>Ga0209036_1001091_pt1 | contig 11654 bp, 14 predicted proteins | sample MarorgKNORR_S2LV_3_FD_188222 | JGI IMG/M metagenome (GOLD analysis project Ga0209036, IMG submission 188222) | Marine microbial communities from the Southern Atlantic Ocean, analyzing organic carbon cycling - DCM_A/KNORR_S2/LV (SPAdes) (version 2) | ecosystem: Environmental > Aquatic > Marine >... | reverse complement strand
GCTTAGATATAGCTAAAAATGCCAAAGTCATTCCCTCACTTGTTTTTAAAAAAATTAATTCTAAACATTATAAGAATATTGATAATCTAATTTTACAACTTGGTTTGTTAAAATTTAATCACATAGAACTTAAAAATCAGAATAAATTTATCACAAATAGTATAAAATTGGTTTCTAGTGCTAATGTTCCACTACCTAATGTAGCTTCAACATCTTTTAATATTTTTAAATCTTATATTGGTGCTAGAAGACATATTGCAATTATAATTAAACCAGAAAATTTAAAACAGCCTACAAATCTTAGAATACACTCTGCATGTTTTACGGGGGATATATTTCACTCTAGAAAATGTGATTGTGGAGAGCAATTAAATAATTCCATCAACTATATGATTAAAAATAAAGGTGGAATTATATTATATCTAGATCAAGAAGGCAGAGGGATTGGTCTAGCTAATAAAATGCGTGCTTATTCTCTTCAATCGAAAGGTTTGGATACAATTGATGCTGATCACAATATAGGTTTTTTAGATGATGAAAGAGATTTTAATATTGCAGCTAAAATATTGAAGTTACTAAAAGTAAATAAAGTCAATATAATTACTAATAACTTTACTAAAGTATCATCATTAAAAAAAGCTGGTATTAAAATAGTTAAACAAATAAATACAAAACCTACTATAAATAAATTTAATAAGAATTATTTTAAAACAAGAGTAAAAAAAACTGGTTACGGTTTTAAGAATTTAGATTAAAAATTAATCAAAATCTCCACGCTCTAACCTATCCTCATATTCATTAGAAGACTCAGACACGGTATTAAGTTGTTTTTTAGTCATTACTTCAATAGTTTTTTTTATTGCAAGCTGGTAAGTATGAAGTTTCTCAACAATGTTTCTCTCACTAGTATTTCTCATCATTTGGCTTAAAGCTCTATTTAATTCTGTAAGTCTTCCTAACAACGTGTTGTCGTCATTATTATCATCATCGTAATACATAAATTTATACTACAATAAATTTGATGTTCATAAATAAAATAATTAAATAATATTCCGTAAGAAGTTTATTTTTTTTTCCTATAGAATAATAATCCAATAATAATTATTCCCACACCAATAATCATTAGCAGTTCCCCTGCATTCCAAAACCAAGTTAAAAATTCCATTTATTTATTTTTCTATATCTTCATTGAAAATTTCATCTACTGGTACCTGTATACTATTTACCAATTGATTTGTTTTTGCTGCCAACGCTATGACACTTAAAAATTCAGAATGCTCCTCAGATGTCATACCTAGTTTTTTTGCTGCAGCTGTGTGTGAGTGCGTACAGTAACTACAATTGTTAGTAATAGAAACAGCCATATAAATCATTTCTTTTGTTTTATTGGGGATGATAGACTCTTTAACCATTATATTTTTTATGTCAGTCCAAACATTTTTTAGTAAATTAGGATCGAAAGCTAAATATTTCCAGAAATTACCTATATAGCTTGTATTCCTTGTTTGTTTAATGTCTTTATAAATTTCCTCTATAATTGGATGACTCTCATCATCAGTCTTTTTAATTGTGCTCACTAGCTAGTCCTTTCACTTATAATAATTGATATATAGTCATTTAATCATAATATCCCAATTGTTTTGATAAATTTTGTATATAAAAATTCTAACTTATTAATATTTGGCTTTTTGATTGCGTTTGCTTCTGGATTTGGTCAAACATTTTTTATATCTCTTTTTAGTGAAGATTTCAGAGAAACATTTAACTTAACTAATACTCAGTTTGGAAGTCTGTATTCAATAGCAACCATTTTAAGCGCTGTTACTATTATTTGGGCTGGTAAACTCATTGATACAATTTCTTTAAAAAAATATACATTAGCCATAGTTATTGGGCTTTCCATTACTTGTTTTTTTGCAAGCATTGTTTTTAATGTAATTCTTCTTTTTTTTGTTATTTATTTTTTAAGGCTATTTGGACAAGGTCTTATGGGTCACACATCTAGAACAACCATGGCAAGATATTTTAAAGCCAATAGGGGAAAGGCATTAGCCATCTCTGGCTTTGGTTTTTCTTTTGGGGAGATGATCTATCCTTTCGTTGTAGTAATTTTAATTTTGAGTTTTGGATGGAGAATTACTTGGTTTAGTTCATCCATATTTATTATTTTATTTTTTGGAATATTTTTATGGTATCTACTAAGAAAAGATAATTTCCAAAGTGAAACAGGATTTGAAAATGAACAAAAACAAAATTCATTTTCTTGGAGAAGAAGAGATGTTTTAAGAGATTTTAAATTTTATCTTTATTTACCTTTGACACTATTTATGTCATTTACAGTAACTGGCTTTTTATTCCATCAGGTTTTTATTGGTCAGTTAAATAATTGGTCAATGATAGACATTGCGAAAAGCTTCATTTTTTATGCAATCTGTGGGATTGGGGGTTCTATAGTATCTGGTTTATTAGTTGATAAGTTTTCTGGAAGAAGTGTTATTACCTTTCACTTAATCCCAATGGCTTTAATATTTATGGTCATGTTATTTTCTAATCATGTATATGTATTGTATCTTTATATGGCAGGTCTAGGTTTATCAAATGGCTTTACAGAAAATATGTCTAATTCTTTATGGGCTGAAATGTATGGTGTAAAAAACCTTGGCGCCATTAGAGCATTATTAACTTTTTTTGGTGTATTGGCTTCTGCAGCATCTCCATTTTTATATGGTTTAATATTGGATAAGACAAATTCGATAAATACCCTTATTTATATGAGTCTTAGTTTAATTCTAATTTTTTCTACAATGAGTTTTATAGGAAATAAAGTTAAATAAAATAGCCCTTTTTAAAGGCTTCAATTGCAATCATAGCACACCCTTTAGCATCAGATAAAGCATCATGATGATTTAAAGGAATTCTTAAATTTTTACAAACAGTATTAAGTTTATTATTTTCAAATTCCCAATATTTTCTAGCAATAATTACTGTGTCTCGAAATTCTTGTTGAGGAAGATCTATATTATAAAAATAGCAACATGAATGCAGGACTGATCTATCAAAAGGTGCATTATGGGCAAAAAAATAATCAACATTTAACAATTCGTCTTTAATTTGTCGCCATACTTTGTCAAAGGGCTTTGCTTTTTTTAACATTTCCCATGTTAAACCATGGATATCTGTAAAGTGAACCTCTGGCTTTGGTGGTTTAATTAAGTGTGATGCTTTTTTTATAATTTTTGATTTATTAAAGATAACGTAACCGATAGCACAGGCAGATGTGCGCTCACTAGTTGCAGTCTCAAAATCTAAAGCAGCAAACAACTGCATTAAAACATTTTATTTATAGTGTCAGTATATTTTTTTGAAACCTCATGTCTTCTTACTTTCATCGTAGGTGTCATAAGGTTATTCTCAATAGAGAACGGTTCTTCAATGATAGTAAATCTTTTTATTTTCTCAGGTTGTGTGAGATCTAAGTTTATAGAGTCAACATATCTTTGAATATCTTCTTTATTTGCCTTGCTTTGCAAAGATAAGACAATTAAAGCTGCTATATAATTTTTCTGTTCTCCAAATATACATGCTTGTTCAATTTCAGATGATAGCGTAAGTAAATTTTCTATTTTAGATGGGGCTATGTTATCTCCTCCTAGAGAAACTATTATATCTTTTTTGCGGTCTGTTATTTTTAAATATCCATCATGGTCAAACTCTCCTATATCTCCTGTATAAAGCCATCCATTTTTAATTGTTTGGTCAGTTGCTTCTTGATTATTCCAATATCCAATCATGAGATTTTCACCTTTTACTAATATTTCATTATCCTCAGATAACTTTACTTCAACACCTGGAAATATTGGACCTACTGTCTCAACTTTTACTTTGTGAAGGGGATTACAACTAACTACAGGTGATGTCTCGGTTAGACCATAGCCTTGAAGTGTTTTTAGTCCTAGTGCATTAAGAGCCTCACCCACTTGGCTATCTAACGGCCCTCCCCCAGAAACAAATGCCTCTAGACGTCCTCCAAAATTATTTTTTACTTTTTTTCTAACCAGCTTTTCTAAAATTTTGTCAATTAAAGTATCTGTGATAGATAAATTATGATTTTTAAATTTTCTAGTACCTAAAGAAATTGTTTTTTTAAAAAGGTTTTGTTTGAACTGTGATTGATTTTTTAAATTAATTGTCATTTTAGCATAAAGATTATTATAAAACCTAGGAACAGCTGTCATAATATGTGGGCGAGCAATCTTTATAGTAGGCAAAAGAGTATCGATACTTTTATTATAAAAAACTCTGGCTTCCATCATAATTTGTACAAATTGAACTACATGTTCATATGAATGCGATAATGGTAACCAAGTTAAAAATGTAAGATCAGGTCTTTTAAGTGATATTAATAACTCATAAGCCCCCTCACAGTTACTAAGAATTCCCCCATGACTTAAAACAACTCCTTTGGGAAGTCCTTGTGTTCCTGATGTATAAATAATACAAGCAGGATCTGATCTATTAATAGTTTTATATTGAACAGAAGTTATGTCATCTGAGTTTTCATTTAAGTCACTTAGAAAAGTTAGATTTGTTAATGAGGAATTTTCAAAATTTTCAAAACAAATAATAAAATCTAAATCGTAATGAATTTTTTTTGATGCCTCCATTACAGTGTCTAACAAGGTTTTATTTGAAACAATTAAACCTTTGGGCTTAGAGTCGTTGAGAATATGTTCAAAGTCTCTTGCCGTGTAAGTAGTATAATTTGGAACTGCAATAAGTTTATTGGCCATAATGGCGATATCTGAAGCTAACCACTCTGGTCTATTTTCTGAAACAATAAGTATTCTCTCAAAGTCCTCAAAATTTTTATTTTTTATAAAATTAAAAATTTTACAAACCATTTTACTTGTATCAGACCAATTTAACGAAATAACTTCATTCGTATTAGGATCTAATCTCAATAAATGTTCATTGCTGTAATTTTTATTTGCTTGATAAAAAAATAGATCTGGTAGATTATTAAATTTATTCATTAACTTTTAAAACCTTATAAAAATTATCCATATTTTTCATTAATTTTTCATCATAAGTGACTAAGTGCTTATCCTCATCAATAAAATAATTATATTTAGGCTCATTAGCTAAATTAAACATCGTTTTACCCATCCTAAAGGGAACAATATCATCGCCCATTGCATGCATAATTAAGATAGGTGAATTAATATTTTTTATTTTTTGATCACTTAAGTATTTATCTTTAAGCATGATCCCGACTGGAAGATATGGATAATGATATTTTGCTGCATCAATCATTGAGGTGAATGGAGCTTCCAAAATAATACCTTTAAAAGAGGCTTTTTGAGCCACTTCAATTGAAACTGCTGTTCCTAATGACTCACCATAAATAATAATATCATTAATGTTTATATCTTTATCTTCTAACCATTTAATTGCACTTCTCGCATCATCGTATAGACCCTCTTCTGTTGGATTTCCTTCGTTACCACTATAGGATCTCCAAGAAATTAATAATATATTTTGTTTATATTTAGAAAGTTTGTTAATTTTGTAAAATCTATTTTCAATAGGTCCTGCGTTACCATGAAACATTAATAATGTATTTTTTGTATTAGCTGGATGTTCATAATATAAAGATCTAAGATTTATATTATCAGTATTCTTAATATAAATGTTTTCTGCCGCTACGTTTAAGCTCTCATCTTCATAATTATCAATGTTGGGTAAGTATAATAAAGATCTTTGCTTAACATATACATAAAGGACAATAAGAAGATAGATAGCTAATAGTGAAACAATAATTTTTAAAGTTATTGCAAAATTCATCTAATTTTATAAATCAACTTGTCAAAATAGCCTTTAGATGATTGTGAAAATTTCTTGTATGAATTGTTAAATGAGATTTTAGATTTTTTATCACTGTAGTATATGTGACCCTTAATGGGTATATCAGCGTTTAGAGATCCTGAAGAAATTGCTGTTTCTGTATATGAGTTGCGCGATTGAAAAAATAATGAACTTCCACACTTTGAACAAAAACCTCTCTTATAATTTTTACTTGAATTAAACCATTTCAAATTCTTCTTTTTTTTAAATCTAAAATTAGTTTTTTTTACTTTTACATAGCTACTAAATTCAGCATTTGCTTTTTGACACATTGTACAATGGCATATGACTGAGTATCTACATTCATTTTTAATTTCAAAAGCTATACTTTTACAAAGACAAGAACCTTTGATTTTATTCATTTATTTAATAATTTGTGTTTTAAGAGGGATACTCCATTTTTTTGTTTAAAATTGTATGACTCTTCGAAAGAGCTTAACTGCCAACCTGATAACCTACTTTTTATTTCAGTTATATGATTAAGTTTCCACTCATTCGGTGTGTCCTCATTTTTCCAAATTGCCTTTTCATCATTAGTTCTGCCACAACCATAACAATATCCTGTTGAAGGGTCAGTCTTACAAATGGAAATACATGGTGATATCACTTTATTCATAATGATTTAATTATATTCAAATCCTATTCAATATCATTGAAAATTATTATAAATCATTAAAATAAATTAAAAATGCCAATTGAAAAATTAAAAAATTATTGTAGTTTGATGCAACGTTCCGCAGTAGCTCAGCGGTAGAGCATTCGGCTGTTAACCGACAGGTCGTAGGTTCGAATCCTACCTGCGGAGCCAGTATTCTCAATGTTCTCCAAACAACTCTTTTCCAATATATGCTTAATAGTTGCTGCTTTAATATGGGGTACGGCCTTCGTTGCTCAAACAACTGGTATGGAGCATATTGGACCACTTACTTTTACAAATTTACGTTTTCTCATAGGGGGATTAATAGTTCTTCCTTTAGCTATAAAAGAAATACCAAATTTCAAAAAATCTCTAAATAAAAAATTAATAATTATTATTTTACTTACAGGGCTTAGTTTATTGATGGGTACCTACTTACAACAGTATGCTCTACAATATACTAAAATAGGAAATGCTGCTTTTTTAACTATATTATATGTTCCTTTTGTACCTATTATTTCCCGTTTCATTTTAAAAAAAAGAATACATTGGAGTATCTGGGTTTCAGTATCTATATGTTTAGTTGGTTCTTATTATTTAACAGTTGGTAATTCTTTTGAAGCACAGTTTGCTGACTTCCTTGTCGTCGTGTGTGCAATTTTTTTTGCGTTACATTGTATATTAATTGATGAATATTTTGAGATAGTAAATGCACCATTTACTCTAGCGACTTCTCAATTTCTATTATGTTTTTTGTATAGTCTACCATTTGTTTTTATATTTGAAGAACCTTCACTAAAAGGAATTTATATGGAATTATTCGAATTATTGTACGTTGGAGTAATGTCCTCTGGTATAGCCTACACTCTTCAGATATTTGGTCAAAGATACGTCAAGCCATCAACAGCAGCCATAACATTCTCTTTAGAAGGTGTTTTTGGATCTTTAGCCGCGTGGATTATTCTCTCTCAAATGCTTACTACTACCCAAATTTTTGGTTGTTTTTTAATATTATTGGGTGTGTTAACTGCACAATTAATACCATTAATCAACAAAGAAGCAGCTTCAAGTCGATACTATTCAGAATAAAACTACTCATCTAAATTAAAATATATTAAGATTCAGTTATTATGAGTGAGGATAGTAAATTTTTTATTAAAGACAGTGATGTGCCGAAACAATGGTACAATCTGGTAGCGGATTTAAAAGAGCCAATGAGCCCACCCTTAAATCCTGGAACAAAACAACCTTTAGGTCCTGATGATTTAGCACCTTTATTTCCGATGGATTTAATTATGCAAGAGGTTTCACAAGAGAGATATATCGATATTCCTGGTCCTGTTTTAGAGGCCTATAGTCGATGGAGATGTACTCCTTTAGTAAGAGCTAGAGCTTTAGAGAAAGCTTTAGATACGCCTGCTAGGATTTATTACAAATATGAAGGTGCCAGTCCTTCAGGTAGTCACAAACCTAATACTGCATTAGCACAAGCATTTTATAACAAAGAGGCTGGTGTAAAGAAAATAGCAACTGAAACAGGTGCAGGTCAATGGGGTACTGCTCTAAGTTATGCCGGAGCTGTATTTGGAATTGAAATTAAAGTATTTATGGTAAGAGTAAGCTATGATCAAAAACCATATAGAAGAGCAATAATTGAAAGTTATGGTGGTAGTGTAGTAGCAAGTCCCTCAAATGAAACAAACTCTGGAAGAGCTATATTAGAAAAAGATCCTAATAGTGCTGGTTCTCTTGGTATTGCCATATCTGAAGCAGCAGAAGTAGCCGCTACCAATGAAGATACTAAATATGCACTTGGAAGTGTTTTAAATCATGTATTAATGCATCAATCTATTATTGGGCAGGAAGCACTTCTTCAAATGGAAATGGCTGACGACTATCCAGATATAATTATAGGGTGCACTGGCGGTGGTAGTAATTTTTCAGGCTTGTGTAATCCTTTCTTAGGTAAAAAATTTAGAGGAGAACAAGACGTGCATGCTATTGCGGTTGAACCATCTTCTTGTCCTTCATTGACCAAAGGTAAATACTCTTATGACTTTGGAGATACTCTAAAATCTGCACCTTTGTTAAAGATGCACACACTGGGTTCTGATTTTATGCCATCACCTACTCATGTTGGTGGTTTAAGATATCATGGAATGGCTCCAATGTTATCTCACCTAGTTCATAATGGGCACATGGAACCTAGAGCTTATGGCCAAAAGGAATGTTTAGAGGCTGGTATACAGTTTGCAAGAACTGAAGGTATTATGCCTGCTCCTGAAGCTACACATGCCATTAAAGGTGCTGTAGATGAGGCTCTTAAATGTAAAGCTGAAGGTAAATCAAAATCTATTTTATTTAATCTTTGTGGTCATGGTCATTTCGATATGCAAGCTTATATGGATTATTTTTCGGGTAATCTTGCTGAAGATAAATTTGACTCAAAGGCTTTTGAAGAGTCTATGGGCTCAATACCTGCTGTGAACTAATTTACATTAGGTAGTTCATCAAAATTTGATGTGTATGCGGGGCTCAGGTTTTGCCGTCTAGTTATATAGAACTTTTCATAGTTCTCTTTAGCAACGCAAATAGTCCCGCTACCATATCTACTATTTAGATTGTCAAATACTTTGTTTACTCTAACTTTTTTCAAAAGACTCTCTTCTGACTGGTGGATAAATAAATCCCTATTGTACTCTCCTTCTATTGTTAAGTCTGAGAGTAAAACACCTGCTTTTTTATATTTAATTTCTGGCCGATAAATAGATTTTAGTGCTTTTACGGCTAATCTTATCGTTTCAAATAAATCATTTGAAGGAGATATAAAATCATAAGTCCTAGCTGCATGGTATTGTTTATTATTATTGTTAAATTTATTTGAACGAATAAATGTAGTAATCTTTTTTGCTTGCAAGCCATCAGATCTAATCTTTTCTGAAGCCCTAGTTGCATAAGATATTACTCTTTTCTCTAATTCTTCGAAACTAGTTACATAATTTTCAAAGGATCTTGATACTCGACATTGTTTTTTTGGCTCAGATCTTTCGACTATAGGTATACATATTTCGCCGTGTAGTTCTCTGTAGGTCCTCTCTCCCACCACTCCTAAGTGTTGTCTAACCCATCTTGGATCTGCTCTATATAAATCGTAAGCAGTGTAAATATTATTTTTTTGAAGGAATTTTTCTATCCTAGTACCTATGCCCCAAATATCACCTACTCCTAGTACCTTCAAAGATATTTCTATTTGTTTTTGGTTTATTATTTCTACTATTTGGGATCCTAATTCATCTTTTTTGGCTAAATGATTCGCTACCTTAGATAAAGTTTTATTGTTAGCTATACCTATGCTAACAGGTATGCCTATCCATTTCTTTATCATTTTTTTAATTCCCTCTGCTCTTAAAAAAAAACTTCTCTCAGAGTATTTATTTAGTATTAAAAATGCTTCATCTATGGAATAGACTTCTAGTCTATCACAGTACTCTTTTAATACTCCCATTACCCTAGATGAGATATTTCCATATAAACTATAATTTGATGAGAACACGTGTACTGGATATTTTTTTATTATTTGTTTTATCTCAAAAAAAGGTACTCCCATTTTAATTCCTAATTTTTTAGCTTTTGAACTTCTGGCTATGACACATCCATCATTATTTGATAAGACAACTATGGGTTTTTTATTCAAATGAGGTTTAAAAATAGTCTCGCACGAGGCATAAAAAGAATTACAATCTACTAGGGCTACAATATTCATCGTTACTTAATAAATTGATGGATGGCACTAGTGACGACTCCCCATATCTCTAGTTCTGTGTACTCTGATATTAGTATATTTTTGTATAATGGGTTCTCAGATTTTAGGATGGCAGAACCATCTGCTTTGATGATTAGTCTTTTTACAGTTAAGTTTCCCTCAAATATAGCTATCACTATGTCTCTACTTCTGGCTTCCAAACTTCTATCTACTACTAATACATCACCATCATTAATTCCTGCTTCTATCATGGACTCGCCACTAGCTTTCATTAAAAAGGTTGATAATTGATTTTTAATTAATAGTTCAGATATGCTTAAATTATTTTCTATATAATCATCGGCTGGAGATGGAAATCCAGCTGAAATTCTAGATAAAATATAAGGTACTGTCTCAAGGCTGTTGTCTTTATGTTTTTTTACTAAAGTATTTTTGTTCATATTTTGTTCTTTTATAGACTATCATGAGTACGAAAGAAATAACAAAATTTGTAAAGTAAAATTAATTATTCGTCACCATGTGAGTTAATTTTTTGATTAACGACAGCAAGTTGCTCACAAAGTGACTTAGTGTGAGAAATAAAAACATATAAAATTAAATAAAGAGATATAAAGATCAAAATAAAATCTAAATTAATTAAATTAGGAGCTTTCAAAAAAATCTTGTTAATAAGCACAGAACTAATAAAACTCGTTATAAAAGGTGCCAACCTTGAAAAAATAAGGAAATTACGAATTAATATATTCCTTTGACTATATAAATTTGTGTTATCTTCCATATATATAAACTAAAGTAAATATATTCAAATATGCCCAAAATTAAAGCAATCAATATTACAAATCTAAGTGGTGAGAGTACTATTTATGTAAATCAAGCAATCTTAAAAAGAAATAAAGGCATTATTAATGATAGATATTATAAAAATTTTAAAGAAAAGTATGAACAAGTAACACTTATAGAGTCTGAAAAGATTAGTAATTTTAATAATAACATCAAAAGTAAGTTTGATAATAAGGATTTTAGAAGAAATATTATAACAACAGGTATCGATCTAAATAAAATGATAAATAAAAAAATACAGATTAATAATGTAGTTTTAAAAATTCATCAATTATGTCAACCGTGTAGATACCTTCAAAATAAATTAAGTGTTGATAATTTAGTTAAATTACTGACAGATAAAGGAGGGGTACGTGCAGAAATAGTTCAGTCTGGTATAATTTCAACTTTCGATGAAATAAAAATAATTAAATAGTTATTCCCAAATATCGAAAAAGTTTCTTGTTTTACCAGGTGTTAAGATAGATAAGGGATTAAATATAAAATCAGTTTTATTTCCGTTCTTGTTAA
>Ga0209036_1001086_pt1 | contig 11695 bp, 9 predicted proteins | sample MarorgKNORR_S2LV_3_FD_188222 | JGI IMG/M metagenome (GOLD analysis project Ga0209036, IMG submission 188222) | Marine microbial communities from the Southern Atlantic Ocean, analyzing organic carbon cycling - DCM_A/KNORR_S2/LV (SPAdes) (version 2) | ecosystem: Environmental > Aquatic > Marine >... | reverse complement strand
CATTAGCACTGGAAGAATATTTATAGGAAAACCACCCAGCTCTGCTAGTGTATCAGGCACACTTAAATCATCAATCCAACCAATAAAAGGTGCACCTCTAAATTCAATTTTTGATCTGAAGATTGAAAAAACAGAAACTAAAATTGGCATCTGTATAAGCATTGGTAAACATCCACCCATTGGGTTGGCTCCGGAACTTTTATATAATTCCATTTGAGCCCTGCTCATTTTTTGGGGGTCGTTTTTGTATTTTTCTTTAATCTTATTTATCTCGGGAGCTAAGGCTTGCATCTTACGAGTAGATTCAAACGTTTTAACAGTAAGCGGATTCAAAAGAAGTTTTATCAAAAATGCGAAAAGAATTACGACAACACCATAGTTTGGAATTATTGCATACATTTTTGTTAACAACCAGCTAATAAGCTGCCCAATTGGTCTAAATAGCGCCCACCCAAGATCTACGTTGCTTTCAAGGTCAACATCAAATGATTTGAGGTTGTCGTAGTCTAGTGGGCCAAGGTATAGCGTAAAACTATTTGAACTAGATGTGTTTTGAGTAATCTCCGTATTATATACGGGTCTTTTATCTATAAGCTCGCTTTCAACTCTTGCAGCCGTACCAGGGTTATTAGGTACTATTGCAGATATAAAATATTTAGTTTTTATTGCAGACCATAACGTTGAACCTTTCTGGCTTTCTTCCGTTAGTTTCCCTTTCTTCGGTTTGGCGCCCATATGTTCGCCACCAAGAGATGCAAAACCTTCAAAGAATTGATAATCATTTGAGATGTTCTTTTCAGTAGGGGGTAAGCCGCCAGCCCACCCTAAAGTATATTGGTTGCGTGAAATAAATTTAGAGGGTTGATCAAAAACAATATCAATATCAATATTATAAGAATCAGGATAAAACGTTAACTTTTTTTCAATGGCTTGACCCTGATACCTAGTAGAGAAAGTTAAGGACTTTTGACTTCTATCAACTGAAATTGTCTTTGAAGAAGTCATGGGTGACCAATTGTGATTTAAAAACACTTTATCACCATCAACAGAAATAAAACCAAGAAGTAAGTTATTGCTGTTTAATTCATCTATAAGATTAACCAGCTTATCACTGTGGTCACTGTAATTATAAAGAGAATAGCTCAATAGTGAGCCACCGTTTTTGTTGCTAATTACTAAATCATAAAGATTGGTTTTTACATTTATAGTTTGAGACGGCGAAGAATTATCGTTACTAATAATCTGTGACTGTTGTTGTTTTGGTGTGTCTTCAATATTAGTATTTTCACTCTGCTTAACTACATATTCATCAGGACCATTAACATCAACTGGGGAGACCAAGCTCATATACCAGGGATAGAAAACAATGATTATACCAATCAGTAAAAATGCGAGTAAAGACTGTCTATCCATAAATTATTTTACAACCGGATCTATACCACCCTTATTAAACGGGTGGCACTTAACTAATCGTTTCAAAAGAAGAAGGGTTCCTTTATATGGTCCGTGTGCACGCAATGACTCCATACCATAATGTGAACACGTAGGATCAAATCTGCAGTTAGAGCCAATGAAGGGGGAAATGGTTAAACGATAAACCTTAATAAGGGCTATCAAAAAATTTGTTAGAATCCTGTTCAAAAACATTGACACAAACTAAGCTGACAGAACTTTTCTACCCTTTTTTCGTCTTCTGGAAAGAACGCGCTTTCCACCAACGCTTGACATGCGTTCACGAAAACCGTGCTTATTCTTTCTCTTTCTTTTGCTTGGTTGATATGTTCGCTTCATTGTTACCTCCGAATTAAGACGATGAAATTACTTATTTTTAGGCTTTAGACCAATCAAAACACCAGATACGGTTTTTTGTTAAAAATGAACCTATTTTAGTAAAAGATGATTGTATCGCATTGAAAAAACTACATAATTTGAATTTCATAATGGTTGTGGATAACCTGTGGAAAAGAAATAAATGACAGATAATAAAGATATTTGGGAAATAGTTCAGGGGGAGCTTAAAAAAAGCCAACCGAGCCATGCATATTCTACCTGGTTTGAACCCATCAAATCGATGGGTATTCATGAAGGAAATCTACTACTCGAACTTCCCAATCAATTCTTCTATGATTGGATACAGTCCCATTATGTTGAAACGATAGAAAAATTTGTCACAAAAGAATACTCCGAAAAGCTTACGATTAAATATACTGTAGCACCACAAAACCCATTAGTTGTGGAAGAAAGCACCAATGAAACCCTAAATCCAAAAAATGACGACGCCCTAAAGAGAGTTCGTAGATCCTTGAATGAAAATTATACTTTCTCTTCTTTTATCGAAGGCTCTCATAATCAATTTGCGAAGGCTGCTGCTAATAATGTAAAAAATGAACCAGGTCACCAATCATTTAATCCTTTAGTAATATATGGTGGGGTAGGGATGGGCAAAACCCACTTACTGCATGCTATTGGAAATGGAATACTTGATGATGATCCACAAAAGAATATTGTATGTGCGTCAAGTGAAAAATTTACGCTAGACTTCATTTCATCCATTCAAAAAAACAAAACGGTAGAATTCTCGAAAACATATCGTAATGCGGATGTTTTGTTAATAGATGACATCCAATTTTTCCAAGGCAAAGAACAAACCCAAGAACAGTTTTTTCACACATTTAACGAGCTATTTCAAGCAGGTAAGCAAATTGTTTTGACTGCTGACAGATATCCAGGCGAGATGGTAGGTTTACAAGATAGGCTCCTTTCCAGGTTTAGTTCAGGACTTGCTGTTGACATTCAGCCCGCAAATTACGAAACACGGGTTGCGATAGTCATGGAGAAAGCGGAAATGAATGGACTGAAACTTCCTTATGACATAATTGAGCTAATTGGAAGTCATATCAAAAATAATATTAGAGATCTAGAGAGCACAATTATAAGACTCCTTGCACACTCTTCTTTATCCAACCAGGAGATCGATTATAACCTTGCAAAAAAAGTTATTAAAGAAAGAGTAGGTCACATTTCAGCATCCGAAGTAACTGTTGAAGAAATTATTCGTAAGGTGTCCAACTTAACAAAAATTAATGAATCTGATATTGTAGGCAAAAGCAGAAGAGCTGAAATAGTTGAGGCGAGACAAATTTCTATCTATCTTTGCAGGGACATATTGGGATCATCGCTTGCAAGCATTGGAATGCATTTTAGTGGAAGGGACCATACAACCGTTCTTCATGCATGCAAAGTAATAAATAAAAAGAAAGGAAAGGATAAAAGGGTTTCCGGAATAATATCTGATATTAAAAGCGAGCTATCTATAGTTTTAGCTTAGCCTTCGTATTCCTCTTCTTCGTATTCTTGATCATAGTAGTAGTCCTCTAGATCTTCATCATAATCATAATCATAATCATAGTCGTAAACGCGATCATCACTGTCATCATCTGATAATTCAACAGATTGCTCATTATTGTCAACCGGATCAACAGGCAATTGAATGGTTGCATCTTTTGGCGCAGGGATATGCGAATTACTATTATATAAGACACCCATCAAAACTGTAAAAAATAGTATGAGTATAGAGCCTACTACCCCCTCAAGGTTTATCTCAAACCCGCCAAACATATTTGTTGATAAGCCGTAATTCAAAAAGAATGCAGTTGATAACAGTCCACCAAACACTATAACTATGTTACCCGTAATATCAGGCATTTTCGCTTTCATGACAGCAGAATAGGCAAACCAAATCATTAAACCGCTAACCGCTACAAAAAGTGAAGCAATATAATTTTCACTAAAAAGCAGAGCAACAAACGCGATTATCGAAATCGCGGGTATTAAAAGACCCACAGATATTTTAGAATTATCATTCATGATATTATTCTCTAATTTTTTTGATACACTCGGATTAATTGCTATAAAATTGCCTCAAAGCTCATTTAAATGCAAGTATTTATAAGTTTGCTAATTTTTAGTTAATAGTAAGTAACTTTATGATGTTCAAAAATAAACTAACATGTCAAAACAAGTAAATATAGGCGTTATAGGCGTAGGCCACCTTGGTGTTCACCACGCTTCTCATTTAGCGAATATTAAAAATGCTAACCTAGTTGGTGTGTTTGACACCAACCCGCAAAGAGCAGAAGAAATATCTAAAAAGATAAACACAGCTATTTTTCAATCTGTGGATAACTTATTGGAAAACGTTGATGCTGTATCAATTGTTACGCCAACGCCAACCCATCGTGATGTTGCTGAAAAATGTATTAAAAAGGGGAAGCATGTTTTTATTGAAAAACCCATTACCTCAAGCGTTAAAGATGCAGAATACTTGATTGAGTTATCAAAAAAGCATAACGTTATCATTCAGGTTGGACATATAGAAAGATTTAATCCTGCATTATTAGCATTGTCTAATTTAGAGATTGACCCAAAATATATTGAAGTCCATAGGATGGCTCCATTTATGAGTCGTGGTACCGATGTACCAGTTGTTTTGGATTTGATGATTCATGATATCGATTTAATACTATCATTCATTAATTCACCTGTTAAAGAAATTTATGCTAATGGCGTATCAATAATGACCAATTCGGTTGACATTGCAAACGCACGAATCAAGTTTGAAAATGGATCAATTGCCAATATTACATCAAGTAGGGTTGCCAAAGATCGCGTTAGAAAAATTAAAATGTTTCAACAGGATTTGTACGTTACAATTGATTTTTTAGCTGGTATATCCGAAGTTTATAAAGCTATGGGGGCTAGTCAAAATGATCCTGATGCTATAATGTCCGCGCCATTAGTTGGGAAAGATGGAAAACATAGACAGATCTTTTATGAGAAGCCCAAAGTGAAAAAAACCGATGCCTTAAAAGCAGAACTCAAAAATTACCTAAACGCAGTTCTTGGAACAGAAAAACCTATGGTAGATGGTTTTGCTGGCAAACAAGCACTGGATGTAGCAATTAAAATTCATGACAAGATACTTGAGGATTTAAGATAAATGGATATTAGAAATTTCTTTTTCAAAAATAGGAGCTTCACGCCAATTCCAATCGCTGTTAGCATTATATATTTTGCACAACCAGAAAATCAAAATGTTCTCTTAGGGTTTGCAGTACTTTTAGTAGGTGAGTTAATTAGAATGTGGTCAGTCTCATACGCTGGAGGGGAAACAAGGACAACTAAGGTTGGTGCACCTTCACTTTGTACTGCGGGTCCATATGGCTATGTCAGAAACCCTATTTATGTAGGTAATATGTTAATGTATCTTGGCATTGTAATAATTGCTGGTTCACCGAACCTCACACTAATGGCATTAACAACAATGACTTTTTTTATAATTCAATATTCCCTTATAATTTCACTTGAAGAAGAAAAACTGGATGAATTATTTGGGTCAGAATACCTAACATATAAAAAAAATGTGAGAGCAATTCTTCCGAGATTTACTCGATGGAAAACCGATGATGATAGAACTCCCTTACAATTATCTAAACTACTTAAAACAGAAAAAAGAACACTTCAAAATGTCGCTTTTATTTTGACATTAATTGTAATAAGAATTAATTATTTATAATCATATAATGCCACCAAAATAATGAATAAAGATTCACCAAGATTTTTCATTGTTGCTGGAGAACAATCGGGCGATCTCCACGGTTCCAAGTTGATTGATTCAATTAAAAAACAATATCCAAATTCTACTTTCATAGGCCATGGTGGTGATAGAATGATTTCATCTGGCCTTGAGGTTATGCATCATGTTAACGATCTAGCAATAATGGGATTTACCGAGGTAGTTAAACATTTGCCATTCATGATAAATGTTATGGGTGAGTCACTTGAAAAAATAAAACTAATTCGACCTGATAGAATTATTTTAATTGATTATCCAGGATTCAATTTAAGGCTTGCAAAAAACTGTCGTCCCCATGGAATTCCTATATCATATTTTATCATGCCCCAGTTATGGGCCTGGAAAGAAAATAGAAAAAAATATTTTCACAGATATATAGATCAGTCACTAAGTATTTTTCCGTTTGAACAAGAATGGTTTGAAAAAAGAGATATACCGACCAACTATGTAGGTCACCCTTTTAGTGAAGGATTAATTCCCAAAACGGATAAAAAGAATTTCTACTTAAAACATAATCTAAAAGAAGATGATACTCTGTTAGCGATAATTCCTGGTAGCAGACAGCAGGAAGTAGATCGCCATTTGTCTCTTTATCTCAAATGCGCAAATGAAATAGGGGAGACCATAGAAAACTTAAAGGTAATTATAACCAAAGCGGATAATGTTTCTTTAAATGTACCAGATGATGTGCTCATAGAAGATGAGGATATATATGCTGCAATGCAATACGCTAAAGCTGCAATAACAACCTCAGGAACAGCTTCCCTAGAATGCGCTATGCTGGATACCCCAGAAGTAGTTTGTTATAAACTATCATCCATGTCTTATCTCATATCTAGCTTAGTAAATAAAGCACCTTATATATCTATGGTCAATTTAATTGCTGGACGTATTATTGTCCCAGAATTTTTGCAATATAAAGCAAATCAACGAAGCATCTGCGATTCTCTTTTACCATTATTAAAAGAAACCGTAGAACGCAAAAACATGTTGGACGGAATGAGCCAAGTGAGAAGGTCTTTAGGAATTCCAGGTGTCTATGATAGGGCAGCAGATGCAATACTGAGCAGAGTATAAATGGCTAACCCAAAAAACGAAAAAAGACTAAAAAACAAATTGCTGGTTTTCTTTGGAGGATTGTTAGGGCCAATTCTTCTTAGATTTTTTTATAATACAAATAAGTGGACTATAGATAACGCCCACTATTATCAAGATGCTCTTAGCAATGGAAAATCTGTAATAATTGCATCTTGGCATAATACACTACTAACAGTCTTTATGGGTCTTTCAAAAAAAGGTTTCTATGGTTTGGCGGGAAACCACCACCCCGATGCAGAGATAATCGCACGCATTGGAGCAAAATTAGGTTGGAATGTAATAAGGGGTTCCTCAACAGACGGGGGTAAAAAAGCATATATTGAAATGATTGAGATATTAAGAAAAAACAATAATGTATTTGCAATAACCCCAGATGGACCACAAGGTCCAGCTAAAATTCCAAAACCAGGAGCAATAAGAGCAGCCCAAAAAACTGGAGCAGTTATTGTTCCAGTTGCAGGCCAATCAACGCGCCGTTGGTCTTTTAAAAACTGGGACATATTTTATCTTACCAAACCTTTTGCAAAAACTTATTTACAGTTTGGCGAACCGCTATATTTCTCCAAAGATGATTCTTACGAAGATTGTTCTATGCGCCTAAAGAGGTCGCTTGATGAACTAGAAAATAAAGTAAATGAAAATGTCGGCCTGGTCAAGGATAACTGAAACACGAGCAAAGTTCCTATTCTTCCCAATAACAATTTTTTATTGGGGCGTAATATTTTGGAGAAATATTTTTTATAATCTTAATTTTTTTGTTTCAAGAAGGGTGCCAGCTACAGTTATAAGTATAGGTAATATAACTGCAGGGGGGACTGGAAAAACCCCGGCGGTGATCTACCTCTCAAATCTACTTAAAAATAAAAAATATAAAGTTGCTGTTCTAAGTAGGGGTTACGGTAGAAAAACAGCTGGAACCCAACTTGTAACAGATGGAATAACTAAAGATATTGATTGGAGAAATTTTGGAGATGAACCAACACTGATTGCTAAGAAGCTTGATGGTGTTCCCGTTGTAGTTGATCAAAACAGGTACCGTGGAGCAACCTATATCATTGAAAAATTCCAACCAGACATAATTATCTTAGATGACGCTTTCCAGCATCGTTCTTTAGAAAGGGATCTAGACGTTGTACTGTTGAATAGCCAGGCACCGATATCAGATTATAAGTTAATTCCCCACGGCTTATTGCGAGAACCAATGTCTCATTTAAAGAGAGCAGATATCATTGTTTTCACCAAATCAGAAGAGATGCAACCACATAAAAAAGTATTGAATCATGCTAAAAAAACTAAGCTACCTATATTTTATAGTTCAGTTAAGTTAAGTGGTTTTTCAAAAAATGACTCAACTATCCATGAACCAGCTTCCAACACAAGAGCACTTGCGGTGTCTGCAATTGCAGATCCAAGGAGTTTTTATAAGTCCTTAGAAAGCACCAGTATCGATGTGGTTTCAAAAATATCATTCTTTGATCATTATGAATTCAAACAAGCGGATATCGACAATTTTAAAGAAACCCTAGAAAAGAATAACGCTGAGTTAATTGTTACTACGGAAAAGGATTTGGTGAGATTAAGCGGATTAAATTTGAATGGGGTAGAGGTATACACATTAAATATTGAATTCTCACTAGACGATGATGGCGTAGACTATCTAAATAGTTTTTTAAATTAAGCCTTATAAAAATCAACCTTCATTTAATTATATGAATATTTACTATCACCCGCTTTATACAAAAGGGATTGATTCAAAATCAACCTTTCCTAAAGAACGCTATGATCTAATTAAAGATGCGTTACCAGTTAATGAGCTCTCAAATACCATTGCTATTAAAACCCCAAATAAAGTAGAGATAAATGATGTTTACAGAGCACATTCTAAAGACTATGTTGATGCATTTTTAAACTCAGATTTGTCTGAAAAACAGGTCCGTGAAATTGGTCTGAAGCCGTGGTCCGATAAAATAATCGATCGGACGTTATTCTTAACTGGTGGTAGTGTTTCAGCATTATATGATATATATAAAGGAGCGCCCGTGTCAGCAAATATGGCAGGAGGGACCCATCACGCATTTAGTGAAAGGGGTTCAGGTTTTTGTATTTTTAATGACATTGCAATTTGTGCTATCAAAGCCATAGAAGATTACAATTATAACAGAGTGTTAATTATAGATCTTGATGTACACCAAGGCGATGGAACGGCATCGATTCTTAAAAACAATGATAACGCATACACTTTTTCAGTTCACTGTAAGCAAAATTTCCCATTTAAAAAAGAATCAAGCAATACGGACGTTGAAGTAGAATCCGGTGTAGATGACCAAGCATATTTAAATATTCTGGATAAAAGTTTAGACACATTGAATTCGGTTGAAAGCGATATACTCTTTTTTCAAGCTGGCGTTGATACTTTAAATACTGATAGATACGGGAAACTATCCTTAACAATTGAAGGCTTAAATGAGCGAAATAAGATGATATTTGACTTTGCACAAAAAAGAAAAAACCCAATTCTAATTTTAATGGGTGGTGGTTATTCTGAGCCGATAGATAATACAGTAGCTGCGTTTCGAGATCTTTTTATTGCAGCTGCAAAGTATTCATTATAACACATAAAATGTTAATTGTTATCAGCGATTACTACATTGATGATATTGGTACATTGCAACTAATATCCCTCAGCCAGGTATGGGCAAGACACCAAACAGTCCATAGTGATTATTTCCGTTAAGATCATTATTAAAATTTATACGATCGTAGGATAATAAAGCAAAGGCGCCACCGTAAAATTTATATTTTCTAAAACTACCATATTGATTGTTCCAAATTTGTCCAACACCAGCGCCAATAAAGACAGCGGATATCTGCACGTCAATGTAATTAAATCTTTTCATGTTCGGCGGAGTATTTTTACCGAAGTAATACCTTTGACCTACGGTGATTGCTGGAATAAGAGAATATCCATCACCAATTATACCAGTGGATAATTGATACGAGACCGATAATCGATTACTATATGAAACTTGAATGCCAGGGCTAATATAAAGACCGCTTTGTGAAAAAGACCGTGTTGTAAATAAAAGAATTATTAGAAGCAATAATTTGTTTTTTTTATAATACACAAAATTTATTTTTTCTATATCTGCTAGCTTACTTTAACAAGATCATTTTTTTTGTTTTTACAAAGTCGTTGGTTCTTAATTGATAAAAATACATACCTGCACCTACCTGCGATCCATAGTCGTTTGTAGCGTTCCAAACAACTGAATGATATCCTGGGTTCATTTGAGACTTTTCAATTGTTTTAATTTTCTGGCCGAGGACATTAAAGATAAGTACTGATACATCCGATGATTTAGGAAGGTCAAAGCGAATAGTTGTAGTCGGATTAAATGGGTTTGGGTAATTATCATGCAACGCAAATTCTTTTGGGAATATGTCTGATTTATCATTCACCGCTAAAGTTGCATCGCTTGTGTAAGATATGCTTGGCCAAGCAGAGTGCAACGTAGCAAATCCTGAATTATGATGTTCAATACTACCTTCAAAATGACCATCCAAAACCAATTTATCACGACTGTGAAAATAAACGCTGTCTTTATCTGATGCAGCAGCCAGTGCGAAGGAGTGCTCGCCAACAGAGTCGATAAACGCAGCTACATCAATGGATATCGTCTCATTTTCAACAAGAGACCGAATGGTATCAAGTACTGTAAGATTGCTTTTATCTACAAGTCCAATATTGCTACTAGCTAACCTTTCATCCCATCCCTTATGATGGTACTTATACAGTACAATACCATCATTCAATGAATATATTTTACCTGGCGTAAGATTGAGCTCAACCTTGTAGGAGCTATCAACTTTGGCGGGCGCATCAAATCTTAGGAATGCATGATTATTCCTGGAGACTAATAATTTTTGAATATGCTGAGGAAGATATGTACTGTCTTGGATTGAAATATCCAAAGAGCGATCATTGATAGGATAAACCTTGTCTTTTGCAGTAAACGACCAAGAGTCACCAACCAAACCGTCAACCGTTACTCTCCAATTATAAGTGCCACCCGGCTTTAGCTTTACAAACATAACGTTATTGGGATATTGAAATGTTTGAGTTTCGTTAAGACCCGGACCACTAATGGCTACGGTGGCTGAGGTTCCACTGTAATCCTCTTTCCATGGATAGTTCCAGGCTAAACCATATTCTAATGAAACATTTTTAGCGCCATTTTTAGGTATAGGAATTGAGGGATACTCTGTTCTAAATCCCGGTATCCAGTAGATGGAATCTCCGTACTCATAGGGACCGATATCCGGCGCATTTCCTACGTATTTTCTATTTTGATTGGAATACGTTGAAGCGTGATAGAAATTTTCGTCCTGACCATCGTTTATACCTTCAATTACTTTACCAGCATCAATAAAAATTGAGCCTTTTCTAGGCCTGAAATCGTAGGATTGAATGCGATCTTGCTCAAAGGGATCAACACCAAATATTGTGGTCAATTGCTCAGGGTCTCTAGTTCTATTATCAAGCCATGGATCCTCTAGTTCAAGCTGCGGATAGGATTGAGACCAATTGCCCTCTCTATTGTCTATTGGAAAGTTACGACCATACCAGATACCAGATTCATTCAACAAAAATTTTGGATCTACCTTTTCATTGCTCGCACCGTTATTCATTACAGCCTGATCGCCGCAATCGGGTGATGCACAGTTTAGCAGTCTTCCAGCGATCGAATTATGGATATAGGTATTATGATTGCCCTTCATATTTTCGACACCTTGATTTTCGCTTGAACCATAATCACCACAATATTTATCAGCAGCAAGATTAATATCCACATCCCAGTTATCATAAGCCATAACATGGTATACGTTATGCTTATCGCCTTTCAATCGATACCCTCTTTTATTTCCAACCGAGACTACATGATGAACAAGACCATATTGACC
>Ga0209036_1001084_pt1 | contig 11699 bp, 12 predicted proteins | sample MarorgKNORR_S2LV_3_FD_188222 | JGI IMG/M metagenome (GOLD analysis project Ga0209036, IMG submission 188222) | Marine microbial communities from the Southern Atlantic Ocean, analyzing organic carbon cycling - DCM_A/KNORR_S2/LV (SPAdes) (version 2) | ecosystem: Environmental > Aquatic > Marine >... | reverse complement strand
CTTATAGGTACATTATGTTAGCAGTAGACGTTAAAAATATTAAGAAAACTTTTATCAGCAAACAAGACACTGTTGAAGCAGTCAAAGATGTAAGTTTTCAAGTTAAAAAAGGGGAAATTTTTGGATTACTTGGTCCAAATGGTGCGGGTAAATCCACAACAATTTTAATGCTCACAACCCTATTAAGTATTACTGATGGAAGGGCTTCTGTTTTAGGAATAGATGTTGCTACAAAAGATAAAGAAGTTAGAGAAAAAATAGGTGTAGCACTTCAAGACACAGGTTTAGACAATCTTTTAACAGGCAAAGAGCTTTTTTTTACTACTTGTAGGCTATGGGGATATTCTAAAAAAGATTCTGAAGTAAGGACAAATGAACTTCTTGACCTTGTAGGATTAACAGAAGCTGCTGACAGAAGAGTAAAAACTTATTCAGGTGGTATGAAGCGAAGGCTAGACCTTGGTTTGAGCCTAGTTCATTCTCCAGAAGTTCTTTTTTTAGATGAACCAACAACAGGTTTAGATCCAGGATCTAGACGTGTTTTATGGGATGAAATTAAACGACTTCGTGATAATGGAGTAACAATCATTCTTACAACACAGTATCTTGAAGAAGCTGACGAGTTAGCTGACAGGATTGCAATTATTGATGAGGGCTTAGTTGTTGCAGAGGGAACGTCAGATGAATTAAAAGCAAGTATAGGTGGTGATGTAATAACTTTTGCATTTGAAAATAATGATAATTTAGAAAATGCAAAAAATATTCTAAACAACGCAGTTCAAGAAAAAAATGAATTAAGAATCACGGTTGAGGATGGGGCATCGAAAATTCCACAATATTTAAAAAAACTGAGCAGTAACGGAGTAGAAGTTAGTTCGGTTTCCGCAAGTAAGCCAACTTTAGATGATGTTTTTCTTGAAGTAACTGGATATAGGCTCGAAGGTTCGGAAGATGTAAAAAAGCCAGAAGAAAAGAGTAAGAGATAATGGAATCAAATAGGTCTTTTTTAGTACAACTACAAATTTTGACAAAAAGAATGGTTTTGAGAGTTATAAGAAGGCCACTTGCTGAATTACCAAACTTAATTATTTCAGCATTTTTCTTATTTGTATATGATGGTGCCCTAGGTGGTGTTTTTGGTGGGGCTGCTAGTGGGACTCCTTTTGATTTTGCAAAAGGAAATTTTATAAACTTTATTCTACCAGTATCTATCGTATCAGCCTCTTTGAGTGGTGCAGCATCAGGAATTTATTTGGTTGAAGATATTGAATCTGGTGTTTTTAAACGTTATCAAAGTATGCCAATCTCTAGGTGGGCTATTATTTTGGCTCCAATGAATGTCGGTGCCTTTCGGGTATTACTGCAATCAGGTCTGATATTATTTATTGGAATAATAATTGGCGCAGATCCTGCAGTGGGCAGTATTGGATTTTTAATTGTGTTGTCGATTGCTTTCATCTGGGGAATGGGCTTTGCTGGATATTCAGTAGCAGCAGGCGTTAAATCAGGCTCTTCACAAGGAGCACAAGCTGCTACTTTTTTATTTTTTCCTGCTATTTTCTTAGCACCAACATTTGTTCCACGAGAAGCTTTAAAAGGTTGGCTTGAAACAGCTGCAGCATATAATCCCACAACGTATGTCATTGAAGCCATGAGAGCAGTTATGGTTGATGGCTGGGAGCTTGATGTATTATTTAGAGGCTATCTTTCTGCAGGCTTGTTTGCTGCACTTACTTTAACTCTTGCAGTTATTTCAGCCAGAAAAGCTACAGAAAAAGCATAAATACTGCTTTGAGTAGTAAATAAAATTTATTACTCTATATAATTCGTAAGGATAAATATGGAAACAAACTTAAAAGCAACAGTTAGAGTCAACAGTGGCTCTGCTGAATCAAGAAGAGCTAGGAGCGAAGGAAGTATCCCAGCAGTTGTTTATGGTTTAGGCATGGAAGCTGTTTCAGTCGAAATTGATGCTCGTGAGTTTACAAATGCTTTAAAAACCGAAGCTGGTTCAAACGTAATCTTCAATTTAGAAATCGGTAAAGACAACTACACAGCCTTAGCAAGAGAAATACAAAAACATGTGTATAGAAATGAATATTTACATGTAGATTTTATTCAAGTAGATTTAACCAAAACTGTTGATGCAGATGTACAGCTTAACTTTATTGGAACACCAATGGGTGTTAAAGAAGAAGGCGGTATCATTCAAACAATAAACTCTACAATTACTATTTCCGCACTTCCTACAAACATCCCTACATCACTTGACTTAGATATAAGCGAACTAAACGTTGGAGATAACTTAGCTGCAGGGGATGTTTCTTTGCCTGAAGGAGTAGTACTAGCAGATGAAGAAGACGATTCAATTTTGATTACAATTACCATACCAAGAGCAGCAATTGAAGAGGAAGAAGATATTGAAGGTCTTGAGGGTGAAGAAGTAGAAGGCGAAGAGGGAGCCGAAGGTGAATCCTCTGAAGAGAATGTTGAGGAAGAGTCCTCAGATGAATCTGGAGAATAACAAAACTTTATTTGTTGGTCTCTGGAATCCACAAGATAAATTTTCAAAGACACGACATAATATCGGTGCTGATGTCCTGATCCGTTTTTGTAAGAAAAATAATTTAGAATTCAAACTCGACAAAAATAGTATTTACAATTTTTCATCTGCTGAAATTAACGGATCCAATGTTGAAATAATCTTACCCATGGTTTCAATGAACAACTCCGGGGATGCATTAAAAAGTTATTTTAAATACAACAATAAAGAAAATACAGAAGTAGTTGTTGTACACGATGATATTGATCTTGCATTTGGGCGTTTAAGGATTAAAAAAGGAAGTTCAGATGGTGGTCATAATGGAATCAAATCAACAAATAGAGTTTTAAATGCTGATGATTATTACAAATTAAAAGTAGGTGTAGGAAGACCTCCACAAGGAATTGACCCAGCTGATTTTGTATTGTCAAAGTTTTATAATGAGGAAATGGAAGAGGTCGAATTCTTAATAGAAGATTCAGTTGATATTTTAAATACGTTTTTAAAGGATAAAGAATTAGCTATTAGGGATGCTTCTGAGCGAAGAATTATTGATGTGATTTAATGAAAAAATATATACCAGACTTATTAGCTTTATTTCGTATTTTTTCCGCTCCGATAATTTTATATTTGTTGTTACTTGATGGAACTAATGAAGGGTTAATGTTGGTTCCAGCAATTATTGCTTTTATCGCTGCTTGGACTGACTTTTTTGATGGCCGATTAGCAAGAAAATGGAATGTATCTTCCAAGACTGGAGCATTTTTAGATACAATTGCAGATAAAATTTTCATAACTTTTATCTTTGTTGGATTTACTTATATTGGAAGAGTTAGTATCTGGATAACAGTTCTACTAATTGCTAGAGAGTTTATTATTACTGGCCTAAGAGGCCTTGCAGGCAATGAAGGAATAATGATTCCACCAAGCAAATTTGGTAAAGCAAAAGCAAGTCTTCAATTTTGGGCAGTCGGTTTTGTAATGATGGATTTTCCACTCACCATCTTAAGTTTTACAATTGCAGATTTAATTGTTCTACACGCATTAATTTTTTCATACATATCTGGTTATCAATATATATCTGGTTATTTGCAACAAACTAAATGAAATATAACAATATTTTTATTACAGGTGCTACTGGTGTTGTAGGCAAGCCAATATTACAAAAAATAATTGATCAGGGACATAATGTTTTTGCACTTTCTAGATCTAAAAAAAACGATCGTTGGTTTTCAGACCTTGGGGTAACAAAGATAGAAGGAGATCTTTTTACAGAATCAATTTATGATGATATCTCTGATTGTGATATCGAAGCAATTTTTCATATTGCAGGTGTTAACAAAATGTGTTCCAAGAATCCTCAAGGGATGTTTAAGGCAAATATAGAAGGTACTAAAGAAATGCTTCAACTTGGCAATAGACTGAAGATTAAAAAATTTATTTATACATCTTCTGCTGTTACTTTAGGTGAAGAATTAGGAACTATTGGTAATGAATTATCCAGCCATAGAGGCTATTTTCTGAGCAAATATGAAGAATCTAAGTATCTAGCAGAACAAGAAGCATTCGATTATGACAAAGATTTTGAGTTTGTTTCTGTCAACCCTTCTTCTGTCCAGGGTCCTGGCCGAGTATCTGGTACAGCCAAGTTACTAATTTCAACACTAAATAAGAAATATCCGCCTTTAATTAAGAACAATATTTCCATAGTTGATATAGATGATTGTACAGATGGGCACTATCAGGCTCTAGTAAATGGAAAAGCTAATCAGAGATATGTTTTGAATAGTTTTCAAACAACTAGTGAAGAGTTACTCTCTAAGCTTAAATCTTTATCGGAATGGTCAGGTAGGCCAATGTATCTTCCAAAATCTGTTTTGAAAATTATTGCACCTTTGGGAGACCTCTACAAGTTAGTATCCAGCTCAAGCCCGTTAATATGTAGTGAGTCAGCTAGAGTTCTAACTCATGGACATATTTATGACGGTTCCAAAGCTGGAGATAAATTAAATCTTAGTTATATTAATTTGGAAATGTTTATGAAGAAAACTATCAATTGGTTAATTGATGAGAGCTACGTAAAACTAAAAAAAATTTAAGTCATGAATGTAGAAACATTCAATTATTCTCTTGAATCTCTTGCACCATTCTTTTATTTAAATAAAAGAAATAGAAAAAATATCTATATTTTTCCAACAGAAAAAGAAGCTTTAGAATTTTATAATAATTTTTCTAATTTTGTCCCTGAGGCATCTCATTTCCCTGCATGGGATACTTTGTCTTATGATTCATTTATCCCATCTTTAGAGATACAGGGAAAAAGACTTCAAACACTTCACAACGTACTTGTTAGTGACTATTTTGATATTGCTATGAGCATGAAATCGTTTACACAAAAAATATTTATTAATGATTTAGACGTAATAGATTTGGAAATTAGACAGGAAGTCGATTTTGAAAATTTAATAGAAAACCTAGCTTACCTTGGGTATGTTAATAAAGACAGAGTTGAATCTAGAGGAACATTTTCTATAAGAGGTGGGCAGATTGATATTTATCCACTCAATAGTGAATATCCAGCCAGAATTATTTTCAATGGTGACGAAGTAGCTGAATTAAAATTATTTGATTATATTTCTCAGAGATCAATAAAAAATATAAAAAAAGTTTTAATAACTCCTTCTTCTGAGTTGTTTCAAACAAATCAAGAAGACATATATAAATCATTGGAAATAGAATCAAAAAAAAATCTAGATGAATATGAATTATTTCAGTTTTCACAAAATCTAAAAAGCTTCAAGACCTTACTTGATTTTGTACCAGATGGAGTAAGCATGAATATAATCGATTTTAATGTATGCAAAGAAACTTTTAGCGAAATTCAAAAGACTGAAGAGGATAGTTTTAATAATTTACAAAATTATTTTTCTATAAATGTATCAACAATGAAATCTAGATATGTAGATACATTGACAGAATTAAATAGATTTGAAACAAGTTTTTATGCGACAAACGATTTAGAAAAAATCATCAATGTACCACAATTTTTAGATGGCTTGAGTGCTGATAAGGTTTTGCAAAAAATTAATAATATATCAGAAGTGTATTTATCAAGTGGGAATGAAAGAATCATAGAAAAGTTTTCAGGAATAAATAATTTACAAATTTTAGAAAATTCCTTCTCTTACTCAGCAGTGTTCCCAGAGATGAGTATTGCAGTCATTGATGAAACATTATTTACCAATAGAAAACAAAAAGATAGAAAAGTAAAGCAGAAGAAATTAAATGAAGAATCAATTCTTGTACCAAATACTTATGTTGTTCATAAGTTTCACGGCATAGGGCTTTATGAAGGAACTGAAGTTAAAAAAATTAAAGATGTAGATAAGGATTACCTATCAATCAAATTCGGTGGAACGGACAGACTTTATGTACCATCTGATCAAATTAATGAACTTGAGGTTTATGTGGGTGGTGAAAATCCAAGATTATCTAGATTGGGCGGCGGAGAGTGGGAGCGTGCGAAAGAAAAAGCTAAACAAAATGCAAAGGTTATAGCTGACAGAGTTTTGAATCTCTATAAATTAAGAAAAATTGAAAACAATAGCCTAATTATTGATGATGATACGCCATGGCAGACAGAAATAGAAAGTGATTTTGAATACGTTGAAACTCCAGATCAGTTAACGGCAATAAACGATGTAAAAGAGGACTTAGGTAAAAATACTCCAATGGATAGATTAATTTTTGGAGATGTTGGATATGGAAAGACCGAAGTTGCACTTAGAGCAGCAGTAAAAGTAGCTTTTTCAGGAGGACAAGTTGCAGTCCTTGCACCAACGACAATTCTTGTCCAACAGCATATTGAAACTTTTGTTAATAGATTAGAAAATTATCCATTAAATATTAAACACTTAAGCAGATTTGTTAAAAAGAAGGACTTAAAAGAAATTATTAAAGGCGTAAATGATGGCACTGTAGATATTGTTATTGGAACACATAGACTATTAAGTGATGATGTTACGTTCAACAACCTGAAATTAATTGTAATTGATGAAGAACACAGGTTTGGAGTAGAAGCAAAAGATAGACTACAGAATTTAGCCTCTCAAGTACACAAGTTAACATTAACTGCCACGCCAATTCCAAGAACACTTGAACAGTCTCTTATGGGGATTAGAGAAACATCAAGAATCGAAACACCACCAGAAAATAGATTAGAAACATTAACGCACGTCGGTAATGTTGATGAATCAGCTATTGCTCTTGCTATTCAGAGGGAGATTTCAAGAGGAGGTCAAGTTTTCTTTGTTCTAAACAGAATAAGTGAACTTGAGGAATGGATGAAGATTGTCTCAAAACAATTTACAAAATTAAATCACAGAATTTTACACGGTCAACTATCTTCTGAGCAAATTGAAAATACAATGCAAGATGTTTGGGATCGTAAAGTAGATGTTTTATTTGCTACCACAATTGTAGAAGCTGGAATTGATTTGCCTAAAGTGAATACACTTATAACTTTAAGATCAGAGTTGCTTGGCATGTCCCAGCTCTACCAACTTAAAGGAAGAGTAGGTAGAAGAGGAGAACAAAGTTTTGCTTATTTTTTTCATTCAAGCAACTTAGGGATAGATGCAGAATTGAGACTAGATGCAATTAAATCAATAGGTCAAACTGCTACAGGATACTCGTTAGCTATGAAGGATTTACAACTTAGAGGGTCTGGAAGCATTCTAGGAGATATACAGTCTGGGTTTATTGCAAATGTCGGATTAAATATTTTTAATCAATATGTTCTTGAGTCTTTAGACGAAACAATCGAACAGGTTAAGCCAATTGTAAAACCGGATATAAAATTAGATTGTTACTGGGGATCTTCTATTCCTAAAAATTATGTAGATGCCGACTCAGAAAGAATTGATATCTACAAAAGACTTGAGCATACTCACCATACAAAAGTTGATGAAGTCAGAGATGAAATCATTGACAGATTTGGTGAAATTCCAGAGGTAACTGAAAACTTATTTGTAACTGCAAAAATAAGATCTGTATTGGGTGAAAAAAATATTTTAAGGTGCAAAGTAAGAGAGTATCAATTTGAACTTTTTCCTGTTGATTTAACTGATGATGTAAATCTGAAAATGAAAACATTAGATAAAAAATTTATATTCAGAAATAAACGATTAGTTTTAAATTTTAAAAATCCCTTGAGCCCTGAACATGTTTATCAATTGTTAAATAGTAGTCTTTAATTATGAATGAGTTTGATGAACTTGTAGGCATTGTAAAAAAACTCCGAGAAGAATGTCCTTGGGACATGGAGCAAACACATGAGTCATTATCGAGACATTTAATTGAAGAGGCATATGAGCTGTTAGATGCTTTGGCAAGCATTCAAGATGAAGATTCAAATTATGCACTAGTAAAAGATGAACTCGGTGATTTATTACTCCAAATTTTACTTCATTCAAAAATTGCTGAAGAACATAACCACTTTGCGATTGTGGATGTAATTGATTCACTTAAATCTAAATTGATTGAACGCCACCCTCATGTATTTGGAGATGTAGAGCTTAATACCGCTGAAGAAGTTGAAAAGCAGTGGGAGACAATAAAACAAAAAGATAGCAGTCTATCAATATTTGAGGATATAAATAGTAAGCTACCTTCTATTACAAGAGCATTCAAAACACAAAGAAAAGCAAAAAAACTAAATCTTTCATATGCAAACTATGATGAAGCACTTGAAGATCTTTTGTCTGAAGTTAAGGAACTTGAGGAGGCAGAACAACTAGAAGATCGAAAAAGAGAAATTGGAGATGTAATTTTTTCAATCATAAATGTTTGTAGGTACTTAGAAGCTGATCCAGAAATTCAACTAAATAAATCGACTCAACGCTTCATTGAAAGAGCTCAATATGTAGAAAAACATATTAAAGAAGATTCTAATTTAGAGAAATTGTGGCAAGAGGCTAAGAAAACTGAAGAAAAGTAACAAATTAAACATTTTGTGCTAGATTTTAAGTAACAGGGTTATGAATAAAAAAATTACACATATATATGCTAGGTATATTCTAGATTCTCGAGCCAATCCAACAGTTGAGGTTGAAGTCACTCTTGAAGACGGTTCTTTGGGTAGATCGGCAGTTCCTTCTGGAGCATCTACAGGAACCTTGGAAGCACATGAATTACGAGATGAATCCAAGGAATTCGATGGTAAAGGTGTGACTCAAGCCGTTAGTAATGTTAATTCTTTAATACTCGATGCATTAAAAGGCGTTGATGCGGGTAACCAAGCTAAAGTAGATAAATTACTTCTTGATCTTGATGGAACACATAATAAAAGTAAGTTAGGTGCCAATGCAATACTCGCAGTTTCAATGGCAAATATGGTTGCATTTGCTAAATCCTCTAACAAGCAACCCTATGAATTGATTCCAAATATATACGGCCAGCCGTCCTTACCAGTTCCATTCATGAATATCCTGAATGGAGGTGCTCATGCTGACAACTCTGTAGATATACAAGAATTTATGATTGTTCCTCACGGATTTTCAAGATTTGATGAAGGTCTTAAAGCTGGTGTAGAGGTTTATCACACACTAAAGAAAAGATTAAAAGATAAAGGATTAGCAACAAATGTTGGTGATGAAGGTGGTTTTGCTCCAAACTTCTCATCTTCAAAAGATGTATTGGATGAAATTATGCTTTCGATTGCTGAAGCAGGTTATAAACCAGAAGATCAAATATCTTTAGCATTAGATGCTGCAGCGTCAGAGTTTTACAATGATGGTATTTATACAATAGAAGGAAATAAGCTAACTAATACTGAAATGTCTGATTATCTTGTAGATTTAACTAGTTCCTATCCTATTGTTTCTATTGAAGATGGCCTTGCAGAAGATGATTGGGATGGCTGGAAATACCTAACTTCTGAAATTAATAATTCAATACAACTTGTTGGAGATGATTTGTTTGTTACACAAGAAAAAATACTTCAAAAGGGTATTGATGAAAAATGTGGTAATGCGATTCTTATAAAAGTCAATCAAGTAGGAACTATCACAGAAACACTAGATACTATGAAATTAGCAAATGATAATTCTTATTCAAGTATGGTTTCTCATAGATCTGGTGAAACAGAAGATTCATTTATTAGCCATTTAGTTGTAGGAACTTCTAGTGGACAAATTAAGACTGGTGCACCAGCTCGATCCGAAAGAACAGCAAAATATAATGAGCTATTAAGAATCGCTGAAACAATTGGATTTGAAAACTTTGAAAATAAAAAATGGCAAACTTAAAAACTCTCGGTAGCAGTGTATTTTCTAGATTATTAACTTTTCTATTAATTTCATCTTTCCTCTTTTTTCTATTCGATACTTATCAAGAAAGTTATGGCAGTTATAAAGTTTTACAGAGCTCACTCCAAGACAAACAAGAAGAGGTCGTATTAATCCAAAACCAAATTGATGAATGGAATAATCAAATTGCAGACCTTGATGATCCTGAAAAAGCTGAACTAATCCTCAGGAAAAGAGGGTATGGAGAACCTGGTGAAGTCCTGTACAGATTTGAAGTACCAGAACCAGTAACTCCAATAGAAGAAACATTAAAATCTCAGAGAAACAAAAGTTTATTAGAATTTGTTATTGACTACGTAGTCGGTAGAGAAGGTGAATAACGAATTAAAGATTGTTGAGCAACAAATAGGTAGAAAGCTCAGAAGTGATTCAGAAATAAGCTGTAGATGTCACTTTAATATTCCAGCTGTGATTAAAGTTCCACCAAAATTAGATGATGGAACACCATTTCCAACAACTTACTGGTTGACTTGTCCAATGTACAATAAAAAAATTGGCTCATTAGAGTCACATGGATTAATCAAGGAACTTGATAAAGAAATACTTAATAATCCAGAATTAAAAAAACAATGGGAATCTAGACAAAAATCATACAGACAGGATAGAGAAAATTTAGAAACAGAAGACTTGGGCCCCAAAGCTACTGGAGGCGTTGGAGGAGCAAAAGAGTCAATTAAGTGCCTTCATTCCCACACTGCTGACGAATTATCGACTGGAAAGAACATAATTGGAAAAATTGTTATTGAATCAATTGGGGGTTTTAATTGTGAAGAGGCGTGCATAGATTTAAAAACGCTTGAGAAAAACAAAGACTGGAAAATAGTTTGGTAAAAGTAGCATCAATTGATCTTGGATCAAATTCTACAAGACTACTCATAGCAGACATCAAAGATGGAACAATATCTAAAATTTATAAAGAACATCATGTAACAAGGATGGGAGACAATCTCACAGAATCTAACAATATCTCAAAGGAGTCTATTAAAAGGGTTTTGAAAGTTCTAGGTCGATTCTTTAAAACAATTAACATTCACAAAGTTGAAAATATTCAAATTGTGGGAACAGCGGCCTTAAGAGATGCGAGTAATTCAGAGAATGTAATCGAACAAATTCAAAAAAAATATGATGTAACGGTTGATATTGTATCTGGAGAAGAAGAGGGAGTATTAACTAGCTTAGGTGTTTTAAATTCAATCGAAAATATACAAAACTTCCTAATAGTAGACATTGGTGGTAGAAGTACCGAGTTTATATTTGATAAAAATAATAAAATTATATCAAAGTCTTTGGACATTGGTGTTGTCAGCTTGAGTGAATTGTTTTTTAAGGAACAAACACCTACTAAGAAAAATATCGATTCAGCTGTAGATTTCATTAATAAAACATTATTGGAATCAAAAGAATTTAACGAAAGATTACTTATAGGAGTTGCTGGAACATTTACATCACTTGCTTCAATATATTTAAAACAGAGCCGATTTAATGAAGATGAAATACACCAAACAGAGATGAAAAAGGATGATGTTAGTCAAATAAATCATTCAATTATTAAAATGAGTGAACCTCAAATAATTACTAATTTTAAAGGTATTGATCCTAAGCGAGCAAAAACAATTCAGGCAGGAATACTATTAGCAAATCAAATTATGTTTAAATATAATGTAAATTCAATTAAAGTTTCAAATAGTGATATTTTAGAAGGTCTAATATTAAAAAAATATTAGATTAAAGATTAGCCCGGGTGGCGGAATTGGTAGACGCGACGGACTTAAAATCCGTTATTCGAAAGG
>Ga0209036_1001083_pt1 | contig 11706 bp, 9 predicted proteins | sample MarorgKNORR_S2LV_3_FD_188222 | JGI IMG/M metagenome (GOLD analysis project Ga0209036, IMG submission 188222) | Marine microbial communities from the Southern Atlantic Ocean, analyzing organic carbon cycling - DCM_A/KNORR_S2/LV (SPAdes) (version 2) | ecosystem: Environmental > Aquatic > Marine >... | reverse complement strand
AGCTTTGCCAAGGAAAGAACCGTCAGGTTTTAACTCGAAAATCAAATCCCCGCCTATCTCTGGAAAAAAAAGGTGTACTTTCCCCAATAGTCAATTCCTTGGGCTGTCGGAGGTTCTGATTTTGCAACATCAGTATCAGGTTCAGTGGGTTTTGTGTCTGTTTGAGGGATTGGCTCCTCTGACCCTCCACACCCCATCAGCAGCACGGCTGCGATTGTTGTGATCAGATATTACATGGTCGCGGTTTTTGTAATACGTAGAAGTCTGCTTTTTAAGCTGGATTAACTGTTGCCGGAAAGTGCGGCCAACCTAGAACCGCTTGCGGTTAAGGTTGAAGGACGACTAACGCGATTTGAGATAACGCCATAGAAGCAGAAATAGCACACCCGAGCCAAAAGCGTTGAACAGCACTAAGTATGGCCCAAATAATCCAAAGTAAAAAAACACGTTAGTCCAACCTCGAGTGCCAATGACATTTAATTGGAGGAAATTAGCAAACACCGTCCAAAAAATCAGGAAAATGATAACTAGAATCCCTTTTAGAATTATATTGGTCACACGAAAGGCACTACATAAACGATGAATCTAGGTAAACTACTTGAGGATGAAGGACAGCTAGGTGTTCAAGTAGTGGAGGGAATTGGTTTAGCTCTTTTAACTATAAGCCGATCTAATTCCTCTGTGGGAACTTTGTTGCCGCCTATGTTCACAGAAATTACTTTGCCTGTGGTTTTATTAAACTTGATCTTTGTGGCCTCTGAATCCTTTTTATTTGTTCCTTCGAGAATCAGGAGTTCACCTTCTGCTTTCCAAGAACCAATTATCGGGTTGTCTTCAGATCTTGGAGTTACAGTAACTCCAAGAAAAGAACCATCTGCCTTTAATGTTGAACTAAATACCCCGCCTTGCGTTCCAGGCTCAGACATTATGTATTGTCCTGAATCATCGGTTTGTTTTGATGATTTCAATTCTGGCTTGGTATCCGATGCTGGAGTCGAGTTCTCGAATCTCCCATAACCCATCAGCACCACGGCTGCGATTGTTGTTATCAGATCTTTCATGGACGTGTTTTTTGTAATGCGTAGAAGTCTGCTTTTCAAGCCATCAAGAACCGGCCGCCGTGCTGCGAAGGCTTCGTCAACAGCGGGAAGTCCTGACGAACTGAAGATTTTGAACATGACCTACAAGGTTATATTCTCACAGCAGGAACAAATATCATTCAATTGCTCTGATTCGCGCAGCACGATACTGTATGCTGCCACCGGGAGTGTGATGTTGAAAACCAATGCTGCCCCGATGTGGAGGTTTGAGATCGCGGGCATGGGAGACCGATTCACCGTTAACCAGCACCTCCGCAGTCGACCCACGATTAAAGATCTGCAGTAGAAACCACTCCTGATCACGACTGAGTAAACGCTTTGCAGGTGCTATGTTATAGAAGCTCCCAGTTGGATTTGTGCTGTCGGGAGCATTGAAGCACTGAACCTCTAACCGGCCATGACCGCCATTGAAGAGCACTCCCCCATTTCCGTTCACGATGGTCTTGACCCAGACCTGAAGTTCAAATGGGCTGGAGAATTCAGCCTTGGTCACCGCAACGCCATCCTTTCCCTGACCCGTAAGTACCTCCTCTTCCATGTGCCAATCAGAGTGCCCCTTTTCAAGCATGCCAGCCATGCCGGATTGGAATAACGGTTGCCAGATTTGTTCCCGATTGGGCAGCTTTCGGATTTGTATGTTTCTGAACGACGCGCGGCAGCCAATGTTCTGGATGCCAATAAAGCCCCGACGCAGTCTGTGCTTGAAAGCAGCTTCGGTGTCCATCGAGATGTCATGAATCAACTCGTCATTTAGCGTCACGCGCAGATCAGGCCAATCGCATTTGATCTCACAGTAGTTCCATTGTCCGGACGGAAGATTGGCAATGCTGCGGGGAGCCGCCGCATCATAAATGCCCCCCGGCGAGCGAAGGCCGTAGGCCTTTTGTTCATGCCGCAGATGGAGCTTGAGCCCCAGCTTCGAGCCTGGTCCATCCAATGGCGCATGTAGGAGAACACCACCTTCATACCAGCCTTCGGTCTTGTATTCAAAGCGGAGCACAAAGTTCTCGTATTCCTGCTCACTTCGCAACCAAGAAGGATAAGGGCCTGCACCGGTCGAGAAAATGGCAGAATCCCTGACGATGAAAGCGTCAGCCGGTCCAACAGTCACCCACCCCTGTAGGTTTTTCCCATTGAACAGGGGCGTAAAGACCTCATCTGTCTCGGAATCTTTGTGCATTGAGATGTCTGATGCTTTGGCTGTCTTATCTGTGTAGAATATGTTTAAATCATGCCCTTCAATTTTATTTGATGCGTCAAATTCTTTCTGCTTCGCAGCACCCCCAACCAGCTCCATGGTTGCGATTGTTGTGATTAGTATGTGCTTCATTTGCCTTAAGCTTTTAATTCTTCAGATGTTTTGGCTCCGTGTTTTCGGAGGAGATTGGCGATTTTGGTTGTTCTTCCCACACCGTAGAGGGAGGATATAGAAATTAGGTGTGTCGCTATATGAACCCAACTCTTCGATGCTATACTACATTCATTCGGAAATAACCTTTATCATTTCACTCATTGTTAACTTAGGATGCCTTTCAGTTTGCCTGTGCTGTCGGCGAATCGATCTACGGGCGCACCGAAGGCATCTAGCATGCAGCAGTACAAATTCGAAAGTGGGGTGTCTTTGTCGTAAACCAGATGTCGACCAGTATTTATTCTTCCACCGGCCCGGCCGCCTAAGACAAGTGGTAGATTATGGGGACTGTGTTTGTTGCCATCTCGAAGGCCTGATCCAAACAAGATCATTGAATTATCCAACACGGTGCTCTCCCCTTCCTTGAAACTCTTCAGTTTGTTCAGAAGGTAGGCGTATTGCTCTATGTGCCATTGGCCGATGCGTTGATACTGTTTGAGATTATCTTCTTTGCGTTCGTGGTGTGATAGGCTGTGATGCCCTCCATTGACGCCTTCTAGGAATGAGAAATTAGTGTTGCTGACAGCGTTCCCAAACATAAAGGTGCAAACTCGGGTCGAATCTGTTCGGAAAGCCAAGGCGATCATGTCCAGCATTAAGCGCACTCGCTCAGGATGCTCATCCGGACGCCGCTCCGGTTTTGATTTAGGTCTGATCTCGCCTCTTGGAGACCAGGTTTGGCCTTCCGATTGATTGGTTTGCTCTATGCGACGTTCAAGAGCACGGACAGACTCCAAGTAATCATCAATGCGAGCTTTGTCGCTGGTTCCAACACGTCGACGGAGTTGTTTGGCATCCGCAAGTACACGATCTAAAAGGAGAGAATCAGATATGGTACTGCTTGAAATGGGATTGTTTATTCGGAAGAGACGCTCGAACACGAGACGGGGATTGATTTCTCTCGCTAGCGGTCTAGTGGGTTTATTCCACGCAATATGTGATCCATAAACTCTAGTGTAACCTACATTAGTGTCAACGCCAATAGTCACAGGGTCAATAGCCAACTCAAGAGATGGAAGTGGTGTTTTGTGGGCGATGCTGCGGGCAGCGATTTGATCCATTGAGATACCATTGCTGTTTAGGTCGTAGCCCAGAGATTTGTTAATAGTGGTGCAGGTAAGAAATCCCGAAGTCTTGACGTAGTGACCGTCGCCGTAATCGCTCCCTTGATTCCAGAGGTTTGTTGGTACAAGGATGTCGTTCTTGAACGCTTCAAGGGGTTTTAAGGTTGGAGAGAGTTCAAATTCAGAACCTTGGCCAGTTGGCGTCCATTGATCTTCCCTCACGCCGTTGGGCATAAAAAGGGCGGCCAGTCTGATAGGGTGTGGTTTAGTCGAGGCGTAGGCTAGTCGTTGGGGTAACATGGCTTCAAGCCATGGCAGTGCTAGCGCAGCGCCAGCACCTTTGAGAAAGGTGCGACGAGAAAGTGCCATACTCGATCTAGTCATGAATCGATTCATCTTGATTTAGTGTCGAAGCACGTTCGGCCTCACTGGAGGCAATACCTGCTTTAAAGCGAAATGGTACACTTTGGATAATTCCAAACAAAAGGTGGTGAGATTTGTAATCGTTTGCGCGTAATTTGTCCACAATAGAGTTAACGGCACAATAGTCGTAGTAGGTTAAACCCCGGCCAAGCGCGTAGCCTAGCATCTTCTTTGTGAGATGGCGCACAAATTGATCTTTCCGCCCTAGGAGGGCTAATTTTAACTCTGCAGGCCCACTAAAAGTTGTGCCGTCTGGCAGGGCTCCACGCGCATCGACCGTGTGGCCTTCATATTTATCGCGCCACCGACCCAATACTCCATAATTTTCAAGCCCAAAACCAAGTGGATCAATACGATCATGGCATTGGGCGCAGGCTACATCCTGGCGATGGAGTTCCAAACGCTGACGCAATGACTCTGATGAAACACTACTTGCAGATTCCTCAAGTTCGGGAACATTTGAAGGTGGAGGTGGAGGTGGATCGCCCAATATGGTTTCCAGAATCCATTTCCCGCGGAGAACAGGGCTGGTCCTGTGTGGATAGGATGATACGGCGAGTACAGCTGCCATGCTTAGCAGTCCACCGCGTCGGTTTTCATCCGTAAGCTGAACTCGCTTTGGTTGTTCTCGGAACTCGCCCTTAATTCTGTAGTGGCGTGCTAAGCGACGATTGACATAGGTGTAATCTGCTTTGAGAAGGTCAAGAAGGGATCGGTTTTCTGTAAGGATTTCGTGGAAGAAGAAGACGGGTTCGTATTTCATTCCTCCTTCAAGCTCTGAATCGTAACCAGGGATTGATTTATCGGGCTTAAATTCTCGCCCCAATGCTCGAGTGCCCAGCCATTGTTCAACAAAATTCTGGGAAAAATTTCGAACCTTTCTTGAGTTTTGTGAGCCGAGCATGCGTTTGAATTGTTCTTGAAGGATCCTTGAATCTGATAAGTTACCCTCATCGGCCGCTTTCAATAACTCATCATCCGGGAGGCTACCCCAGAGAAAATATGAAAGCCGGGATGCAAGTTCGTGATCGGTGACTTTGTGGGGTTTAGAATCAAAGTTGGGTTCTTCGGCAATGAATAAGAATTTGGGTGATATAAGAACGGCCTGTAGTGTGAGTCGAATGGCAACCATGAAAGACGGATCAGCTTTGTAAGCTGCATGAAACAATGCTAGATATTCTAATATCTCAGATTCCGGGATTGAACGACGGAAGGCGCGAGGTAAAAAGTCTTCGATGACACGTCGAGCAGCAACTTCTGGTGAAGTTTTTTCATCTGGTTCGGCGACCAAGAATCGCCGAAGTGAACGAGGATCCGCGAAGGCATATTCGACGGCCACACGGGCCGCATCCATATATTTCTCAGCATGGATGGGAGAAATGAACAACGTTTCCGAGGCATTGTCGAAGCCCTCACCGCCAGATCCGTCAGAGGGTAGTGCCTCGCCGGCGTCAAAATGAATATCGAGCAAATCGCGAACGGAAGCTGAGTATTCCGCTCGATTTAGTCGTCGAAGCACCGCAGGACCCGCGTGAGGTCCTGATTGACATGCGGCTTTTTGAAGAGAAGATTCTACCCAATTTAAGAACTCAGAACGTTCATTTAATGTTGGTAGATCCGCTTCTTTTGGGGGCATATCGCCTTGGCTCAACCGGATTAATATATCGTCCCATAAAAGGGCTTCGGAAAGGATTTTATCCATCGAATCGAATCGAGAAAGATCGAGACTTGCCTTTGGTTTTTCACCTGAGTGACATTCAAGGCAATAGCGCTTGATGAATTCAAATTCGCGGTATTCGCTGGTTTTTTTGGGATTGGATTCAAGGATTTCACGGGACGAGGCTGTGGGATTTGGCGCTAAAAATACTAAAATATAAAAGATCCCCCAGAGAGATTCCAAGGAGGAGCAAGCCAATCGATTGACAATGGTAATAATTTTCGTTGATGTCGTTGTAGTTGATTTCACTTAAAAGCTAAGAAGACTTAAATTGCCTGCACAAAAGTTTGGGTATTTCGAAGGCTTTGACAATCGATTTCTTCTAGAGATAAGTGCTGCTCATTCGCCCTTAGATTTCTTGGCTACTAGTTAGGCGTTTTGGGCGCATGCACAATATTACTAGAGAATTGAAATTCCACAATTAAGTAAACTTCATTTAGCATTGTATCTTGGGTTTAAGTAAGTTGACCCCTTACTGGATGTTCAGACTGCAGTTGAAGAGTTGTCTTTTTACTTCAAGCAGATTTGGTTCTTCACCCGTCTTGCCGCCGTCTTTGCGGATGAGGCTGGTCGTTTCATCTTAGGCATAATCCAGCTGTGTGTTGCGATTCTTGGTCTTCGCATCATTGGTGTTGCCACCTCGTCTTTTAAGATTTGAACTAGATCTTTACCTTTGCCCAATAACCATTGTTAATCGCTATAATGATATGTTCCGAAGCTGTACCGAGGGCCGTCTTAAATTCTCTGCAGTAGCGTCGCGGAAACCACCACCCGCCCGCCTACTAGTCAAAGCAATTAAATCCCAGTCGACTCACCCAACAAAGCCTCGCTAATGGCTCACCTGTGGGGTATGCTCGATGTTAGCGCTATTGTGGCCAAACCATAAAATGAAACAAACACGGATTACATATAGAGGAATGCGTGGCATGAAAACTATTACTTCCCTTTTTCTTCTTCTTTTCGTCGCCAAAATAGCTGCGGGAAAGCCGGCCAATTATGTTAAGCGGGAATCTCAACAGGATCCCGGGTTCTTTACTTTGATCGTTTTGCCGGACACGCAAGGCTACGCTGATGTCCGGCATAAGGAGACACAGAAGCACTGGCCGAGTATTGGTGATCAGCGATCCTGCTTCTTTAAACAGACAGAGTGGATTAAGGAGAACAAGCAGAAGAGGAATATAGTCATGGTGGTTCATGTGGGGGACATTACCCAAACACAACACGAAGAAGAATGGGAGATCGCTGATATCGCTTTCAAGACGATTGATAACCATGTTCCCTTCATCTTGTGCTCGGGGAATCATGACATGGGTTATTCGTTAAAACATCGAGAGACCAGCCATTCACGCACGAGCCTTTTTGGTTCCTATTTTCCACCTTCACGTTTTACGAATAACCCTTTGTATGAACCTCATTTCGACAAGAAAAAAAGCCTACACTTTTATGGGAAAGGAGAGATCGAAAACTACTACCTGTTTCTAAAAGCTGGAGGAATGAAATTTCTCGTTATCACGTTAGAATTCAAACCTCGGGACGAAACTCTTGTATGGGCGAATAAGGTTGTTGCCGCGCATCCTGATTGTCGAATCATCGTTGTTACACACAGCTATCTCACAAGAAAAAAGGGGCAGTTGTCGGGCGTTGACCACTATGGGGTCAAGGGGAACTCCGGAAAGTCAATTTGGGAGAAGTTCGTCAGTCAACACAAGAACATCTTTCTGACCCTTTCGGGGCATGACATGGAGAATCTGTTGACTAGTCAGGGCAAACATGGAAATACGGTGCACCAAGTTCAGGCGGACTATTGGTATTGGGATATACCTAAAATCAAGGCTGGAAGCGGTTTCCTGCGAATCATGACGTTCTACCCTAACAAGAATTCGATTGAAGTTCAGACATATTCGCCCGTGCTTGATGAATTTCTCACACGCCCAAAAAGCAACTTCTTGCTGGACTACACCATGGCAGATAAAAGCGAACAGTCCTCCGATACAAGTGGACGAGGTGGAGATTAGTAGTTGTTTCATTTTGCATTTAAGCGGTGGAGGGAGTTGGTTTAGTTGCCAGCGGCTTTCAATTCTGCACTCGTCTTGCCGCCGTGTTTGCCTTTTCCATCAAAGCCGTTGGAATAAGTATGGTAGCCAAATGCCAGTCGCAATAACTAATGCACACAAGACAAGAACTAAAAAGAGATTGATATAAAAACGGATTGGCGTTTTTTTTCTTTCTACTGGCTGAAATTTTCCAATCCCATCACTCGAGATCATGTATCCTCCGGAGCTGGCCAGCAATCGGTTAACATAATCTTCGATTTGGCCTGACTTAATAACACGAAAAACACGTGTCCCGAGATACCCTAAAAACATAAGAATCAAAATCTCGAGCAAGATCAGTATCGCTGTTCTAGCAATTGGATCACTCATAAATCATGAGGTTACACTCTGCATTAATAGTTGCTAGTGTTGGTTTACAAAAGCATTCAACTCTCTCAAATCCCACTAACTCCACGGCCGCGATTGTGATTAGTAGTTGTTTCATTTACCTTCAGCTTTCAATTCTTCACCCGTCTTGCCGCCATGTTTTGCCGAGGAAGCCGGCATTATTATTTTAAGTGATGGATTAGAAATGATATTTCATCTTTAAATCTCTTATTAGCCTTTGGGTAATTCAGATCCACATCAACTCCTTTAAGTTTTAGCTTTTCTTCCATCGCTATTCCAAAATTTACATGATGAATAATCCAGCCTCTTGCGCGTTTCAAGTTGCCAGGAATCGGGTCGTCCGGATTCATGCCGTATCTCATGAAAGTTGGCGGATCATCAGATGTAATATGATTAATCACGGATATTTCGTTGATAAGTGCGCGTCTTTCAACAGAGGATATATCTTTCCTTTTGCTTTCTTTTTTGGCGTGGAATTCTCTTCTGTACCCCGGAATATTTTTGGTCCACCAATTTAAGTCCATGGTTGATTGGCCTCCCCAGAATGCCACTGCTTTTAGACGCGAAGATTCTCTCGAGATCGGGTCGTCGCTTTTTGGGTCGGCAAAATCATTTCCCCAAGCTAAGTAGGCAACAAGCTGTGCCCCCGCAGATCCTCCATATCCAGCAATGCGATTTTTATCAATTCCCCATTCCTTTGCTTTTGAGCGAATAAACTGTAATGCGCGAATGCAATCTTCGTGCGCAGCCGGAAAATCCGCATGCTTGAGAAAACGGTATTCTATAGACGCATGGTGAATGCCTGCATCAAGGTATTGTTGAATAGCTTTTGCATTAACTTTGTCGTGAGAGCCTCCCGTGAAGCCACCTCCGTGAATAAAGACAACTAAAGGTGCGGTTTTTTCCACATTAGCTTTTCGAAAATCTATCACTTGGTTGGGGTGATCGCCATAGGGCACATTTTCGAATGTTATCGGCGGTATAGGTTTCTCCTGTTGTGCTTTAACTGGAATGGCCCCGTAATTATATATTAAAAATAAATATAATACAGTTGAATAGAATTGTTTTTTGGGGAAGGCGTTCGCGATTGTTCTTGGGGTGTTTTTCATGAAAGAAATAATTTAATGCGTAGATGTATTTTCTAATTGTATTGAATTGGATTATCTAGGCCTGCGTTTTCGACCTTGAATGGATACTCCCTCTACTTTGCTATCCAGCTGTCCATTGACACTTATTATACGCTTTTGGATAAAAGGTTTAATAGCAAAAACTCGACGGCCAACAGACTTGTTGATTCCATTTCCATCACCGTTGATACCCATTCGCATACCTTCGATACCTTTCCCAATTTCATCTTTGCTGATATGCGGTGAGATTGCTTTTTCAAACGCCGCTATCTGATCGAATAATTTTTTCTCAGTGAAATGTTCATTCATTAGATGAGTTACGGCTCTACGGTAGCGTCCGGGAAATGACTTGGTTTTAAACAAGCGCTCAGCGAGACGTCGACTTGAAATCCAAGGGCGATCTATATCCCACTTTACCAGCGTTTCTGGAGAGTTCCCCATAGTAAACGTTCCGAATGTTTCGTTTAAGTCCCATGGAAGGATTCGAAGTTTGCCATCAACCTTGTTCATTAACAGATAATAGTTGTGAGGCATGCCAATGTAGCTATCGATATTGACGAGAATTGATGTTGCGGCGAGGTAAGCCGCGAAGTATTCAAGATCCAATCGGTTTTCGATCTGTTCCTCAAAAGCTTTATCAGATCCTTTCTCAATCAGTTTTAACAGCTCTGAGAAACGATGTATCAGCTCAATATTTTCTTTGCCGTATTTGATGTTATAACGCTCATAAGCTTTGGGATCATCGCCGAAATATTCCCAGTCGTCTACTGCTTCCGGCTTCATTAGTAGCTTGTCATTTGTGTCATTGCCAAAATTACGCGAAAGGTAGTGATCGTCTACTTGCTCGATTAAGCAATATACCCCTAGATGCTTTTTTTTAGTGATTCCCTCAACTGTCAGGGTAACAGCAGCCCAACCCACACCGGGCGTTGGTATCCCAGCAGCTCGGTAAACATCGTACCCGAGCTTCTCCTTCATAAATGCCGAGTCAAGAAAAGCATTCGACAGATTGATCTTAGTTCTACCGTAGAGTTTTTGACCTTTTACGAATCGGTTGGTGTCGATCTTAAAAGGTTTTTTAAGACTGCGACCTGCGAATCGGTAGGATGAATTTCCCTTAAATCTTAGCCCGGCATTTTTAAATAGCTTGCCGTCGATTGTTATGTCCGCCTTCGCGTAACTGAATTTATTTCCAAAATGCACTCGTGGGCCACCTGGCTTTCTTTCAACTCGACTGGGTTGCATTGACTTCCAAGCATCACGACTTGCGTTGATATGAATCTGCACAATGTGGTTTTCTTCGTATACAGAACTCCAAAATTTCGAGGCTGTATCATTAGTCTCGGCGAATAGATTTAGTGAAATTCCACCAAAATAAATCAATGAAATCTTTAAAAATGAACGTAGTTTATTATACATATCTCGGATAAGCACTCTGCTTAAGCAGGAAAGGAAGCATCCTAAACAACTTTTTACTAAATGGCAAAATCGTAAAAATTTGTTTCATTTCCCTTCAGCTTTCAATTCTTCAGCTGTCTTGGCTCCGTGTTTGCGGATATCTATCGATAGCTTGGCTTTAAACGCGGGATACCTTTCTTATCAGCCACTTCTAACATCTCACTTACTCGGTCAACCAACGGAAACTCGACTCCATCTTCAAATAGTCGTTCCACTTTTGCCGGGTCATTTGCACAGCAATAATTGACCCTGACATTATGTTCCCTTAAACGTCTGGTGTGCATTGGATCAACACTTATGCCGCCCAGTAACTGGATGAACTCGCAACGAAACTGGATCGTTTCATTCACGTATTTGAGATTGTTTGCCTGTCTATCCATGTTGCAGATTTTAATATGAGACTCAATCCGCCTGGCGGCAGTTGCTGCACTGGCATTACAGGCCAAGAATGCCTGATGCAATCGATTTTCCGATGTAATTAGACGGGTTGTTTTTTCGGCCAAGTCAACCCCGCCTTTAAGATGTATGTTGAGCCAAATATTATATGGCATGATGTCGAGCGCCTCCTTAAGCGTGGGAATTTGCTCTCCCTTGAAGCGGCTGTCTTTCCAGAATCCGGCATCCAATTTTTTTAAATCAGCAAGCGTCAATTCTTCAACTCTTCCACTCCCATCGGTTGTGCGGTCAACCGTATGGTCGTGCATTAACACCAACTTCCCATCACTGGAGAGTGCAACATCCAATTCGATCATATGTGCACCAAGCCGGATTGCCTCACGAAACGCCGCAATCGTATTTTCCGGATGTGAATCGCTTACACCGCGATGTGCACAAATGCCACGGGTTGGCATCTGGAAGCTTGCAACCAAAACAGAACGGTTAAAACCAGAACAACCTACAAATAGCACGGCTGCGATTGTTGTGATTAGATATTTCATGGACGCGTTTTTTATAATGTGTAGAAG
>Ga0209036_1001081_pt1 | contig 11717 bp, 10 predicted proteins | sample MarorgKNORR_S2LV_3_FD_188222 | JGI IMG/M metagenome (GOLD analysis project Ga0209036, IMG submission 188222) | Marine microbial communities from the Southern Atlantic Ocean, analyzing organic carbon cycling - DCM_A/KNORR_S2/LV (SPAdes) (version 2) | ecosystem: Environmental > Aquatic > Marine >... | reverse complement strand
CTTAGAATCTGCTAAAGAAATTGCCCAAACTGATGTTAAAGAAATTGTTCTTACAGGTGTGAACATAGGAGATTATGGTAAAGGAGAGTTTGGGGATAAAAAACATGATAGTACTTTCTTAGAACTAATAGAAAAGCTGGACGAAATTGATGGAATTGATCGTATTAGGATTTCCTCAATTGAACCTAATTTGCTCTCAAATGAAATTATAAATTTTGTGGCTAATAGTAATAAATTTGTTCCCCATTTTCATATACCATTGCAGAGCGGATCTAACTCGATTTTGAGGTTGATGAGAAGAAGGTATAACACGGAATTATATTACAAACGAATAAAATATATTAAATCTTTAATACCCAATGTTTGTATTGGGGCTGATGTTATTGTCGGTTTCCCAGGAGAAGATGAAAAGAAATTTGTTGAAACATACAAATTTATTCAAAGCTTAGGGATTTCTTACTTACACGTATTTTCATATTCTGAACGCAGAAATACACTTGCAGCTGAAATGTCAAATTCAGTTGATAAATCAATCAGAAATAAGAGAAGTAAAATGTTGAGAACCCTTTCTGTAAAGATGCGAAGAGATTTTTATAATAAACAACTTGGAAAAAAACATAATATTTTGTTTGAATCTGAAAACAAAAAAGGATTTCTTTTTGGATTTACTGAAAATTACGTTAGAGTGAAAACCAATTGGGACCATAAGTTGGTCAATAAAGTATTAAGTTTTAAGTTGTATGATATTAGTGAAGATGGATTTGTGAATTTGCAGAAAGTTAAAAAACTAGCTACAGTCTAACTCCAATCGGAAGTAAATCTTTAAATTCTTTATTATTTTTTATGAATTTACGTATAGGTAGGCAAGTAGGCATTATTCGAATATTTTTTTCTTTGATAATTTGAAAAACTTCTCGAATAAATTTTTCTTCAAAATCTGGATTTGTATTTGAGTTTGGAACTACAAGCTTAGTAAGAAAAATCTTTCTATCTTGTAGAGCATACTCTATTTTGGCTAAATCATTATCAATTTCAACTTCGAATTGTCGAAGAAACGTGTTGTCATTGATTGTAAGATTTGACATTTAATTATTATCTCTAATTTTACTACAAATATACAAATTTGAACTTAAAAGCTTAATCCTAACTTAAATGAAATGATTCATGTTTATTTAATGCCAGGCATGTCTGCTAATTCTTTAATATTTGAGAGAATAAAATTTCCAAACAACTATACTCCTCATTTGTTGGACTGGATTGACCCTGTTAAGAGCGAGTCAATTAAAGAGTATGCTATTAGGTTTTCAAAGTTAATTAAGCATAAAAACCCTGTTTTAATTGGTGTTTCTTTTGGAGGAATTTTAGTTCAAGAAATCTCCAAGTTTATTAAAGTTAAAAAGTTAATAATCATTTCTAGTGTAAAGTCTAATTCTGAGTTCCCTCCTCACATGAAGTTTGGTCGAATAACTAAAACATATAAATTATTACCACTAAAATGGATCAATGATTTTGAATCACTCGCTTTATTTGTTTTGGGTCCCCTAGTTGAGAAGAGACTAAAACTTTATAAAAAATATTTAACTGTTAGAGACGAAAATTATCTGAGTTGGTCTGTTCGTGAACTTATTTTGTGGGATCAGATTAAACCATTAAATAATACCATTCACATACATGGTACTAACGATAAAATATTCCCCATTTTATTTATAAAAAATTATATTAAGCTTGACGAAGGAGATCATGCAATGATTCTAAAAAAATCAGATTGGTTTAATAAAGAAATCCCAAAATTGATTGAAGGCGATTAAATTCTTTTCATTTGTTGTTGCATTATTCTAATTTGATCAGCTAGCATTCTTTGTTTGTCAATTTTTTTAGCTTCATTTAATAAACTTGTTGCTTCTCTTTTTCTTCTTTTTTGCATTAGAATTCCTGCTAAACTCATCTTGGCCATTGCTAGGTCGTGGTTCATTGAAAGTCCTAGAGAAATCGCTTTTTTAAAATATTTTTCTGCCTCAGTTAAATTTTTCTGGGAACTTATAATTCCTCTAAGAAAGTTGTAATATCCAACTTGCTTTTGAGTCAAAGCACTTTCTGGATTTTTAATCTTATTCAACCATTTTTGAGTACCTTCAAAATCTTGCTTACGCATTCTTAAAAAAGCCAACAAAATAATTTCATTTTTAAAGTAAAAAAATATTATGATAAGAGTCAAAAAAATTAGGGCAATTCCATTGCCTATATTATTTTCTGTGAATTGAAATATTGAATATCCAAAGGACATCAAAGCCACAATTAATTTTATAAATTTCGGAAACATATTATTTTTTTTTAGTTAAATTATTTTACATTAACGATTATGAGATAGCAAAAACTTATCGTATATTTGGCCGCAAATTTGAGTAAAAATAATTAATTATTTGAAATGAAAAGAACTTTTCAACCATCTAACCGAAAAAGAAAAAATAAACACGGGTTTAGAGAAAGAATGTCTTCACCAAGCGGAAGAAAAGTTTTGTCATCTAGAAGATCTAAAGGTAGGAGCAAGATTTCAGTTTCTTGTGAACCAAGACATAAAAAATAAGTGAATAAAATTTTAAAAAATTTTAGGTGTTACTTTTCCGGTAACACCTTTTTTTATATATATTCAATAACCAAAAATTTTTTTAAATGCCTCTAAGAAAAGACATAGAAAGTATTTTGATAATTGGATCTGGACCAATAATAATTGGACAAGCTTGTGAATTTGATTATTCTGGTTCACAGGCACTTAGATCTTTGAAAGAAGATGGAATCACTACTATTTTAATCAATTCAAATCCTGCAACCATCATGACTGACCCTGTGATGGCTGATCATATTTATTTGAAACCCCTCACAACTAATTCAATAAAAGAAATTTTATTAGTTCATGATGTTGATGCTGTTTTACCTACAATGGGTGGTCAAAGTGCCCTAAATCTTTGTATTGAAGCAGATGAAAAAGGTATTTGGGAAGATTTTAATGTTGAAATTATTGGAGTTGATATAGATGCAATTAATATTTGTGAGGACAGAGAACAATTCAAACAACTTTTAAAGAAAATTGATATCCCTGTAGCTCCTGCAAAGACAGCGACATCATTCTTGAAAGGAAAAGAAATTGCCCAGGAGTTTGGTTTTCCTATTGTAATTAGACCATCCTTTACTTTGGGCGGAAGTGGTGCGTCTTTGGTTCATAGGTCAGAGGATTTTGATGAGCTTTTAACAAGAGGTTTAGAAGCCTCGCCAATACACGAAGTATTGATAGATAAAGCTTTAATGGGTTGGAAGGAATATGAATTAGAACTATTAAGAGATAAAAATGATAATGTTGTAATTATTTGTACAATTGAAAATATGGACCCTATGGGAATTCATACAGGCGATTCAATTACTGTTGCCCCTGCCATGACTTTATCTGATACTGCTTACCAAAGAATGAGAGACATGGCAATTAAAATGATGAGAAGTATTGGAGACTTTTCAGGTGGATGTAATGTCCAGTTCGCTGTAAGCCCTGATGAAAAAGAAGATATAATTGCAATAGAGATAAATCCAAGAGTTTCTAGATCGTCAGCTTTAGCATCAAAAGCGTCTGGATACCCAATTGCTAAAATAGCAAGTAAGTTAGCAATTGGCTATAGTTTGGATGAACTTGATAATCAGATTACTAAATCCACCTCAGCTTTGTTTGAACCTACACTTGATTATGTTATCGTAAAAATTCCCAGATGGAATTTTGATAAGTTTGAAGGCTCAGAAAGAATTTTAGGATTGCAGATGAAATCTGTGGGAGAAGTTATGGGGATTGGCAGGTCTTTTATTGAAGCTTTGCACAAGGCTACCCAATCGCTTGAAATAAAAAGAAATGGGATTGGAGCTGACGGTAAAGGTTACACTGATTATGAAACAGTAATAGGAAAACTTACTAATGCATCTTGGGATAGAGTTTTTGTTATATACGATGCAATCAAGTTAGGGATTTCTTTAGATAGAATACATGAAATTACTAAAATTGATATTTGGTATCTCAGACAATACGAGAAGTTAATAAATCTCGAAAAAGAGATTTCAGTATTGACGGTCGACGATATTTCGAAAGAAACTCTTTTGCAAGCAAAACAAATGGGTTTTGCAGATAGACAAATTGCACATATGTTGGGCTGTGTGGAAAGTATAGTTCACAAAAAAAGAAAAAGTTTAAATATCAATAGAGTATATAAACTTGTAGATACTTGTGCTGCAGAATTCAAAGCCCAAACACCATATTATTATTCAACTTTCGAGGAATCGATTCAATATTCAGATGGTAGTATTACAACTGAAAATGAAAGTAAGGTGACTAACAGAAAAAAAATTGTTGTTTTAGGTTCAGGTCCAAACAGAATCGGACAAGGTATTGAGTTTGATTATTGCTGTGTACATGGTGTTTTAGCTTCCTCTGAGTGTGACTATGAAACAATAATGATTAATTGCAATCCTGAAACAGTTTCAACTGACTTTGACATTGCAGATAAGCTTTATTTTGAACCTGTTTTTTGGGAACATATTTATGACATTATTCAACATGAAAATCCAGAAGGTGTAATAGTACAGTTAGGAGGGCAAACTGCACTCAAGTTGGCAGAAAAACTTGATAGGCATGGAGTAAAAATTATAGGTACCACTTACCAATCTTTGGATTTAGCAGAGGATAGGGGAAGCTTCTCGACTTTGCTAAAAGAGAATAATATTCCATACCCTGAATTTGGAGTTGCCGAGACTGCAGATGAGGCTTTAGTTTTGGCTGATAAATTAGACTTCCCAATTTTGGTTAGACCATCTTATGTCCTCGGGGGTCAGGGTATGAAAATCGTTATAAATAAAGAAGATTTGGAGGCGCATGTTGTTGATTTATTGCAAAAAATACCAAATAATAAGTTATTGTTGGATCATTATTTGGATGGTGCTATTGAAGCTGAAGCTGATGCGATATGCGATGGTAAAGATGTACTTATAATTGGAATCATGGAACATATAGAGCCTTGTGGAATTCATTCAGGTGATTCCAATGCAACTCTGCCACCTTTTAATTTAGGTGAACTTGTAATGCAACAAATAGTCGACCACACAAAAAAAATAGCACTATCACTAAATACTGTTGGATTAATAAATATACAGTTTGCAATCAAGAACGAAGTGGTGTATATTATTGAAGCTAATCCAAGAGCCTCAAGAACAGTTCCATTTATAGCCAAAGCTTATCAACAACCATATGTAAACTACGCTACCAAAGTTATGCTTGGTAAAATGAAAGTTGCTGATATTAATTATAAACCTGATTTAAAAGGTTTTGCTATTAAACAACCTGTTTTTTCCTTTAATAAATTCCCAAATGTAAATAAAAGCCTTGGGCCCGAAATGAAAAGTACTGGAGAAAGTATTTTATTCATAGACTCATTAAAAGATGATGAATTTTATGAGCTTTATTCAAGGAGAAAAATGTATTTGACTAAGTAATAATCTTCCTATATTAGTTCAATGGAAATCACAATACTTCTAATTGTAATCTTACTTGCTTTAGCTTTTTTAATATTTACGTTAAAAAACAACAATAATGGATCCTCAGATGAACTAATTGTTCAACTTACAAATAACCTTAGTAACGAAATTCAAAATATTAGAAAAGAGGTTAGCGAAAATTCAGAAAAAAACAGATTTGAGCTTGAATCAAAATTATCCTCAATCAATAAGGAAATAAATAATTTTCACAAGTCCTCCAAAGAAGACATGCAAAAACAGTTTTCACAATCTAATAAAGTTATTAAAGATGTTACGGAACAATTGGGAAATATAAGAGGAACAAACGAACAAGTATTAAATTTTGCTAATCAGATGAAATCTTTGGAGAAAATTTTGAGTAATCAAAAACAAAGAGGTATTCTTGGTGAAATACAACTAGAAAATCTTTTGGCAAACGTTCTACCCCCTGAACTATTTGAAATGCAGTATAACTTTAGCAATGGAGAGGCTGTCGATGCCATAGTTAAAGTAGGAGATTATATCATTCCAGTAGATGCAAAGTTTTCGTTGGATAACTATAATAAAATGATTGAAAGTTCTGACAATTCGGAGATTCAGTTTTTAGAAAAAAAATTTAAAGATGATATCAAAACTAGGATAGATGAAACCTCAAAATATATCAAAACAAATGAAAAAACTACAGATTATGCGTACATGTTTATTCCTGCAGATGGGTTGTACCAGGATTTATTAAACAGTAGGGTAGGGTCACTCAAAATAAACTCAAAAGATTTAGTTTCGTATGCATATTCAAAAAAAGTAATGATTGTCTCCCCCATGAGTTTATTTCCCATGCTTCAAATCACAGTTAAAGCTCTTCATAATTTGAAGGTTGAAAAGTCAATTCATGACATACTTATGAATATAGATAAATTATCTAGTCATTTAAATTCTTATCAAAATTCACACAATAAGCTTGGTAAATCTTTAAGTGCTGTTGTCAATCATTACAATGATTCTTCAAAAGAGTTTGGAAAAATCGACAAGGATGTAACTAAAATTTCAGATGGTAATTTTAAAATTGGAATTGAAACAAATATTGTTGATCGTCCTTTAAGCGGAGAATAGTAAAGCTATAAACCTGTATAATTGTAGGGATTAATTTTTTTTAATTCAATTTTAATTTGATCTGATACATTAAGTTTGTCAATGAAATTATGTATGGTATTTTTATTTACTGATTTATTTTTTCTCGTAAGTTTTTTCAGAGTCTCATATGGATTCGGATATCCTTCTCTGCGTAAAATTGTTTGAATAGCCTCTGCAATTACTGACCAATTATCATTTAAATCACTTTCAATTTTTGCTTTATTTATAATCAATTTTTTTATTCCAACGTTAATAGACTGGAATGCAATGGATGTGTGAGCGAACGGTACACCTATATTTCTCAAAACAGTACTGTCAGTAAGGTCTCTCTGTAGTCTTGATATCGGTAATTTTGAAGACAAATATTCAAAAATAGAATTAGCAATTCCTAGATTTCCCTCAGAATTTTCGAAATCAATTGGATTTACTTTGTGAGGCATTGCAGATGAACCAACTTCATTTTTCTTTATTTTTTGTTTAAAATAATCCAAAGAGATATATGACCAAATGTCTCTATTAAAATCTATTAATATTGTGTTAATTCTTTTTAAACAATCAAATGTTGAAGCTAGATGATCATAATGTTCAATTTGGGTTGTAGGGAAAGAATGATGAAGACCTAAACTATTAATTAAATTGGTTGCAAAAATTTTCCAATTGATTTTTGGAAAAGCAACTACATGTGCATTAAAGTTTCCTGTGGCACCTCCAAATTTAGCTGCAATGGGAATTGAATTTAAAAATTTTAACTGCTCTTTAAGTCTTACTGAAAAAACCTCAATTTCTTTACCAAGTCTCGTAGGTGATGCTGGTTGACCGTGAGTTCTAGCTAACATTGAAATGTTAGAGTACTCATTACATTTTTTATCTAATAAATTAATTAATCCGTTCAGTTCTGGAACATAAAAGTCATCTAAAGCATTTTTGATGGAGAGTGGAACAGCAGTGTTATTTATATCTTGTGAGGTAAGTCCAAAATGAATGAACTCGAGATATTTAACTAATCCAAGTTCTTTAAATTTATTTTTTATAAAATACTCTACAGCTTTAACATCATGATTTGTCTGTTTCTCAATTTCTTTTACATCAAGAGCATCTTGAAATGAAAAATTTAAATAAATATTTTTTACAATTTGTTTCTTTTCTGTTGGAAAATCACTTAGAAAAGGAATTTCTGTACTAGTAAGAGCTAAAAAATACTCAATTTCAACTAAAACCCTGTATTTGATAAGACTTTCTTCTGAAAAATAATTGGACAGTTTCCGACACTTTTTAGAATATCTACCGTCAATTGGACTAATAGCATTTAATGAATTGAGTTCCATCGTCTTTCTTTTGAAAGCATACAAAGTTAGTTCATTAAATTTAAATGATATCTATTTTCTGTTGAGCACCTTAAATTCTTCATAACATTCACTTATCGCATCTAAAATTTGAAGATCATTTGCTGAAAGAATAAAATTTTCAGAGTAACTACAGTTTCTAAGTATTTCGTCGATATCTATCCTTTGAATTTGAAGAAGTTCTTTTAATGTTTCTCTATCAAATTTAGAGGCTAAAAGTTCTCTAATTCTATAATCTTCCTTCATTTGTTTTAATTTTCTAAGTTGTTTGGGGTTTTTACCAAATAAATTGTATAAAAAATCAGCTGGGTTAAATATAGAATTTAAGACTTTGGAAAATGCTCCAATATTTCTTGATCCACCTTCGTAACCTCTGCTTGGTAAACCAGGGATACTGTATCTGAGAGATCTGCTAATAGGAATATTTTTCGCATCAATTTCAAGGTAGCCAGTTAGTTTGTATGGTGAAACAATTACCTCCTCAAGTGCATAAGCAAGTTCTGTAAGTTGGATTTTTGAATTTTCAAACTTCATTAAGTCATTTGTAACACGTACTTTGATTGATTTAAAGCCCAAATAAGATAGGTATAATGTGTCGTTTACTTTCGCAGGTATTTCAAATTTTCCGGCACTATCACTAATAACCCCTATCACTTGATTTAAATTGATGATATGAACACTAGAAATTGGTTTGCCATCAGCTGAGTTTTCAACATATGCTGTTAAAGTGTTGTCCTGTGAAATTGAACTCAAGCTCCAAAAAAAGATTATGGTAATCGATAAAAAATTTTTAAAACACATTTCTATTCAAAAATACAAACTAAAATTTTCTTTTTTAATTATTAAAATCATGATTTTTTTTTATGAAACTAATTAGTTTATTAAATGCAATTGCTCTGTGGCTAATAGTATTTTTTATTTCTGGATTTAACTCTCCAAATGTTTTTTTGAAACCGTCAGGAATAAATACTGGGTCATAACCAAATCCGAACAACCCTTTTTCCTCATCTGATATTTTACCGTAAATCTTTCCTTCAAAAACATAAAGTTTATCTTTAAAAATTAATGATATTACTGTCTTGAAATTTGCTTTTCTGTTTTCAATCCCCCTTATTGAATCTAACAATTTCTTAATATTTTTTTTATTGTCTTTATCATTTCCTGCATATCTTGCTGAATGCACACCTGGTTTCCCACCTAATGCTTCAACTTCAAGGCCAGTGTCGTCTGCAAAAACATTTGATTTAAATTTTGAATAAATAAATTTGGCTTTGAATATTGCATTTTCTTCAATAGTTTTTTCATTTTCAGGGATTTCAAAATTGTAGCCAAGGTCTGACAAACTTTTTATTTCAATTTTTTTTGAAATCATTTTTTTTACTTCTAACAACTTATTGTTATTATGTGTTGCGAAAATTATTCTCATAGTTTACTCATTGTGGTATGGGTGATTTTTTATGATCGTAATAGCTCTGTAAAGTTGTTCTAAAAAAAATAATCTAATCATTTTGTGATTGAATGTCATTTTCGAAAATGATATTTTATGATCAGCTCTTTTATATATTTTCTCATCAAATCCTTCGTGTCCTCCGATAACAAAAACGATATCTTTTCTACTATACACTGTAATTTTGTCGATAAATTTTGAAAATTCCATCGAGGTGGGGTTTTTAGCTTTGTCATCTAAAATAATCATTACATTATCCTTTTGGATCTTTTCTAAAATTAAAATACACTCTTGATTTACTATTGCTTTTGAATTTTTTTTAAATTTTTTTTGATTAATTTGAATTATCTCTAATCCCACAAGGTTTTTGATTCTTGAAATGTAAGTTGAAATTAAATTTCTATAATTTTTATCTAAAATTTTTCCAACTACTATTAGTTTAAACTTCACTAAAATTTATAATTTAATATATTTAATATAAATATTGGGACTTGTATAAAACTAATTTTTTTTCTTCAATAAATAATACGGTTTCCCAATATTTAAAAGAAATCAAGCTAGATATTTTATATGGATTTTCTATTTATGATTTATTGAAACTTTATATAATTGGGATTATACAAGGTACGATTTCTAACAGAGCAAGTAGTATCTCGTTCAGTTTCTTCATGGCACTTTTCCCTTTTTTATTATTTGTTTTAAATCTCATTCCTTTTTTTCCAATTGAAAACTTTGATAAATTTTTTTTAGATTTTCTACAATCACTAATTCCCAAGGAATCTTCACTTTATTTTTATGAAATTTTTCTAGACATTAACAACAATAAAAGAGGGGGTTTGTTGTCATCAACTTTTATTTTTTCCATAATTCTTATTGGAAATGGTATTAATTCAATTTTTGAATGTTTTTCTAATTCATACCATGTTGAATTTACTAGAGGGTTTTTTAAACAATATATCTATGCTATTTTTGTTGGTTTTATATTAGTTATAATTATCCTAGTTGCAGCTTCCTTTTCTATCTTATTTGACTTATTAATTCAAAAAAATATTTTTATTATTTCAGAAATATTATTTTTTGTTAAATATATTTTCTTAGTTGGTTTTTCGTTAGTGGTTTTTTCGTCCTTGTATTTTTTTGGATCAATTCAGGGCAAGAATTTAAAATTTATATCTCCTGGTTCCATTATGACAACCATTCTTCTTTTTCTAAGTACATATTTTTTTGGATTATATATTGAAAATTTTTCTACCTATAATGAATTATATGGATCTATTGGAGCGTTAATAATTATGATGATATATATTTGGATCAATTCAATCTCATTGATTTTGGGTTTTGAATTAAACGCTGTGATATATAAGCTAAAAAATAATTAATGAATTTTTTTGTAGATGTTATCGTTCCGCTTCCTCTGGACATTGTTTTTACTTACAGAGTTAATGAGATTGAATACAAGTTTATAAAAGAAGGCACCAGAGTTGTTGTTCCATTTGGTAATTCAAAATTAATTACATCTATTGTAATAAAAAAACACTCACAAATACCAAAATCTTATAAAACAAAGGAAATTGAATTTATAATTGACGATAATCCAATTATTAATTTAAAACAGGTAGAGTTTATTCGTTGGATATCAAATTATTATATGACTCCAATTGGTCAAGTTTTAAAAAATGCTCTTCCAAGTTTATTATTGCTTCGAAGTGAAAGTGAAATAATACTAATTAAAGACGATTTTGAAAATGATATTGACATTTCATCCGAGTCGAAAATTGTATTGGATTATTTAAAGGAAAATAAAAAAATCTCATTCGATAATCTAATTCACCTAATTGAAAAAAAAAATATCAATAAAATAGTTAGTGAACTCACCCAAAAATCAATTGTTAGACTAAAAGATGAGATTTACGATTATTATAAATCAAAGAAAGAACTCCGAGTTTATTTAAAAAAATCCTTGGAAGGAAACGATTTCAATGAAATTTCAGAAAAATTAGCAAATAAAAAATCCCAGTTAAGGTTAATTGAGAAAATTAGATTTTCAAAAAAAGAAAGTTATCGGTTTAATGAATTAGAGGAAATAGGAAATGTCTCAAGATCAACGATTGAAAACTTGATTAAATCTCAAATATTTGAAAAAAAATATGTTGAAGTAGACAGAAAACAGTTTGAATCACAAGAAAAATTTGAAGACATCACACTAAGTCTTGATCAGAACAAAACACTTAATGAAATTATTAAAAATTTTGATA
>Ga0209036_1001079_pt1 | contig 11753 bp, 13 predicted proteins | sample MarorgKNORR_S2LV_3_FD_188222 | JGI IMG/M metagenome (GOLD analysis project Ga0209036, IMG submission 188222) | Marine microbial communities from the Southern Atlantic Ocean, analyzing organic carbon cycling - DCM_A/KNORR_S2/LV (SPAdes) (version 2) | ecosystem: Environmental > Aquatic > Marine >... | reverse complement strand
ATTTCCTTTGGCTTCCTTGAAATTAATAAAAAGTTAATGATCGCTCAAAAACAAATTTTTCCTGAAGCAGAACATTATAAAAGTATTTCTGACATTCCCGATGTTCCAACGATATTTATTGGAAATGAATTTTTAGATGTTTTTCCAATAAGACAGTATATAAAAATTAAAAAAACATGGAAGGAAGTGTTTGTAACAAAAGATAATGATAGATTCCTTTATTGTTATAAAGACATTGAAGATAAAATTATTTTTGAAGAAAATAAAAAAAATTTTCCTGATGAGGCAGACTTTTTTGAAGTAAATACTGGGATTAAAAAAATTGTTAAAGATATTTCAAATTTTTTAAAAAGAAATAATGGGATATGTTTGTTTATAGATTATGGATACTCTAAAGGTTATGGAAATACTTTGCAGGCTATAAAAAATCATGAATATGTTGATCCTTTGAGCTTTCCTGGAGCTTCAGATTTAACATCACATATTAATTTCTCTCAAATTCTTAATGAAAGTAAAAATTTTGGAATGGATTTCTTTGGTCCAATTTCGCAAAGAAATTTTTTAATTAATTTGGGCGCTTTAGAAAGATTAGAAATATTAAAAAAATCTACAAATTCTGAAAAAATTAAAAGTGATTTAGATGAAGGTTTACTTAGAGTTATTGAGAACTCTCAAATGGGTGAACTTTTTAAAGTTTGTGCAATATCGCCAAAAAACAAATTAATTCCAGAAGGGTTTGATTAGTATCCAATCCCCTGCTAAATAAGGCAAAGGGAAGTTTTAAAATGAAATTAGTATCTGGTAATTCAAATATAAATCTAGCGGAAAATATTGGTAAGTATTTAGACACGCCGTTGGCAGATTGTACTGTCAAAAAATTTTCTGATAAGGAAATTTTTGTTGAAATGAATGAAAATTGTAGAGGTGAAGATGTTTTTATTATTCAATCAACATCCTTTCCTGCAAATGATAATTTAATGGAACTTCTTATTTTAATTGATACTTTGAAAAGAGCTTCAGCAAAAAGAATTACGGCTGTTATTCCTTATTTTGGATACGCCAGACAAGATAGAAAGCCTGGGCCGCGAACACCAATAACAGCTAAACTAGTTGCTAATCTAATTGCTAAATCAGGAGCAGATAGAGTATTAAGCATGGATTTACATGCAGGTCAGATTCAAGGTTTTTTTGATATTCCGACAGATAATCTTTTTGCTGCACCGATTCTCTTATCTGATATTGAAAATAAGATAGGATCAAATGACGCTATGGTAGTATCTCCAGATGTAGGGGGTGTTGTAAGAGCGCGTTTAATTGCGAGTAGAATAAACTCTGATCTAGCCATTGTTGATAAAAGACGTGAAAAAGCAGGTGAATCAGAAGTAATGAATATTATTGGCGATGTATCGGATAGAAGTTGTTTTATGATTGATGATATTGTTGATTCAGCCGGAACTTTATGTAATGCAGCAGAGGCATTAATTAATTCTGGCGCTAAGGAAGTTTTTGCACATGTAACTCATGGTGTTTTATCTGGGGAAGCTATAAAAAGAGTAAACGACTCCGCTCTTACAAAATTGGTAATTACAGATACCATTAATGAGACTGATGATATTAAAAATTCCAATAAAATAGAAACGGTAAGCGTTGTCCACCTACTTGGAGAAGCAATAAGAAGGATTTCTGAAGAAAGATCAGTATCGAGTTTGTTTGATTAACTTGCTTTGAAGTCAAAGTGAGGGTATAAGCCCAATGAAGTTTATTTAAAAGGTAGAATAGATTATGTCTGAACTTAATATTTTAAAAGGTGAAGTAAGAGAGAATACCGGTAAATCCTTTACTAAATCCGTTCGAAAAGAAGGTAATATTCCTTGCATAGTTTATGGTGATAAGAAAGATCCAGTTGCAGTTAATATTAATTCAGTATCCGCATTAAAATTATATAACACAGGTAGAATGTTAACGACATTACTTGATCTGGAATTATCAAATGGTGATAAAATGAAGGTCATCCCTAAAGATATTCAAATTGACCCAGTAAAAGATAACATAATTCATATTGATCTTCTTCGATTATCAGGAGATTCAAGAGTATCGGTTGAAATTCAAGTAAATTTTGTTGGTGAGAATGATTCGCCAGGAATTAAGACAGGCGGAGTGTTAACTGTGACACGTTATAGCGTAGAGTTAGATTGCCCAGCCTTAAGCATTCCTGAATCAATAGATGTCGATATATCTAATCTTGAAATGGGAGAAAGCGTGAAATTATCTGATGTTAATTTACCAGAGGATGTTAATCCTGTTATTACTGATAGAGATATAACTATTGCCAGTGTTACAGCACCAGTTGAAGAGATTGAAGAAGAAATTATTGAAGAAGCCTCTGAAGAAGACGGAGAGGATTCAGTAGAGGGTGAAGAAGATCAAACAACTGATGAAGCAGAGACTTCAGAGGGTACGCCAGAAGAATCTAAAGAAGAAAGCAAAGAGTAGGATAAATTTTGTCTATGCCCGAGGAAACATTGCTGCTTGTAGGATTAGGAAATCCTGGTGAAAAATATAAAAATAATCGTCATAATGTTGGTTTCATGGTTCTTGATTATGTTACCAATCAATTAAAATTTGGAAGAAGTAGAACAAAATTCCTAGGAAGAACATCAATGGGTTCTTACGAAAATATCAAGCTTATATCATTTAAACCTCAAACCTTCATGAATGAATCTGGAAGAGCAGTTAGAGAAGCCTCTAATTTTTATAAAATAAATCCTGAAAGAATTTTTGTGTTTCATGATGATATAGATCTATCTTTTGGTGATGTTAAACTAAAAAAAGGCGGAAGTAATGCGGGTCATAATGGCTTAGCATCTATAGACGAAAATATTGGAAATAATTATATACGCCTAAGAATTGGAGTTAACCATCCAGGTGATAAAGAAAAAGTTACCGGGCATGTTCTTGGAGATTTCTCAAAAGAAGAAAATGAAGAATTTGAAAAGATACAAACTAAAATAGTTAAGAACTTTGATCTTCTTATTGATACTAATATCAAAAAATTTCAGTCAAATATGAAATAAATGGGCTTTAAGTGTGGTATAATTGGCCTTCCAAATGTCGGCAAATCTACCCTATTTAATGCTCTAACACAAACATCTCAGGCACAAGCAGAAAATTATCCATTTTGTACGATTGAACCTAATGTTGGAGAAGTAGATGTACCTGACGAAAGATTATCAAAACTCGCTAAAATAAGTTCATCAGATAAAACTATCCCAACAAGGATCACTTTTGTTGATATAGCTGGATTGGTTGAAGGTGCATCTAAAGGAGAGGGACTGGGTAATCAGTTTTTAGGAAATATAAGAGAGGTTGATGCTTTAGCACATATCATTAGATGTTTTGATGACCAAAATATTACACATGTAAATGGAAGTATCGATCCAATAAGAGATATAGAGACAATAAACACAGAATTACTTTTATCTGATATAGAAAGTTTAGAAAACAGGATCGCTAATCTAGAAAAAAAAGAGCGAGGTGGAGATAAGGATGCTCCAAAAAAACTGAAATTAATTAATACTCTTATTAAAAATTTAAATTTAGGTAATTTAATTAAAGAAACTGAATTTGATGAAGATGAGATGAAATATATTAGAGAATTCCAATTACTAACTAATAAAGAAACAATTTATGTTTGCAATACAGATGAAGAATCCATAACTCAGCAAAATAGTTATATTGATTTAGTAGGAAGCTACCTAAAAGATAAAGGCTTAAAAAAAATAAATATTTCTGCTGATATTGAAAGTCAATTATCACTTCTTGAAATATCAGAACAAAAAGAATTTTTAAATACCATAGGACTGGAAGAACCTGGCCTAAATAAACTTATTATTGAGGGTTATAAAGCTCTTCAATTAATAACTTTTTTTACTTCTGGACCAAAAGAAACAAAAGCTTGGACAATTAAAAAAGGCTCTCTTGCGCCACAAGCGGCAGGTAAAATTCATACTGACTTTGAAAAAGGATTCATTAGAGCTGAAACAATCAGCTACAATGAATTAAATTCAATTGGTAACTTCATTGAAGCAAAAGATAGCGGTAAACTCAGATCTGAAGGTAAGGAATACATTGTAAAGGATGGCGATATTATGAACTTTAGATTCAATGTTTAATTAGTGAACATCTTTCCACAATCTTGTCGTCGTAAAGAACATCAATAAAACAAATATAATTAAAAAACTCATAACAATAAATCCTAGCCTTTTTCTTTCTTCCATCTCTGGTTCAGCAGACCAAGCAAGAAAAGCTGTTACATCTGCAGACATTTGCTCGATAGAAGCAAAGGTTCCATCTTCATATTCTACAGATTCTTCATATAAAGGCTGATACATTGCAATGCCATTACCAGGAAACCAAGGATTATAGCTAAGGGTATCGCTTATTTCTGTACCCTCAGGAATTTCTTTACCATATCCTTGAAGAAGAGAATAAATGTAATTGTATCCACCCGATCTAGCTTTAGTTATCAATGATAAATCTGGAGGATAAGCGCCATTATTAGAAGCTTTTGCAGCTTCTTTACTGTCATATGGATTAGGAAAACGATCGCTTAAAATTCTAGTTCTTTCAACTGGATCTCCATAATCATCAAATCCATCAATTACTGTGTATTCTGAAGCAAATAGCTTTGCATCATCTTCTGTATATTCAGGGCCACCTTTTTGACTTAAATTACGGAAAGCCAGTTGTTTCATGCTATGACAAGATGCACAAACTTCCCTGTAAACTTGATACCCTCTTCGTAATTGCGCTCTATCATAAGTGCCTGTAGGGCCTTCAAATGAAAATCCAGGTTTAATTAAATCATAGGTCTCGCCACCAGCACTGTAAGCTTCATTACTTAGTACAAAAAAAACTGAAAATATTAAGATTAAAGATTTTATTTTTATAAGCTTTAACAATTTATCACCCTATTCTGCTGCAACCATGTCTCTGCTTAACTCTGAATTAGATATACCAATGGGCATTGGTTTCATCTTCTCAATTCTACCTAGAATAGGAAGTACTAATAAAAAGAAAGCGAAATAGTAAATTGTAGTGACCCTTGATAGGAAAAGATATATTCCTTCAGGAACTTGTGCACCAAGATATCCTAAGATCAAGCAATCAATAACAAAAAGAACATAAAAATATCTAAATATAGGACGATATCTTCCTGATCTAACTTTTGCAGTATCTAGCCAAGGAAGGAAAAATAAAACTGCTATAGCACCAAACATCAAAAGAACTCCTGCTAATTTATCGGGAACTGCTCTTAAAATTGCGTAAAAAGGCAATAAATACCATTCTGGTACGATATGAGCGGGAGTTACCATCGCATCAGCTTCGATATAATTATCAGCATGACCTAATGCATTAGGATTATAAAATATGAAATAACAAAATAGCAGCAGGAAAACTGTATAAGCAAAAAAATCTTTTACGGTATAATAAGGATGAAAAGCTACAGTATCTTGTTTTCCTTGAACTGAAAGTCCTACAGGGTTGTTATTGCCTGGAACATGAAGCGCCCATATGTGAAGCAGAACTACTCCAAAAATTATAAAAGGTAGAAGATAGTGAAGGCTAAAAAATCTATTCAAAGTAGGATTATCTACCGCAAAACCACCAAGTAACATTTGAGTAAGTGATTCACCTATTAAGGGTAGGGTTCCTACAAGATTGATGATAACTGTTGCCCCCCAAAAACTCATTTGTCCCCAAGGAAGCACATAGCCCATAAAGGCGGTAACAATCATAAGAAGATATATAATGCACCCTAGTATCCATATAACTTCTCTTGGTTCTTTATATGAACCATAATAAAGACCTCTAAACATATGAATGAAAACAGCTAAGAAAAACATAGATGCTCCATTAGAATGAATATATCTAATTAGCCATCCATAATTAACATTACGCATAATATGTTCAACACTATCAAAAGCAAGAAGTGTAGATGGAGCATAGTGCATTGCTAATATAATGCCTGTGATAATTTGAGTTACAAGACACATCGTAAGAATAAAACCAAAAGTCCAAAAATAATTTAAATTCTTAGGTGTCGGAAATTGGAGAACATGCTCACTCGTAAAACGCATCAAAGGAAGTCTTGAGTCAAGCCATCTTGTTAGTCCATTTTTAGGTTCATATTTATAATCAGTATCCATAATTATCCTATTTTTATTAAGCTATCACTCACAAATTCGTAAGGAGGAACTTCAAGATTAGTAGGAGCCGGGCCCTTCCTAATTCTACCAGAAATATCGTAATGAGACCCATGACAAGGGCAGAACCACCCTTCATATTCTCCTTGGTTAGCTATAGGTATACACCCCAAATGAGTGCAAACTCCTACGACAACTAACCACTCCTTTTTTTGAACTCTATCTATATCTTTTTGAGGATCCGGTAAATTCAAATTGTCATCTTTTTCTGCATCAGCAATCTCTTCATTAGTTCTTCTTCTGATGTATATAGGTTTACCTCTCCAGGCTACTTTAAGAAAGCTACCTGGCTCAATCGATGATATATCAACTTCGATCGTTGAAACAGCTTTAACAGAGGCATCTGGATTTAGCTGATCAATTAAAGGCCATGCAACAGAAGCAGCACCAACTACACCAAAAGCGCCGGTAGTTATGTACAAAAAATCGCGTCTAGTTGGTTTATCATCGTCTAAAGTATCAGACATAAAGGGCCCCTTAAATAAATGATGTTTGATGTATCTAATATCTCAACAAGAAAGTAAAGAAAATATTGAGAAGTGCGACATTTTTAACATCAAATTTTAGCACCTACAATTGCCTTGATTCTTTCAAATAAAGAAGCTTTATCATCAATAAAATCTGACTCTATCCACCAATCCTCTACTTCACTTAAAATTTCTCCTACTAATGGGCCTTCAGGTACGCCAAGAAGTAAAATATCTTTTGCACTTATAGGAAATTTAGGTGCTTTCCAAGACTGTCCCATTGCAAGGAGAGCTCTCCATTGGGAAATATTAGAAATTTTCTTATCTTTTGCCCAGTATAGTCGAGTCAACCTTGTAAAATTATCAATTCCAAAATTATATAAAATTGCTCTAACCTCTTTTACAGATTGATAACTTTTGATTTCATTATTAGGATTAATCAATAGGTCAATTATTTTCTTTTCTTTGTTTGAAAAAGCAAAACACTTTAAATCCTTAATCTTTTGAATTTTTTTGGGAACTAACGAAGCAAATTTGATTAGAATATCTTGATCAAAGAAAAGTTCATTATCAATATCAATAATTCGATCATAAGTTTTTAAATTTACTGAGTTAGAAAAGACTAAATCAAGTATACCGTCATCTTTCATTAAATTTATTATTTTCCCAGTATGATCATTGGATAAAATCTTAAAAAATTCCTGGTGAATTCTTTCAGAAGATAAATTGATTATTTTATCTGCATTTTTTTGTATTAACTTCCTTGTTTTATTATCAATTGAAGAATTGTAAATCGTTAAAAATCTGTAATATCTTAGTATTCTTAAGTAATCCTCTTTTATTCTCTTTTCTGGATCTCCAATAAATTTTACAACACCATTATTTAAATCTGATATGCCGTCAAAAGGATCATATATTTCACCATTGTAATCCATGTATATAGCATTAATTGTAAAATCTCTTCTTGATGCATCTTCTTCCCAATCTTCTGTAAATTCTATATTTGCATGACGTCCATCATGATTGCTGTCTTTTCTTAGGGTGGTAATTTCAAATATTTGATCGTTTATAAAAGCACTAACTGTTCCATGCGATAAACCAGTAGGGACAGTTTTAATTTTTTCTTTAGAAAGTAGCTCAATGACTTCATCAGGATTTAATTTTGTAGCAATATCAATATCTTTAGTTTCGATATTTCTAAGATAATCCCTAACATAGCCGCCAACTATCCTTGATGTTTCATTATTATTATTAAGAATCTTAAGGATCTTTTGACAATCTTTGTTTTGATAGAAATTAGATAAATCCATATTAATTATCTGTTTCCTTAAAATATCCATCATTCAATTCACCATCAATAACTTGCGGTGGAATATAGTCTAAATTTTTGGATGATGTATCTGAAAGGCGAAAAAAAACTAAACTCATCAAAAACATTAAAATTGCTAATAATGTAACCCAAAAAGTTTTTTTATTTGTAAAATTGCTATTTGATAAAATCACCCATAGAAAATAAACAAGAAATGGGGCAAGAAAATATAATAGATGATATAAAATTTTAAGCATTGGATTTTATTCTTTCAAAAAGATTTACTAACATACCTGCGGTTGCTCCCCAAATATTATAATCAGAATAATTAATTGTATAATAATGTCTAACAGCGCCATTCCAAAATCCACTTTTAAGAACATGATTTTTTGAATCTAAAATAAACTCTAAAGGGACTTCAAATAATTCATCTACTTCTGTTTTATTGATATTTACTGTAAATTTTTCTTTTACAAATGCTACAACTGGTAAAATTCTATAACCTGTTCCAGTTTCATAAGTATCTAAGTATCCGCAAACCTCAATCTCATTACTTAAAATACCTATCTCTTCTTCTGCTTCTCTTATTGCTGCCTCAGTAACAGTTTCATTTTTCTCAACCTTTCCACCAGGAAAAGCAATTTGACCAGAATGTTGCTCTAAATGTATTGAACGCTTAGTAAGTACTACCGTGGGGTTATCTGTGTTTGTAATAGCAATCAACACTGATGCCAATCGCAATTTTTTTGGGTCCAATCTATCGTTTGGATCTTCAATTAGATCGAAATCACTTTTTTTTCCTGGATAGAAATTTAATTCTTCTTTTGAGGGAGGCGTAAGATCGATTGCGTTAGTAATATTTTTTTTCCATATTTTCTTATTCATCAATAATAACATCCTTTGAATTAGAAAAAGGAAAAAAGGTCCCGCCTGACCAAACACCAAACTTATCATTAAAATGTTCAGCAATTTCGATTAATTCATAAAAGACAGATCTTGATATTTTCGCTTCAAGATTTCTTCTAATTAAAATATATGGCGAAGGTTCATTTGTTTTTTTATTTATAACAACTCTTATAGGATAATCTTTTGAAGCAACAATTGTATCGTCTACATTAGTATTAAATTTAAGATTTAATTCCTTACCCTCGCCCATAATTTCAACATATGTTGCAATAAAAGGAGCATCCTCAACATTAATTAAAACTTTTTCTACCGGTGTCACTAAAACATAGGTGTTATCATCTTCTTTTCTTAAAATTCTTGAAAAAAGTTTTACAATTCTTTTTCTACCTATTGGGGTGCCCATATAATACCAAGTACCATCTCTTTTAATTTCCATACCGATATCACCACAATGCTCAGGATTCCATTGATCAACTGGAGGAAGGCCATCTGTGCTTTTCTCATTCAGTTCAGTTGCAAATTTAATAATTTTACTTAAATCTGACATAGTAAGATGATATATATATGATTTCTTATCCATATTTTATTAATTTTTTTATTTTATGAGGTTTTTCAATGGGTGTTTTAGACGGAAAAGTTGTTTTAGTAACTGGTGCTGCTAATGGAATTGGTAAAGAAACCGCTCTTCTAGCTTCAAAAGAAGGAGCTAGGTTAGTTATAAATGATTTAGGGGGATCAGTTGCCGGAGGAGATGAAGGCGATAAAAACCCTATAGAACTTGTTGCTGAAGAAATTAAAAAAAATGGAGGTGAAGTCGTTACTAATTCTGACTCAGTTACTTCTAAAAAAGGTACTGAATTTATGATTCAGCAAGCTTTAGATACTTATGGAAACCTTCATTCTATTGTTAATCCTGCTGGAATTCTTAGAGATAAAATGTTTCATAAAATGGATGATCAAGACTGGGATGCTGTAATAGATGTTCATCTAAACGGAAGTTATAATATTTGTAGAGCTGCTATTAATTATTTTAGAGATAAAGAAGAAGGAAATTTTGTATTATTTACATCAACTACTGGATTAATTGGAAATATTGGTCAAGCCAATTATGCAGCTGCAAAACTAGGTATTGCAGGATTATCTAGGATTATAGCCATGGAGAATGAAATAAAAAATGTTAGGTCAAATATTATTGCTCCTTTTGCTTGGACAAGGATGATTGCAACTATCCCAATTAAAGATGAGGCATCTAAGGAAAGAGTTGAAAGAATGAAAAATGCTATGCGCGCTGATCAAGTTGCACAAACTGTTGTCGCTCTCTGTTCTCCTGATTGTAAATTAACAGGCCAAATTTTATCTGTTAGAGGAAATGAAGTAGTTCTATTTAATCAGCCAAGGCCAATAAAAAGTCTAGTTGATAAGGAGGGATGGACACCTAAAAAACTTCTTGATTCTGCATTTCCGGCATTTGAATCAGTTGGTCAAGACTTAGGCGCTACTGTAACTGTGTTTCCTTATGAGCCTTTCTAATATAAAGAAATAATATAAATTAAATACAAAGCTAACCCAAATGATCCAAGGTAAATTTTCTTGGTTCGAATTTTTGTTAGTAAATAGAGCCATAGTGCTGAAAAAATTAAATAGTATAAACTTATAAAAGAAAAATTCTCAGGAACAATGATCGCACCAAATAAAGAAGAAATTCCTAATGCGCCTAGAACATTTATAATATTTGATCCCAAAATATTGCCTAATAAAACCTTTTCCGCTTTATTTTTGACGGAAGCGAAAGTAACGGCTAACTCTGGAAGTGATGTTCCAATTGCAGCAAGGGTAAGTCCTAAAACTGCTTCAGGAATATTGTAATACACGGCAAAATCTTTTAGGCCTTTTATAAAAATATCTGAACCTAAGAACAAAAGAAAAAAACCAACAAAAATACTTACCGATAATTTTAAGTAATTATCGTTCACATCAATTTCATCCATTTCAATGTTTTTATTGAAAAAATTATAAGAACAATAAAAATATATTGGTAGCAGTAAAATCATAAGGAAAGATAAAGGTGTTTTAATTGAGCCTATGATTAAAAATATTGAAAGCAATAAAGTTACTCCCAACATAACAAACATATCACCTATCGAAACAACTTTTAGTATATTGTCCTTTGCTATAAGAAGACCAAAACTAAAAACTAAAAGTATATTAGCAATATTTGATCCCACTACACTGCCAAGAGCTATATCCGATGAATTATTTATTACAGCATTAGATGCAACAAAGATTTCAGGGACTGAAGTCCCAAAACCTATTATTACTATTCCAATTATCATAGGAGAGATATTAAGCTTTCTTGCTAAGCCACTAGAACCTTTGACTAGGTAATCACCTCCAAAAGAAAGCAAAATAATCCCTATAATTATTGAAATGTAAAAGAACATAAGAATAACTAACAAGTATTAGTATATTCGTCTATATTTTTCTATTTTATACAAAATTTCACAAAATTTATCGATTTTTTACCATATTTTGTACAAATTCTATAAAAATTATGTAGTTTTTTATCAAATTTTATCAAAAAACATCAAAAATATGCGTTTTTCTTATATGAGCACTTGACACTTGTTATCATCATAACTATCTAAGCTATACCCAATTTAAACCTAATAAAGTTTTAAAAAAAAATTGGGGGGAGTTTTAAACTTAATTATTTTTATTTAGGAGAAAAAATATGAAATTTCGTCCATTACACGATCGTGTATTAGTTAAGAGATTAGATGAAGATGAGAAATCACCTGGAGGTAT
>Ga0209036_1001078_pt1 | contig 11754 bp, 15 predicted proteins | sample MarorgKNORR_S2LV_3_FD_188222 | JGI IMG/M metagenome (GOLD analysis project Ga0209036, IMG submission 188222) | Marine microbial communities from the Southern Atlantic Ocean, analyzing organic carbon cycling - DCM_A/KNORR_S2/LV (SPAdes) (version 2) | ecosystem: Environmental > Aquatic > Marine >... | reverse complement strand
ACTATAAAACTACAGTCACTAGACCATTTGTAACTAAATTAGATAAATCATTATTAATTTCAAAAACACTCATAAAATATTTACTCAATAAAAAATTAATTTGATAAAATTACACAATGAAGATTTATGATGTAATTATTATCGGTGGCGGCTTATCTGGCATCAAAGCATTCATTGATTTAAGAAAAAATGGACTCAATGTATTACTCTTGGAAAAATCGACATATCTCGGTGGAAGAGCATTTTCATTTAATGATCCATCAACAAATGAATATATTGATAATGGTCAGCACGTTATTGTAGGAGCATGTAAAGAATATATAAATTTACTTAAGGAAACGAATAATAATTCAAATTTTCTTCAAATAAAAAACTATCAAGTCCCTGTAATAAAAAAAAATAAAATATCTTATCTTGGTTCTAAAAATATTAGAGGGTCGTTTGGATTATTTATATCCTTATTGAAATATAAACATTTAAATTTAAAAGAAAAAATAATACTTATTAGAACTCTGCTTAAAATTAAATACTACAAAGATATTAATCTATTTTCTAAAGGACAAAAAAATTTAAGGTCATGGCTGATACAAAATAATCATTCTGAAAATACTATTAAATATTTTTGGGATATATTTTTAAAACCTGCCCTAAATCAAGAAATTGGTACAATTTCAACTAAGAATGCGCTATTCGTTATTAAAGAAACTTTTTTTTCAAATAATCCACATTTTTTTGGATTACCCAAAGTAAATTTATCTTCATTATGGAAAGAATTTGAAGCAAAAAATATCAAAAATATTATGAAGAAAACAATTGTAAAAAAAATAAATTTTAATAATAAGAAAATTGAAAGTATTGTTATCAATAATGGCAAGAAATTATTTGCCAAAAACTTTATTTTTGCAACTCAATACTCTTCAATGCAAAAAATTATTAAAGATTCTGGAGTTAAATTAAATATTAATAAGAAAATGGAAACATCCCCAATTCTGGGCATTCACTTTTGGTTTAAAAAGAAAATTACTGATCATAGATATATTGCATCAGTAGATTCTGAGATTCAATGGATTTTTAATGTTTCAAAAAATCATAATAAAGATAACAATCATATTGTTATTTCGCAAAGCGCATCAGACAAGTGGATGAAAATGGATAAAAATAAAATTAAAGAAATCTTTTTAGATGAATTAGAGACTATATATCCTTTAGCAAATAAAGAAAACTTAGAAAAGTTTAGTATTGTAAAACAAGCGGATGCAACTTTTTTGTGCAATGATAATAATGAACCTATAAGGCGTAGTGTTCCTCTAGACCTGGATAACGTTTTTTATTCTGGTGACTGGGTAAATACTTCTTGGCCCTCAACGATGGAAAGTGCTGTAATTAGTGGAAGATATGCTTCTGAAAAAATTTTACGACCTGTAAAAGGATAAAATATTTTTAATTTTTATTGCGCCAAAATTTCTACTATCTTTTGAAAATTCTCTATTGTCACCTAAAACAAATACTTCATCTTTTTTTAAAATTGTTTTTGGAAAATCAAAGATAAATTTATTATCTTTAAAATCCTCTTTAAGTAAATTTTCATTAATAATTAAGTTGCCGTTAGATATTTCAATTATTTCATTCTTAAGCCCTACCACTCTTTTTAATAGATTTATTCCGTTGTTTTCAAAAAGAATTAAATCAAATCTTTTTGGGTCATAAGAAAAAATAATTTTTCTCATTACAATAAAGTCTCCATGCATAAAAGTTGGTTCCATGCTTTTATCAGTAATGTTTATTTTTTGCTTGAGTATATTTTTTAACACTTTCTTTCTTTACATTTAAAATTTTTGTCAGATAATTAAATTACTAATAATTTAACAGGAGAAATTTTTATGCTCAATAATAAACGAATTAAAAACTTATTTAAAAATGAATTAACTGCTTATGCACATTGTGATATTCCATGCGGTATTTACGACCCAAATGATGCAATTCAAGCAGCAAAAACAGTTGTAAGGATGACTGAATTAATGGAGGGACTTGATGTTTCAGGTGGCCCTTCCCCTTCACTTGCAAATTCAATGATGAGATATGTTTATGCAAAAGAAATACATGCCAAGAAAGCAAAGGATGACGTTTTAGTTCTTTGGACGGATTATTTTAAACCAGAACATCTAGAAAAATACCCGGACCTGCATGAAAAAATTTGGAATGCTTGTAAATTAGGATCCTTTGTTAAAGTAAATGTTGATCTAGGGAAAGCAAAAGAATTTCAATCAGCTCTTGAAGAAATTGGTGAAATTTTCTGGGAAACCAAGAAATAATTAAAGTTTCTTGTAGTCTTCTCTTGGAGGAGAAAATATATCGAGAGCCAATGAGTTCGAATTAGTGCCATGAGCACTATGGGGAACATTTGAAGGGATTAAGTAATGGTCCCCTTCTTTTAATATATTTTCCTTTCCATCAATAATTAATTTAAATGAACCTGATAAAACTCTACCAGCTTGTTCATTTTCATGAGTATGGGTTGGTACAGTAGCATTAGGGGCTATATCTACCAGCATCATCATAATATTTTCTCCGTGCATTATTCTTACTTTAATTCCCGGATGAATTTCTTTAGGTTCTAAATTATCTTGTTCATAAATTGGCATTATCCGTGAGTTCCTAACTTTCTTGTTACTGCAGCATCTGCAACAGGACTTGATATTTTTCTGACCACAGTATTTAATACAGTCATTTTGTCTGATTTTAAAGAATTTTTTATTTCATCTTTAAGCATTGAAGGGTTATCTACAAGTTTACCCTCAGCCCCAAAACCTTTTGCAACTAATTCATAGTTTGTTTGGTCGAGTTTCGTCCATACATCTCTATCATAAAGACCTTTTTGAATCCAATAATCAATCCCCCATAAACTGTTATTTCCAACTACAACTGTTACAGGCAAGTTATGTCTTATAGATGTATCAATTTCTGGTACATGAAAACCCAAAGATCCATCTCCAACAACTAATATCACTTTTTTATCTGGAAGTGCAGCTTTTGCTCCTATAGCGTATGGAAGGCCCACACCTATCATACCAAAACTGCTCACATATAAAGATCTTAAATAATTTTCAATTGGCACAGTTGCCCTTGAAAAATGACAATAATCACCTCCGTCAAACACAACAAATGTATCATCATCTAAATTTTCTTGAATGGATAAACTCACATCCATTGGGTGCATTGGCAGTTTATTATCTGCTAATTTAACCATTCCATCGATATAAGATTTCTTTGTATCCTTTAATGACTTTAACCATTCCGTGTTGTTCCATTTAAAGTCTTTAGCTTTTTTATTTACCATTTCTATGTAAGGACCGACATCTGAATTAATTATGAGAGATATCGTTCTTGATCTATTTAATTGTTGTATGTCTGGGTCAACGCAAATTATCTTTGCATTTTTATTAAATGGAGGAGAGCCCCCAAATCCTAACTGATAATCAAGTTTAACTCCGAGCAATAAAACTAAATCACTTTCATTAATTCTTTGAGCTGCTTTATTAAGTGGCAAATAACCTATTCCTAAGGAACATTCATGAGAATCACCTACTAATGCCCTACCAGTGTCAACACCAAAAAAAGGTATTTGAGTTTCTTTTAGAAATAAATCTAATTCATCGCTTTCAACAGTTGCTCCAGCGCCCAGGCCAGCAATAACAATTGGTTTTTTAGCCTTAGATAATAACTCTAGGCTTTTATCAATTTGATTTGGATTTGGATAAGTAAGCCAATCTTCTTTGTCATCAATAGAACTATTTTTAAATCTTTCAAAAATTTCACTGTCCACTGACTGTTCTTGTAAATCATGAGGAATAGTTAAATGCACTGGCCCTCTTTTGCCCTCCATTGCAGTTCGAAAAGCAAGAGATATATATTCCGGTATTCTTTCAACTGATGGGATTTCCCAAGCTCCTTTAGTTACTGGTTTTGCTATTCCAACTTGATCAAACTCCTGCATTGCACCTCTACCTATATTAGATGAGTCTGCAGAACCAGCAATATTTATAACAGGGGCTTCTGAATGCATTGCATTTGCTAAACCTGCGACAGCATTTGCATGGCCAGGAGTGGTAGACATAACTACACCGGGTTTTCTAAGAATTCTTGAATAGGCATTTGCCATATGAACGGACGCAGCTTCATGTCTTCCGTCAATCATTCTAAAATCTTGATCAATTAATTTGTCTAAAAGGTGCAATATATGATCACCAGCAATTCCGAAAATAGTATCAACTTGATACATTTTCAAACATTTAATTATTAAATCACTTCCAGTTATTTTAGACATTAAATTACCTCTCTAAATAGCAATAATATTCCCATTATAAATAATAAAACATAAAGAATCTTCAAAATTAATTTATTTGAATAAAAACCAACATGCCTCGAACCAAAAAAAGATCCTATAAATCCAGCAGTTCCCAATAATAAAAAAACATTTAAATCGAAATGGCTGTTACCTGAAAAACCAGAAGTAGTAATATGTCCTATAAAAGCAAAAATACTCACCATTAAGTTAATTAATGAATTTGTTGCCGACGCTGGTTTTGCTTTCATGTTTAGGTAATTAATCATAATAGGGTACCTTAATGCTCCATTAACCATTCCTACTGCCGCACCTAAAGCGCCAATAAAAAAATTTAATAAAGATGCGATTATATTTTTTTTAGTATTGGACTCATCAAAAGTTTTTTTTGAAGGAAAATGAACTGCACGTAAAATTAATAAGGCTGAAACTAAAATCATAATACTTACTAGTAACAGTAAAATATCTTGTGGAAATATCTCGCTCACCAGCCCTCCTATGAGAGGTCCTAAAATTGCTCCAAAAACTATAAATAGGATACCCGTTTTAAAGTCTATTCTCTTATTTTTTAAATTATTACCTACCGTTGCTAGCATCATCATGAAACTTATAGCTAAATTTGTTCCAAAAGTAATTAATGCATCGATTCCAAAAAATAACATGAAAAAAATTCTTATTGGGCCAAGTGGCATCCCTACAATTCCGCCAAAATAGCCAGAAACTAAAACACTTATTATTAGTAATACTAAATTTAATGAGCTTATGTCACTCAAAATATGAGTCTTTCAAGCATTCTGTCTATTTCATATAATTGATCTGAATCTGGCTTCAGCGAAGGTTGTCTTGCATTGAAGTGATTAAAAATGCCTCTTTTCTTCAATATGTATTTTGGAAGCCAATTCCAAATACCTAAACCCTGCCCCAAAGTTCTTATTAAAGGAACATAATTATGAAAGTATTCTTCAGCTTCTACTTTTTTACCTTCTTCCCATAAGTTAAAAACTTTTACAAACATTTCTGGAAATGCACATACTGGCATTGTCCCAACTGAACCTCTTCTCATTTCCTCGATCATGAAAATTCCCCCCATTCCGCCAAATGGAATTGGGATCCCGTTTTGAGATAATTCTTTCAATTTATTAAATCTTGGTATTGTAGGAGCAACCTCAACTTTTAAGTATTTTAAGTTTGGGTGTTCGTTCGATAGTTGAACTGCCATTTCAGGGGATATTGGTGTATCAAAAACATCTTGCATAAATATGGGTATATTTATATTTTTTGCAGTATTAATAAAATATTTTTTGACTTCAGATTGATCAACGCCATTAAAAGATGGAGGTGCAATCATTACTGCGTCAGCACCTAAATCTTCAGCTTTTTTTGAATATTCTATACATTGCTTTGTGGATTCTGCAGTAGTATTCATGCAAACTTTTATTCTGCCACCTGAATACTCCACAACTTTTTCGAGAAGCTCATATCTTTCATGGTCTGTTAATTTATAAATTTCACTTGCTAAAGCAATTGCAATTCCATTTACTCCAGCCTTTACTGCATAATCAACTTCAGATTGAACATCTTCAAAAACAATATTATCTTCAGAATCAAATGGTGTAGATAAAATTGGAAATACACCTTTCATTATTTACCCTACTATCCCTGGAGCTAAACTTAATAGAACACCGGCAACAGTTGCAGTTCCAATTACTCCAGCAATATTAGGGCCCATTGCATGCATAAGTAACATATTTCCAGGTTTTTCTTTTTGAGCCATTTCTTGAACTACTCTTGCCGCCATCGGAACTGCAGAAACGCCGGCAGCACCAATCATAGGGTTAATTTTTTCTTTACTTACAAGATTCATAAGTTTTGCTAGCAGGATCCCGGCAATAGTTGCTGAAATGAACGCAACTAAACCTAAGATAAAAATAGCTATTGTTTCAAACTTCAAGAACACTTCACCAGGCATAGTTGATCCAACTGCTAATCCTAAAATTATTACAACTATGTTCATTAATTCGTTTTGAGCAGTATTACTCAACCTTTCTACAACACCACATTCCCTCATTAAATTACCAAACATCAATATTCCAACCAATGGTGAAGCTTTAGGAACTAAAACACTTATTACAACAGTGCAAATTATTGGGAATAATATCTTTGTTTTCTTGGAGACTTCATGCTTAGGTGGAGGCATTACTATTTGCCTTTCTTTCTTTGTTGTAAAAAATTTAATGATTGGCGGCTGAATTAAGGGAACAAGGGCCATATACGAATATGCGGCAACTGCAGTTGCCCCAACAATATCTATCATCCCCATCTCTTTCATTCTTGAAGCTATAAATATTGTTGTTGGGCCATCAGCACCACCAATAATACCTATAGCAGATGCTTCGAGTATTCCAAAATTAAAATTAGGAAAAAATCCTATTAATAAAGCACCAATTAATGCAACAAATACACCTGCTTGGGCAGCTGCGCCAAGTAATAAAGTTTTTGGATTAGAAATTACCGGGGAGAAATCAGTTAAAGCTCCTAAACCTAAAAATACTAGTAGAGGAAGCAAGTCTGTATGAAGTCCGTTTTCTTGAAAAAATAACAAGAATCCCATTGGCTCTCCTTCTCCAGATGAAGGTTTTACAAGTTCGCCAAGAGGTAAATTTGCAAGTAGAACACCAAAAGAAATTGGCACAAGAAGCAGCGGTTCTTTTTTCTTAGCTATTCCGAAATACATTAGAAAGCCAGCAATCAACCACATTATTGCATTTCTAGGATTATTGTAAATATCAATAAATCCCTCAAATATTAAATTTATATAATCTGTTTCCATTAAGTAATTTTGATCATTATTTTGCCAACTTCAACAGTGTCTCCCTCTGAAACACTTATATCAGAAATCTTCCCATCTTTAGTTGCAACTATAGTTTGCTCCATTTTCATTGATTCCATTAAAATGACCGGCTCTCCAACTTTTACATCCTGACCATTACTCACTAAGACTTTAGTAACTTTTCCAGGCATCAATGCTGTCAAATCTCCTGGGTCATTAGAACTTTCAGGAATTGTGCTAGTTTTTGATTCAGTAACTTTCTTTGGAGATTTTTTTACTTGTTTAGTATTTTCAGTTGAACTTGTGTCGCTATTAACTTTTACATCAATTTTTTTTCCATTAACAACAACGTTGGGTTCAGAGCCACTTAAATCAACCTCTACTTCGTACTTTTTACCATCTATTTCTAATAAATATTTTTTCATTAAACCTCTCTAGACTTAAATAATCTTTGCTGACCATTTGATAACCAATTTGAACTTCCAAAATTACTTTTGCTTACAGGAGTTTTAGCATTTTTATTATCAAGTAATGCTAAAGTTAGTGCTATAGAAGCTGCAATATTCTCCATACTATCATTAGGTTTTTTTTGGGAGCTAGAAGATATTTCTTTAATAGTGTTAGTTGATGACTTTTTATCAAAATAATTGAGTATATTAATGGTCACTAAAAGAACAATGAGCACCATAAATACAACTGATAGCCCTATGAGAGACATATATAAACCATCTAATACCATAATTTACTCCAAAACTACTTTATATCTAAAATTATTAAAAATCTATTTTTAAAGGCATGTTATTTAAGTAAATATATTCTTTACTTTCACCAAAAATCTTAACATTCATTATATCCCCTTCAACATAAATATCCTTTTCAGCAAATAATTTTTCACTAAAAATATTGTTGCTAAGAAATATGCTATTTAATTCTTTTAACCTTTTTTGAGCATCCTCAATTGTTGTGATTACAAATTTAAATTCATCGCCAGGCTTCAATTGAGTAAAAGCCCATAAGCTTGTGCTTTCTAAATTTAATATTCTTGAATAACCTCCAATTCTTTGAGAGTCTTCAAGCAGTACATACATGTTTCCATCTTTTGGTAATTGAATTGTCCCTGCAGAAACACCATCTGAAATTATATCTGATGTGCCATTTTTTACTTCAAGCCTACTACCTTCTATTAAAGCTCCAGTCCTACTCATTCTGTTAGATAATTTAAATTTTTTATCTTCAATATCCATTTTGCTTTTATCAGATAATAGATCAAATTCGGGCCCTTTGGTAGCAAAAAACACTTTTTCTCGCTCAAGATGATTAGGTATTTTTTTTAAGAAATTAATTTCTTTAATGCTTGATTCATCATTTATAAAAGAAGAATGAATAATATCACCTGCACTTAGTCTCATTCCGCCAAGATCAAAAATAGAATGTGTTGATTTTGAATTTAATGTTGAGCCTAATTCAATACCATTTTTCACAGATAAATAAGCTCTTAAATTTTTAGCGGAGGCTTCTAATGCTAATTTATCCCCTTTAGAAATGTTTATAATTTCCCACATTTTTACTGGGATTCCATTTACTTTTGGGTTCATATCTGCCCCAGTGATGCATATTTGAGTGCTATTTAAAAACTCAAAATTCGTATTTCCATACAATATTTCAATAGATGCAGAATTAAAAACATTGCCTAATAATAAGTTTCCAATCCTGTATGAAAGCTTATCTCCAGCGCCAGAATTTGGAACTCCAAATTGTTCAAATGCATACCTTCCTTCATCTTGTATACTCGAAAAAATTGGCTCATTACTAATTTTTATGATCTTATATTTCATTGAATTTTAATTTTGCTCCTGGCCTTATTATGCTTGGAGGATCCAAATTGTAGTCAAATAATTTTTCATCTGTCTTTCCAATTAATCTCCATCCTCCTGAAGATTTAAATGGATAAATCCCTGTCTGCTGGTCAGCTATGCCAACTGATCCAGCTGGAACTTCTTGTCTAGGTGAATCTAGCCTAGGGCAAACTAATCTTTTATCTAAACCACCTAAATATGGAAACCCTGGAGAAAACCCAATCATATAAACATGATAAATTGTTGAAGAATGAATTTTTATAATTTCTTTTTCAGGAATATTTAGTAAATCAGAAATGCTTTTAAGGTCTTCTCCAAATTCGCCTCCATAATTTACATCTACTTGGAATAATTCTTCTGAATAAGAACTTTTAAATTCAAAATTTTTTATCAATTCTGAAATTTTATCTTTCAGGATCAATCTCTCAGTATCTAATGGATCATAATCAATTATTAAGGAATTGTAAGTTGGAAAGCACGAAATAATATTAAAATTTTTAAAATTATTATTTATTTCATTTGAAAGTTCGACAATTTTAGAATTTATGTCTGAATTAATTTTTTTAGAAAAATTAAATGCTATTGTAGTATCAGAGATATCGATAAATTTATATTTCATTTTTTAATTTATGAATTGAGGCAAGCTTTTGATTTCACAGCCGGCACTGAGCAATTCTTTTCTTAAATTTTTAGCCAATGATACCGACTCACTGTTATCTCCATGAAGGCAAATAGTATCAACATCTAATTGAATAAGTTTTCCGGTTATGCATTTTACAGTTCTATTTTTTACCATTCCAATTACTCTTTCTATAATTTCATTTTTATTATGCAAAACTGACCCTTTAATTGATCTCGAAACCAAATAACCATTTTCATCATATGCCCTATCGGCAAATCCTTCATTGGCTAATTTAACTTTTTTAGATTTCAAGAATTTACTCCACTCTGAATTTGCAAGGCAAACATGTATCAGTGAACTATCGAAAAAATTTACAGAATTAAAAATTGCTTCTGCAATATTCATATCTTTTGCAGCATTATTATAAAGTGCGCCATGAGGTTTTACATGATTAAGTTTATCTTTTGAAAAAGCGTGAAGGGCTCCTACTTGATAATTAATTAAATTTTCAATTGAATTAGTATCCATATCAATTTTTCTTCTGCCAAATCCCTGAAGGTCAGGATAACTTGGATGAGCCCCAATAGATTTATTATTTGATATGGCTAATTCAACAGTTTTCTTCATTGTGTCTGGGTCCCCAGAATGGAAACCTGTAGCTATATTTACTGATGTAACATGAGGGATAATTTCAGAATCCATTCCAGAATGCATTAATCCGTAAGATTCGCCAACATCAGCATTTAAATCAATTACATTCATTTCGATAATGGAAGATAAACCTTTCTATTAGACTCCGAACTAATTTTCAAAGCATCAGCAAATTGCATATATTTTACCCCATCAGAAAACGTTGTGTGTGAAATTTTTTCCTTACCTTTAATTGCATTTATGAACTCTTCTTCAACTCTCCATTTTCCAATTTGAGATTTTTTTGGTTTCAATTCTTTCCATTTATTTGAATTTTTATTCAAAATTTCCATTTTTAGTTTAGAAGTATTATGGGATTGAAGAATTTTACTTGAAGGGTCCTCCGAAATCCTTAATGTAGAATTTGTTCCATAAATATTTATTTCGATCTTTTCCGCTCCACCTAAAACAGTACTATGAGATAAATGAAAATTACCTCCAATATTCATTTCACCAATAGCTTCTAAATGGTCTGGAATTGAAATGTCCATTAGGTGACCAGTTTCAGATGAATGTCTTTTCTTTACATTTACATTTGAAACAGCCATCACAGATGAAGCAGTTCCTAGCCATCTCATTGCAGATTCATAAAATATGCCCATGTGCATTATATTATTTCCTGATAGATCCCTATTCTCTCTCCAATGGATTTCTCGATCATAATCAATAAATTCCCCTGTAGTAGATTTAACATCAAAAAAAATTAAATCACCCATTTCATTTGCAACCCAATTTTTAATTGTTTTGTCGTAAGGAAGTGTGTGAGGAGCAGGGACAATTTGTGTTATAAGTTCTGGATAATTTTTAGAAACATTAAACATTGCTTCGGCCTCATCAGAATCCATAGCCATTCTTGCTTCAGTAAGAACATGTTTTCCTGACTCAAGAGCTTCAATAGAAATTGTTGCATGCATATATGGCCATGTCCCTATGCAAATTGCATCAACTTCATCATTCATAATTACTTCCTGCCAGTCGCTATAAACATGCTTAATATTAAATTTTTTAGCAACTTTATTACCTGATGATATTGTCCTGTTAGCCACTGCTATAACTTCAACATTTTTTTGATCTATTAATTTTGGAAGATGAGCTGAAATAGTATTTCCACCTGCACCAATTACACCTATTTTAATCATAAAAATTTATATTTTATTTTGCGGATCTCTAGGAGTGAAAGCAGAATCTGAGTCAGTTTCTTTAGGGAAAATATATTTTCCCGGCTTTAAAAAAGAAGATACCAGGCCAAATAATGCGATAAATATTCCTGACTTTTTAAGAAATGCTCTTCTATTTTGATATTTTGAATCCATTTAATTAGTCCAAACTCTAATTTGTTAACTTAAAGACAAGTATATTTCATAATAGCAAAGTTGCAAATAAATAATTGTTGAGTAATTTAGTATAAAATACT
>Ga0209036_1001076_pt1 | contig 11781 bp, 9 predicted proteins | sample MarorgKNORR_S2LV_3_FD_188222 | JGI IMG/M metagenome (GOLD analysis project Ga0209036, IMG submission 188222) | Marine microbial communities from the Southern Atlantic Ocean, analyzing organic carbon cycling - DCM_A/KNORR_S2/LV (SPAdes) (version 2) | ecosystem: Environmental > Aquatic > Marine >... | reverse complement strand
TATCTTGATATACCTTCATTTGTAAGAACTCAGTTAGATTAAGTAGAAGATTATGTCTGCAAGGATTCTCTATTCTTCGGGAAGAATAGTTTTTATCCAGTTAATTATCCTTATAGGATTCTTATCTCTTTTAGGAAGATTGATTTATCTTCAAATTTTTCAAGATATTTTTTTAGATGATCAGGTTTTTAATAGATTAGATTCTCAATACTCTCTTTTGGCACCTCGAGGAAAAATATTAGATAGAAATGGTAATATTTTGGCTCTAGATATAAAGGGATATAGTGTCGGAGTTGATTTAGAGAAATTTAGATTTGAAGAAGGAACAATTATTTTTCTTTCGGAGCTATTAGATAAAGAGCCTTCAAGCCTTTCAGCTATACTTTATGGAGAATCTTCCGGTTACAAAGAGATTAGTAGAAATATAAATTTTGAAACGAAAGAAAAGCTCAAAGACAAAAAGATATCTGGTATCTATTTCCGAGAAAATTTAAGAAGGAGTTATCCTGAACGCAATATAACATCACATGTTGTTGGCCTAACTGACACCGATAGAAAAGGCATTCAGGGAGTTGAATTAATCTTTGATAACGAATTACGCGGTGAAGAGGGCAGCTTTGAAGGTATTAAGGGAGCAAGAAATACTAAGCTTGAAGGAAGAAGGATCGAAGCTATCTCTGGTAAAAATATCACTTTAACTATTGATATCAATATTCAGTCCATTGCTTACCATCAATTAAACAAGGCAATAAAAGAAAATAATGCGAAGGCAGGATCCATAGTCGTTTTAGAGCCAAAGACAGGTGACATATTAGGATTAGTTAACTATCCTTCTTTTGATCCTTCTAATAGAAAAAATTTAAAGGATATGTCTAAATTGAGAAATCGGGCAACAATAGATATATTTGAACCTGGTTCAGTTTTAAAGCCTCTTGCGATGTCTGCTATATTAGAATCAGATTATCTACCCAAAACTTCTAAAATCGACACCTCGCCGGGTTGGATAGAGTATGAAGGCTTCAAAACAAGTGACTTTAAGGATTATGGAAAACTTAGCCTTTCTCAAATTATTTCCCTTTCTAGTAATGTCGGAATGGTAAAATTATGTCAATATCAAGATATAGATCACCTAACTAATTATTATAAAAAGTTTGGTATTGGGCGCTATCCTACTTCAATTATGCTTCCTGCTAGAGAGGGTTTTCTTCCGCATTCATCTCAATTTACGCTGAGAGATAAAGTGAGTTCTTGTTATGGGTATGGAATGACCTTGTCTGCACTTCAAATTGCACAAGCATACTCAGTATTTGCAAATGAAGGAAACTTCATTGAGCTAAATTTATTCAAAGATCATAGTTTTGATGAACCTATGCATGAAAGAGTCTTAAAAAAGGAAACTAATGATATTGTTCTAGATATGCTTGTTGAGACTGTCAACTCCTCTAAAGGAACTGCCTCTAAAGCAAGACTGCATGAGAAGATAGTTGCAGGTAAAACTGGAACTGCTAAAGAGAGCCTAAAAGAAGATACTACTTACTCAGCAACATTTGCAGGATTTGTACCTCATGATGAACCTGAATTTCTTGCAGTTGTGGTATTAAACGGTCTATCTGGAGAAGATTATTCAGGTGGCAGAGTCTCTGCTCCTGTATTTTCAAGCTTAATGCAGCAGATATTTATGTTACAAGATCTAAAAATATAAATGTATTCTTCAAATTTCTTACAAGAACTGAAAGGACTAGAAAATTTTAGAGATATTAAGATAAGAAGTATCCACTTAGATAGCAGAGACGTAACAGAGGGTGGTATATTCTTCGCAATAAAGGGTCATAATAAAGATGGTAACGACTTTATTTCCTCAGCTTTATCAAATGGGGCCTCGCTTGTCATTTCTGACACATACCAAAAATATGCGGAAAGAGTTATTTATTTTAAAGAACTTAAAAAATATATAGGTATTTTTGCATCAAGGTTTTATAACTCTCCAAGTTCAAAAATAAAATCCATATGTGTCACTGGTACAAACGGAAAAACTACCTCTGTAGAAACCTTCGCAAATATGAGTAATTTACTAGGCTATAAGTCCGGCTTTATGAGTACGATAAATTTTTCTAAAGATGGATTAATACTGGAGAAATCAGATTTAACCACCCCTGATGCCATCAAAATACATAAAAATATTAAAGACTCATTAGAATCTAATGCAATCTACATATCTATGGAGGCATCTTCTCATGGCTTAGAACAAGATAGACTCATTGGTCTTGATATAGACTATGCTATCTTGACTAGCTTTTCGCATGACCATTTAGATTATCACGGCGATATACAAAGTTATAAATCAGCTAAAGAAAAATTATTTTTAGATTTAAATCCAAAAAAGAATATAGTCTGCATAGATAGTTTTTTCGGTAAAAAACTTCATTCAAAACTTATAAAAAATAATAAGGAAACTTACAGCATCTCTATAAAAGAAAGTGCTGATTTTCATGCTTCATTTGAGAAATCACCAACTGGATTGAAGGTTAATTTAAAAGCATTTGAAGAAAGTGTTACTTTTGAGCTAAGAACATTCTCAAGATACCTTGCTTCAAACATAATATGCTCAATGGCTGTCTTGATCTTAGAAGGAGTAAAGCTTTCTGAGATTTCGAAAATATCAAAAAATATAGAACTACCTCAAGGTAGGCTTGAAAGAATCGTTAAAAATCATCAAGTTATTTATATAGATTATGCACATACACCTGAAGCTTTGGAGTGCACACTGAAAGAATTGAATAACATACATAATGAGCCTATCTGGTGCCTTTTTGGATGTGGAGGTAATAGAGATAAAGAAAAGAGACCTTTAATGGGTAAGATTGCTCAAAAATATTCAAACCACATAGTATTAACTAATGATAATCCAAGAGATGAAGATGAAATGGATATAATTAATGACATTCTTTCTGAAATGAAGGAAATAGAACAAATATCTATAAATTTGGATAGAAAGGATGCAATAGAATCAACCATCTTAGAAATGGAAAGAAATCATATCAATGGTGTTTTATTAATTGCAGGAAAGGGCCATGAGAACTACCAAGAGGTTAATGATAATTTATATGAGTTAAATGATAAAAATATTGTTAATTCTTTATAAAATTTTCTAAAAAATGAATCTATCTAAACTAGCAGAAATATCAGAAGGTCAGCTCTTTGGAGAAGTAACCAGTATTGATAGTTTTAGTATCGACAGCAGAACTATCAAGCCAAATGACCTTTATATTGCTCTAGAAGGAAAGAATTTTGATGGGGCGTACTTTATTCCCGAAGCTATAAACAAAGGTGCAGTTGCTATTATCTCTAATAATCAGATCGAACAGGACATACCAAACATTGTTGTTGCAAGTACCTACGAATTCATGAATAGGGTCGCTAACTATAATCGTAGTAAATTCTCAGGTAAGGTAATAGGAATTACTGGAACTAACGGCAAAACTTCTACAAAACAAATACTTTCTCATCTTTTAGATGATGGTAAGTCTTGCCATAAAACTTTAGGAAATAAAAATAATCAGATAGGAGTTCCTTATACTCTCCTTAGCTTAAAAAATGTCTATGATTTTTCAGTAATTGAGATGGGGACTAGTGAGTCAGGAGAAATTGCAATTTTGAATAATCAAGTAAAACCAGATATAGCTGCAATAACTAATGTTTCTATTGGACATCTCGATGGCCTTAGAGATACTGAGTCAATTGCAAGAGAAAAAGGGAATATTCTAAATTTTTATAATGACAATGGAGTTGCATTGTTACCTAAAGATTCAATCTTTTTTGATTTTTGGTCAAAAAAAACCAATGCAAAGGAAATAATAAGTTTCGGTTTTCAAGAAAATTCTGACTTTAAAGTTTCAGATATAGAAATAGATATTATCAATAACTCTACCAATTTCTACTTAAGGTTTGATGGTAAAAAAGAAAAATTTTTTATAAATGGAGCGAGTCACCATAGTCCCTTAAATGCAGCATTATCAGTTGCGACTGCAATGTACTGTGGATGTTCACTTAGTAATATCAAAGAAAGATTAAAATTTATCGATCTTCCTGAAAGGAGATTGGCTATTTCTAATTCCTATAGGGGATCAATATTAATTGATGATTCTTATAATTCAAATCCTGCTTCATTGAAAAATGCTGTTGATTCACTTGAAGGTCTAAAAAGAAAGAAAGTTTGTGTCCTAGGGGATATGAAAGAGTTAGGTTCGGATTCCCAAAAAATTCATCAAGAAATGTATGAATACATAAGCGAAAGGGTTGATAAGATCTTCTGCATAGGAGAAGAGTGGTCAGCCTGCAGGCCAAATGAAAAACAAGATTTATCTATTTTTGAAAATCAAGATGATCTTTATTCTCACTTAATTTCTATAATCGATAAGAAAACTATATTATTAGTGAAAGGTTCTAGATCAACTAGAATGGATTTAATAGCTGATAAACTAAAAGAATAATGCTACTACCTTTATTTGAATACTTATCTGAATTTTTTGGACCTTTTCGAGTTGTAGAGTTTCTTTCTACAAGGGCAATTCTTGCGACCTTAACGTCTCTTTTATTTTCTTTGGTATTAGGACCTAAATTCATCAACAAGATGAAAGATATTCAGGTAGAACAAGTTATACGAGAGGAGGGTCCTGATAGCCATTTATCAAAACAGGGTACACCTACAATGGGCGGCACTTTGATTCTTAGTTCTATATTTTTAAGTGTGGTCTTATGGGGGGACCTAGAAAACCGATATTTATGGGTTGCCTTTTTAACAGCAATGTCTTTTGGTGTTCTAGGATGGATTGATGATCGCTTAAAAATAAAACATCAATCTAGTGATGGCTTGTCCCCCTTAAATAAAATTTTTTGGCAGTCTGTTATAACTATTTTGGCATGTTCCTATCTTTATATTTCTCAAGAAAATATTTCTGAAACAAGCTTGATTGTTCCGTTCTTCAAGGATATTTCCGTTCCTCTAGGGGTAGGTTTTATTGTTTTGTCATATTTTGTAGTAATAGGGACTAGTAATGCGGTTAATTTAACTGACGGCCTTGACGGATTGGCCATTCTTCCATGCGTTATGGTTGCAGCAGGTCTTGGGATTATTGGTTACCTAGCCGGAAATGCCATATATTCAGATTTTTTAAATATTCCATATTTACCAGGCACAGGTGAAATGATTGTATTTTGTGGCGCTTTAGTAGGTTCGGGGATCGGGTTTCTTTGGTTTAATACTTATCCTGCTCAAGTATTTATGGGAGATGTAGGGTCTTTATCTCTTGGAGCTGCATTAGGAATAGTTACCGTTATTATAAGGCACGAATATGTCTTGCTTGTCATGGGTGGACTTTTTGTAATTGAGGCACTATCAGTTATCGTTCAAGTTACTTCGTTTAAGTTAACTGGTAAGAGAGTTTTTAATATGGCACCTTTACATCACCACTATGAGCTGAAAGGTTGGCCCGAACCAAGAGTAATTGTAAGGTTCTGGATTATTACTTTTATGCTTGTCTTACTAGGTTTAGCTTTACTTCGACTAAGATAAATCAAGTGCAGAAAAGGATACCTTTAGTTATTGGCTTTGGAATGACAGGTCAATCAATCTTAAATTATCTTTCAAAAAAATATAATGAGATTTATCTAATAGAAGATTGGGAGGAAAATCCTAGCCTTCGTGAGATTGATAGGCTTGGAATTAAAGTTCATGTTAATCCTCAAATAAACAGCGAATTATTTAACAAAGTATCTGATGTTTATTCTAGTCCAGGCATACCTATTCAACATAAGGCCTTATCTCTTGCTTCTAAGCATAAGATTAATATCTCTTCAGACATTGAAGAGTTTTTAAAAAAAAATAAGAGTATAAAGATACTTATTACAGGTACAAATGGTAAAACCTCTACCTGCCAGATGTTAGAAACTTTACTTAAGTCAGTTTTGTCAGATTTAAAAATAGTTTCTATAGGAAACATAGGTAAGCCTGTCCTTACTTGTATTGACGATGATATTGACATATCAATCATAGAAGTTTCGAGTTTCCAACTAGAACTTTTAAATGAAGTTGAGTTTGATATAGGTTTGTTATTGAACATAGAAGAGGATCATTTAGATAGACATGCAGATATTGAAGATTATAGGAAATTAAAAAAATCCGTATTAAAAAATGCTGATATAAATATTTCTTATAATGATAGAAATCTTTTTTCTAAAACCTTCATAAATTACAAGAAAATCAGATTGCCTGAGGAACTTGCTGAATCATCAATATTTAATAATTGGCCCATCCATGATATTGAAAATCTAAAGGCAAGTGTTGCTGTTTTAGAGGTCTTTATAAAACGATTTAGAAAAAGTTCTATTGGAAATATAAACTTGTTTTCAGAACTAGAAAAAGCTTTCGATAAATTTAAAAAATTTCCGCACAGATTTGAGCACTTAGAGATGGTTGGAGGAGTAAATTTTATAAATGATTCTAAAGCAACAAACTTAGATGCCATGTTGAAAGCTATAAGTTCTGCAAATAAATTAGAGAACATTGGGGATATATATTTAATATGCGGGGGTGATTTAAAAGGACAAGAAATTGCTTCAAAAGAAATGCAAGAAATACAAAGTCTAAAAAAGATCTTTATCTTTGGTAAAGATAAAGAATTAATTTTCAATGCTTTAAGACCATATGCCCATTGCTTGATTGTTCAAGATTTACAGGAGGCTCTAAAAGAGGCAGTAAAATTTATTAAAGATGATGATTGTGTTTTATTTTCTCCGGCTTGCTCAAGTTTGGATATGTTTAAAGATTACAAAGATAGAGGAGAAACCTTCAAGCACTTAATAAAAGACTTAAAAGATGAATAAATTTAATTTTATTAAGGATTTTGACTTTTACAAACTAGATTTTATTTTACTTACTTTGTTTTTAACACTTGGTTTTTTCGGATTACTAATTCTTTCTTCAGCCTCAGCACATTTCTCAGATTCTATTTATGGTAATCCGTCCGCTATTTTTAATAGGCAGTTTTTTTACTTTATCCTTGGCATGATAGGTCTTTTCGCTTGTTTTTTTGTACCTTTGAACTTTTGGTCCTCCTACGATCGATTGTTGATAACTTTTGGCATTTTATTACTTTTTTTAGTTTTTATTCCTGGGATAGGTATTGAGGTCAACGGAGCAAATAGGTGGATAAGGATAGCTGGATTTGGTCTGCAGCCTTCAGAGGTAATGAAATTCCTTAGTATCCTATATATTTCATGCTACTCAGTAAGAAGAATAAAAGAAATACAAACTCACTGGCTTGGTTTTTTTAGGCCTGCACTAATAATTATTAGTATTATTTCAATTATTCTTATTCAGCCGGATTTAGGTTCCTCAGCAGTAATATTTATATCCGTATTAGGAGTCTTATTTGTAGCTGGAGTAAAAATTCAACAATTTCTGATCGTAGCTTTATTAGGTATTATCGCTATTACGATGATGATTATTTTTGTACCATGGAGATGGGAAAGGATAATATCTTTCATAGATCCTTGGAGTGACCCTTGGGGAAGTGGCTATCAATTAACCTTATCACTTATGTCTATTGGAAGGGGGGATTGGTTTGGAGTTGGATTGGGACAAGGTTTAATGAAAATGGGTTATCTCCCCGATGCTCACACGGATTTTATATTTTCCGTAATAGTTGAAGAAACCGGAATATTAGGAGGTTTTGCTATTATTTCATTGCTCTTTGGATTGTCATTTAGAATCTTTTTTATCGGCAGGGAATCCTTAATAAGAAAAAACTTTTTTGGATTCTATTTCTCTTTTGGAGTAGCCCTCTTGTTAGGGTTGCATACCTTTATCAATGTAGGTGTTTCTTCAGGTCTTTTACCCACAAAAGGATTAACTTTGCCTTTAATCAGCAGTGGAGGCACTAATCTAATAATTGTTTGCCTAATGATTGGATTAATTTTGAGAATAGATTACGAAAATAAAAACTCAATGCCAGTGCCGATCATTAAACGACGAGCACAATTTTGATGAATATTCTGATAATCGCTGGTGGAACAGGTGGTCATGTCTATCCAGCATTAAGTATTGCCAATGAATTTCAAGATGATGGAAATATTATTTCCTGGATAGGAAAGAAAAATGGTTTGGAAGAAAGCATAGCCTTAAGAGAAGACTTCTCATTTTATCCAATTGATGCTCGAGGCTTTCTTGGCAAGAATTTTTTTGCAAAGATTAGTGCTATTTTCTTCCTTTTTAGGGCTCTAATCAGAAGTTTTTTCTTAATGAGTACTATTAAACCTGACTTTATCATATCAACAGGAGGTTATATATCTCTTGCTCCTGGTTTGATTGGATCTTTTTTCTGCCCATTATTTATTCATGAGCAGAATAGTATCCCAGGACTAACTAATAGGATATTACACAAAAGATCTAAAATTACCTTTGAAGCTTTTCCTGATACATTTGATCACCTAACAAATAAGGTAAAATGTGTTGGGAACCCAATTCGCGATGATATAGTAAATTTATCTCCTATAAATAAATCTAATGGAACAAAATTTAATATTTTAATCCTTGGAGGAAGCCAAGGGTCAAAGCAAATCAATGATATCTTAATAAATATTTTATTGACTAAAAAGGTACCTTCTCATTGGTCTTTTATTCATCAGGCTGGAAAGTTAACTTCAAAAGAATTGCAGGATGCTTATATTGGATCTGGTAATGAATTCGTTATTAAGGAATTTTTAGAAAATATTGCTGAAGCCTATCAATTCTGCGATATGGTTATATCTCGGTCTGGTGCAATGACTGTTAGTGAAATTTGTTCAGTTCAAAAACCTTCAATACTTTTACCTCTACCTTGGTCTTCAGAAAATCATCAATACATCAATGCCGAATATCTGAAAAATAGGGGTGCAGCTGAGATTATTGATTCTGACGTCTCCAATTATATGCAATTGTTAGAGCTATTAATTAATTTGGAAAGAGACCATAATAGATTAAATTCAATGGCATATTCTGCTTCTAAAGTTTTTCCTGAATTTGCCGCCAAGAATATTTATAAATCTATCAATGAATCCCTCAAAATATAAGCTTAATAATATACATTTCATTGGTATTGGTGGAAGCGGTATGAGTGGAATAGCGGAAGTGCTTAATAATCTTGGTTACAGGGTATCAGGCTCAGACAGTGTCTCTTCATCAAATACTAATAGGCTTGAGAAATTAGGTATTATTATTAGCTATGATCATAATCCAAATAACCTAAGAGATGTTGAAATGGTTGTTATATCAAGCGCTATATCCGATGATAATCCTGAATTAGTTTCTGCCAAGGAACGGTTAATTCCAGTTTTAGCAAGGGCAGAAATGTTGTCAAGTTTGATGAATAATAAAAGAGGAATAGCTATAGCCGGTACGCACGGCAAAACAACTACTACAAGTTTGGTAGCGTCTATAATGACTAATGCTAATCTTGATCCAACTTTTATTAATGGTGGAATAATCAATAGTTTTAACTCCAATGCACAGTTAGGAGAGGGAGATTACTTAATTGCTGAAGCAGATGAAAGTGATAAGTCTTTTTTGCTTCTTCAACCTTCTGTGTCCATAGTTACGAATATAGAGCCAGATCACTTGGTTAATTATGATGGTAGTTTTGATAATCTAAAAAAAGCTTTCTTGGAATTTATAAAAAAACTGCCGTTTAACGGAGTATCTATTGTTTGTGGTGACGACACTGTCGTGAAAGAGTTGAAGATTAACTTCCAAAGACCGCATATTAGTTATGGCTTTGAACCTTCAAATGATTATGTGCTATCAAGCTACAGAACAGACGGAAGGAAATCTTACTTTAAATTAACTTCAGATACCGATTCATTTGATTTTATGCTTAACATGCTTGGTAGGCATAACGTTCTTAATGCAGCTGCAGCGATTGTATTATGTTTGCAAGAAGGGATAGCAATTAGAGTCATTCAGGATTCACTATCTAACTTCATGGGTATAGATAGACGAATGCAAATTTTAGGGGAGAAGAAAATTGGAAGTAGTACCTGCCTTTACATCGATGATTATGGACATCATCCAACTGAAATTAAAAAAACTATTCAGGCAATAAGAACTTCTTTTCCCAACTTTGAGCTGAAAATGGTTTTTCAACCCCATAGATTTACCAGGACTAAAGACTTATATGAAGAATTTATTGAAGCTTTAAGCCATGTAGATGAGTTATTTCTTTTGGATATTTATTCGGCTGGAGAAAATCCAATAGAAGGCATCAATAGTTCAGGCTTACAAAGCTCTTTGATTAGATCAGGTTTTAAGAATGTAAAGTTACTGAATAGCAATGAAGTAGCTAAAGAATTTGATAAAGATTTAGCTAAAGATACTATCTTTGTTTTCCAGGGCGCAGGTGACATATCTTTCATTAGTCGAAGTATAGTTGAGGAATTTAAATAAAATGGATTCTATTCGAAATCTTCATGAACAAAAAATATTACTATTGTACGGAGGATGGTCGGCTGAGAGAGATATATCAATTAATTCTGGAACTGCAGTAGCAGGAGCTTTAAATAGAAATGGTATAGTTTTTTCTGAGTATGATTTAACCTCTGAAGAAGAGGCCAAACTTTTACCAACTGATTACGACCTTGCTTTTATAGCCTTGCATGGAAGAGGGGGAGAAGATGGCTTCATTCAAGAGATTCTTGAATCAAAGAATATCAAATATACAGGTAGCGATGCCATTTCATGTAAAACTTCTTTAAATAAGATTGAATCAAAGAAAATTTGGAGAGATTTGTTATTACCTACCCCAGATTTTGTTGAAATTTTGAATGTTGGCAGACCTGAGATGAAATTAACTCCGCATCTTTCAAGAGAAAATGACATTACTGCATTAGATAAGACTTATGTAGTTAAGCCTGCGAACGAAGGCTCCAGCTTTGGTATAACTATCGTTAGACCAAATAATGGTACTCTAGAAAAAGCTATGCTAGATGCTTCTAAGTTTGATTCCTCAATCTTAGTAGAGGCATTTGTTGAAGGCAGAGAACTCACTGTCTCGATACTTGGAGACGATGTATTTCATCCAATTCATATCAAGCCATCTGGAGATTTTTATGATTTCGATTCTAAGTATAATAATAAAGGTACAGAATATATAAAAGCTCACCTTCCAATCGATAAACTGAATGAAATTAAAGATTATGCGTGGCATGCGTTCTCTTCGCTTGGTTGCAGTAAATGGGGTAGGGTTGATTTCATTGAAGATAAGGAAGGTAATTTTCAGATAATAGAAGTTAATACTGTTCCTGGATTGACCGAAACAAGTCTTTTTCCTAAGGCTGCATCTTACGAAGGCATAGACTTCGATGAATTAATTATTAAAGTCCTTCATTTGTCTTGCAAATAATATTACTTCTAAATAGAATGCTTCCTCCTTGCTCCACATACTGATATGGGAGCTATAAACCAAGAGGAAAATAATGAGAAATTACGAAATAGTATTCCTAGTCCATCCTGATCAGTCTGATCAAACTTCTTCTATAATCTCCAAGCTTGATAAGCTTATAAAAGACTCTGGTGGTAATGTTCATCGCTCTGAAAATATAGGAAATAGAAAGCTAGCCTATCCCATTCAAGATCAATTTAAAGCAAGTTACGGACTCTTAAATGTGGAATGTAACCAAGAAGCAATTGATGAGATAAAGAATTCGTTTAAGTTTAATGATTCAATAATAAGAAATATCGTCTTAAGCACT
>Ga0209036_1001075_pt1 | contig 11782 bp, 6 predicted proteins | sample MarorgKNORR_S2LV_3_FD_188222 | JGI IMG/M metagenome (GOLD analysis project Ga0209036, IMG submission 188222) | Marine microbial communities from the Southern Atlantic Ocean, analyzing organic carbon cycling - DCM_A/KNORR_S2/LV (SPAdes) (version 2) | ecosystem: Environmental > Aquatic > Marine >... | reverse complement strand
TTGATGGAAAAGTTAGAATTAAACTTGAATCAGGTATTCAATCAGGTAAAACTCTTAGGCTTAGAAATAAAGGTATCCCTGATTTAAATGGTTATTCTAAGGGTGATCTTCTTGTACATGTAAATATCTGGACACCCAAAACTTTGAATAAAAAACAAAAAGATTTTTTCAAAGAAATGTTGGATGATGATAATTTTAAACCAAATCCTAATAAAACTGACAAGTCCTTTTTTGAAAAAGTACGAGACATGTTTGCATAAATAATTTTATCTTAGATTCGCTAATTAACTTTAAATGAGTAAAATCCTTATAATTGAAGATGAGGAGCCTATAAGAAGAGTGCTGGTAAGAATCCTATCAGATGAAGACTCTGGCTTTGAAATTCAAGAAGCATCAGATGGAAAAAAAGGTATAGACCTAATCAAAAAAGAATCTTTTGATCTAGTTCTATGTGATATAAAAATGCCTAAAATTGATGGAATAGAATTACTTCAAAGGACTAGGAAAACTAATACTTCATTGCCTTTCATTATGCTTACTGGTCATGGAAATATTGAGACTGCAGTAGAATCGATGAAACTTGGAGCCTATGATTTTATATCTAAACCTCCTGACTTAAACCGACTTATTAATTCAGTCAGAAATGCACTTGAAAAGAAGGAGTTAGTTACTGAAAATAAAATACTTAGACAAAAAGTTGCAAAAAAATATGAGATTATTGGTAAATCCAAACCAATTATGGTGGTTCATTCAATGGTCGACAAAGTTGCTAAAACAGAAGCAAGAGTTTTAATCACTGGTGAAAGTGGAACAGGTAAAGAACTTGTTGCTCATAATATTCATGAAAGAAGTGGTAGAAATAAATCTCCTTTTATTGAAGTAAATTGTGCTGCTATACCATCTGAACTTATCGAAAGTGAGTTGTTTGGTCATTTAAAAGGTTCATTTACATCTGCTGTAAAAGATAGACAAGGTAAGTTTGAAGCTGCTAATAATGGAACCTTATTTCTTGATGAAATAGGTGATATGAGCCTTGCTGCACAAGCAAAGGTTTTAAGGGCATTGGAAGAAAATAAAATTCAAAGAGTTGGAAGTCAAAAAGATATATCTGTTGATGTTAGAGTAATTGCTGCGACAAATAAGGATCTAAAAAAAGAGATAGAAAATGGTAATTTTAGAGAAGACTTATACCATAGACTAGCAGTTATTCTTATAGAAGTTCCAGAGCTTAGTAAAAGAAAATCTGATATACCTATCCTAGTTTCTCATTTTTCTAAATTAATTTCTAAAGAGCAAGGAATAGAAACGAAAGATTTTAATAAAGATTCTCTAAAATTATTAGAAGAATATGATTGGTCAGGAAATGTAAGAGAGCTTAGAAATGTTATTGAAAGATTAATTATCCTTGGTGGTAACCCAATAACAAAGCAGGATATAAATCTTTTTGCTTCAAAAAAATAAATTTATATGAAATATTTAATCTATTCTTTAATAGTAATTTTTTCATGTTCTATATACTCTCAGGATTTAAATAATCATTCTCAATTCATAAAAAAGATATATAATGAGGCTCTATCTAGCGGTGAATCATATGAAAGGCTCGATTATCTTTCTAATCAGATAGGAGGAAGGTTATCTGGTTCAATTAATTATGAAAGATCAGTAAAGTGGGGAAAAGAAGAACTTGATCTAATTGGACTAGATTCAGTATGGCTTCAACCTGTAATGACTCCAAAATGGGTAAGAGGTGCACCTGAATATGCTCATATTGAGTCAAGCCCAGGGAATACAATTTCAGTTCCAATAGCTGCATTAGGTGGTTCAATATCAACACCGTCAATAGGAATCTCTTCTAATGTAATAGAAGTAAAATCTTTTGATGAATTAAATAATATTGGTAAAGACTCAATAAATGGAAAGATCATCTTTTTTAACCGAAAAATGGATCCAACTTTAATAGACACTTTCCAATCATACGGCGGAAGTGTAAGTCAAAGAACTCAGGGCGCTGCTATAGCTGCTAAACTTGGCGCTATAGGAGTTATAGTGAGGTCAATGACAACTACATTAGATGATTATCCCCATACTGGTTCTATGTATTATGATGGTTTAACATTAAATGAAAGAATACCCGCGGCTGCTATTAGTACAAATGGAGCTGAGCTTTTAAGTTCAATGTTATCACTCAATCCTAATATTAAATTCTTTTTTAGACAAAACTCCAAAAATTTTCCAGATGTACTTTCTTATAATGTAATTGGTCAAATAGATGGTTCAGAAAGATCAGATGAGATCATTGTCGTAGGAGGACATCTAGATTCATGGGACCTAGGAGATGGAAGTCATGATGATGGAGCGGGGATAGTTCAATCAATGGAAGTTTTAAGAATTTTAAAAATTTTAAATTATAAACCTAAAAGAACTATCAGGGTTGTATTATTTGCAAATGAAGAAAATGGATTAAGAGGTGGAAATAAGTATGCAGAGCTTGCAAAAAAAAATAATGAATCTCACTTCTTTGCATTAGAATCTGATGCTGGTGGATTTACTCCAAGAGGTTTTAGTTTTGATACATCAGAGAGCGAATTTAATAGTCTTAAAGAATTTGAAGAATTATTTAATCAATATGGAATTGATAATTTTATTATTGGAGGTAGTGGCGCAGATATTGGCCCCTTAAAAGATGGTAAAGTTATTCTTGCAGGTTTGAGACCAGATCCACAAAGATACTTTGATTATCATCATGCCGCATCTGATACATTTGATAAAATTAATAAACGAGAGTTAGAATTAGGGGCTGCAGCAATGACAGCATTAGTTTATCTATTAGATAATTATAAACTTTAATAATGAATAAAGTACTTAATGAATTTTCTAGGTATACTAGGGAATTTAAGTATAATCTTAAACTTGCCTATCCTGTGATGATTGGTATGCTTGGTCATATTTTTGTCCAGTTTATCGATAATGTAATGGTAGGACAGCTAGGTACAGCTGAATTAGCTGCAATTTCATTAGGAAACAGCTTTGTCTTCATTGCAATGTCCATTGGAATTGGATTTTCTCAAGCAATAACACCATTAATAGCTGAAGCTGACGGTGCAAAAAAAGATAAAGTTATATCAAGTATTTTTGAACATAGTTTTATGATTTGTTTAATACTTGGATTAATTCTATTTACAATAGTATTTTTAAACAGAAATCTTTTATATTCTATGAATCAACCAATTGAAGTGGTTGAATTAGCTTCTCCATATTTGTTTTGGGTATCATTCTCATTAATAACAATAATAACTTTTCAATCATTTAGACAATTTGCTGACGGACTATCATTTACTAAAGCAGCAATGTATTCAACGCTTTTAGGAAATGTAATAAATGTAATTTTAAATTTCCTTTTAATTTTTGGGCTCTGGATATTTCCTAAGCTTGGAGTTGAGGGGGCCGCCATTGGTACACTAATTTCAAGAATTTGTATGTTGACATTTATAATTGTCTATTTAAAACTACATAAAAAGTTGTCTGTATATATAAATAGATTTTTTCCTTCAAAAGTTCAAATTAAAAGAGTAAAAAAAATTTTATACCTAGGCTTACCATCTGCTCTACATAGCTTTTTTGAGGTTGCCTTTTTTATATCTGCAGTATGGATGTCTGGAATAATAGGTAAAAACTCTCAAGCTGCAAATCAAATTGCTCTTAACCTAGCTTCTATGACATATATGGTAGCTCTTGGTGTTGGAGTTGCTGCAATGATAAGAGTTGGAAATCAAAGAGGAATGATGAACTTTATTAAATTAAGAGAAGTTGCCTTATCAACATTACTCTTAATAATAATTGTAGATATACTTTTCTGTTTTGTTTTCTTAATCTTTAATGATTACTTGCCACTACTTTACCTAGACCCAAATAACGCTAATAATCTTACAGATGTAAATGAAGTTATTCAAATTGCTTCAAAGCTTCTAATAATTGCTGGTGTTTTTCAATTATTTGATGGTATTCAAGCTGTAGTGCTTGGTGCTCTAAGAGGTATGCAAGATGTCAATATACCTGCTTTTATCATATTCCTGTCATATGGTTTAATTGGATTCCCAACTTCTTATTTTTTAGGTTTTTATACTAGTCTCTCAGTAGTTGGAATATGGATAGGTTTAATGACAGGTCTGTTTTCGTCATCTCTTTTCCTTTTTCTTAGATTTAACTACCTTTCAAAAAAAACAATAAGACTGAATGATTGAAGAAATATTAAAGTTAGACTCTAAATTATTTCTTTACTTAAATAATCTAGGAACTCCAGAATTTGATAGTTTTTGGACAACTCTATCTAAGATCGAAGCAAATATTTTGATGTATTTATTTTTAATTTGTTTATTCTTTTACGTTCAAAAGATTCGTCCAAAATTTTTAAATGTTTTCTATCTTATTTTTGTGATTGCACTAATGATAACTATTACTGATCAAGGAGCAAATCTTTTTAAAGATTCTTTTCAACGCCTAAGACCTTGTTATAATGAATCTATAAAAGACTCTTTAAGACTTGTCAAAGAGAATTGTGGTGGAAAATATGGCTTTTTTTCAGCACATGCGTCCAACTCTTTCTCTTTAGCTATTTTCTTTGGTCTTTTATTCAAAAATAGAATTAGATATATAATTCTAATAACCATAGTATATGCATCGCTTATTTCATATAGTAGAATATATCTAGGTGTTCATTTTCCAATAGATATTATTATCGGCAGTTCTTTTGGATTGTGTGTAGGATTTATTATGTACAGTTTTGTATATCTAAAGTTTTTGAAGTTCTTTAATAAAACTTAACCAAGAGTACTCTCCCTTTGATTTTTTAATATTTATTCTGTAATAGTTATTTCTCTCTTCTTCTAAAGATTCTAATATTGCAGTTGACAAATTCTCAGGTGTCTTTTCAAAAGTTGTACCACTCTTGTCTCTATGAATAATCTCTTTTAAACCATTAATGTTAGAAACAACTGAGGGAGTTTCATAAAAATAACATAAAGGAGTAATTCCACTTTGACTAGCTTTCATGTAAGGTTGAATTATTAAATCACTAGCACATATATAGTCTCTAATCATTTTAGAGTCTAGAAACTTATTATTAATAATGATTTTATCATTTAAATCAAGGACTTTTATTAGATTTAAATACTTATCTATTGGTTCATAGAATTCTCCTGCAATTATTAGTTTTATGTCATTTCTATTTATTAATTTAATACTCCTTATTAGAGTTTCTAATCCCTTATATCTTCTTATTAGACCAATAAAACTTATATAAGTAATATCATCGAGTCCTAAATTAACTTTTGCTATTGATTTACTAACTGGTTTGGGCAGATTTAAATTTATTGGATGAAATAGGGATATTACTTTTTTACTTGTAGATTTTTCAAGTTGTCTTCCAACATTATCTGACATTGAAATAAATGTATCGCATGTATTTAAAAAAAGTTTACGAAGTAATTTTTCAAATGGAACCTTTTCATGATTATCCCAATTATCAATTAACCCAATTACTTTTATTTTCTTGTTTAAAAATATCCTAATAAAAAAATAGGAAAAAATAAGAATAGGGGACCAGTACCTAAGGATTATAGTGTCTGGCATAGTATTATTTGCCATTTTAGATACTTTAATCCAATTAAATGGGTTTATAGTATTGATTAGTCTAGTTATTTTAAAATTTTGATCATATTCTTCATTACTATATTGGGATTTTCCAGGAAATAGAAAACTAGGATATAAAAGGGAAAAAGTCCAAACTTCTGTAGTAATTCCATAATTGATTAACTCATTACACAACGAGTGTGTTGAATCTGAAATACCACCTCTGTAGGGATAGGCAGCTGAAAATACTAGGAACTTAATTTCATTTTCCTTTGTATTCATATCTTTTTAAATAATCTTTATAAGTCTCCGTATGAGCTCTTTCTAGGAAGATTTGATTTACCCATGAGGTATTTATCAATATGGTAAGAAGCTTCTCTACCTTCCGAAATTGCCCAAACAATTAATGATTGACCTCTTCGACAATCACCTGCAGTAAAAATATTATTTTTTTTGGTTTGATAATCAGAATTTGAAGATATATTGCCTCTATTGTTCATCTCAATTTTGAGAAGATTTGGAAGAACTTCTTCAGGACCTGTGAATCCTAGAGCAAGAATAGCAATATCACATTTCCAAGTTTTATTAGTATTAGGAATTTCAGTAAATTTTCCTGAAACCTTATCAACTTCAACATTAACAGTCTCAAGGCCTATTAAATTATTATGCTTATCTCCAATAAATTTTTTTGTTAAAATACTCCATTCTCTACTAACACCCTCTTGATGAGATGAAGTCGTTTTTAGAGTGAATGGCCAATATGGCCATGGATTAGAAGAATCTCTATTTTTTCCTGGTTTATATGAAAGTTCAAAATTCACAACACTACTTGCACCATGTCTATTAGATGTGCCAATACAATCTGAGCCAGTATCTCCACCACCAATAACAATTATATTTTTATCTTTTGCATTATATCTGTCCAAATGTGCATTTATTTGTTTATCAACAAACTTATTATTGTGAGTTAAAAAGTCCATAGCTTGTTCTATTCCATGTAAATCGCTTCCTGGAATATCTAATGTGCGCTTTTTAGTTGAACCTGTAGAGATTAAAACTGCATCAAATTTTTCTTGCAATTCTTCTATTGAAATATCTACTCCAACATTAATACTGCACTTAAATTCAATACCTTCCTCTTTCAAAATATTTACTCTTCTATCAATAATATTTTTTTCTAATTTAAAATCTGGGATACCATATCTCAATAAACCACCAATTTTATTGTCTCTTTCAAAAACGGTAATATCATGACCAACTGAATTTAACTGCTGAGAAGCAGCTAGACCTGCAGGCCCAGAGCCAATTATAGCAATTTTTTTTCCTGTTCTAATTTTTGGCTTGATTGGTTTTATCCAATCATTTTTGAACCCTTCTTCTATAATATTTTTTTCAATTAATTCAATCGACACAGGGGGGTCTATTATTCCTAAAACACAAGATGCCTCACATGGAGCAGGACATAATCTTCCTGTAAATTCAGGAAAATTATTTGTTGAGTGAAGCACCTCAAGTGCATCTTTCCACTTCTTATTATAAACTAGATCATTAAAATCAGGAATTAAATTTCCAAGTGGACAACCACTATGACAAAAAGGTACACCACAATCCATACATCTTGCCGATTGACTCTCTAATTCAGACTTTTTAACCTCTACAGTAAATTCATTATAATTCTTCAGCCTATCCCTAATAGGAAGATACTTTTCATCAATTCTATCGAATTCTTTAAATCCTTTAACTTTCCCCATTTAATTAATAAGTTGATTAATCTTGTCTTCCTTTAATTTTTCTAATGCAGCTTTATATTCGATTGGCATAATTTTTAAAAAACTTTCCTTTTTTGAATCCCAATTTGATATAATCTCTTCAGCTATTTTACTAGCTGTATTTGAATAATGATTTTTTAATAAATTGTAAATAAGGTCGAAGTCTTGATTATCTACTTCTTCAAAATTTATCATTTCCATATTAAAATTCTTTTCAGAAAACTTTGGAGTTTTTAATATATATGCTACTCCTCCACTCATTCCAGCTCCGAAATTTCTACCAATTTCTCCTAATATTAGCACATTTCCACCTGTCATATATTCACATCCATGATCTCCAACTCCTTCAACAACAGCATTAGCACCAGAATTTCTTACACAGAATCTTTCACCAGCTATACCATTTATATATGCTTCTCCTGAAGTTGCTCCATATAGAGCCACATTTCCTGTGATTATATTTTTATTGGATTCAAAAGTAGAGTCCTCTGGTATTTTTATCGACAAAACTGCTCCAGATAGACTTTTACCAAAATAATCATTAGTATTACCGATTACTGACATTTTGAGTCCTCTTACAGCAAATGCACCAAAACTTTGACCCGCAGAACCTCTAAAATTAATTTTAAGTGTATCTTTTGGCAAACCTTTGATACCGTGAATTTTTGATATTTCATTACTTAATATAGCCCCAACAGATCTATCAGTATTCTTGATCTTAAATTCAAAAGAAGATTTTACCTTTTTATTAATTGAAAGTTTAGCAGATTTTAGTATTTCAAAATCTAGAACATTATCTAGACTATGATCTTGTTCTTTTGTATTTTTTATTGGAAACCCTTCTTTATTAATTGGCTTGTATAAGACTTTATCTAAATTAATCCCTTTGACTTTAAAGTCTTCAAAACCTTCTTTGGGTCTTAATTTTTGTGTTTGACCAATCATTTCATCCATAGTCCTAAAACCAAGATCTGCCATTATTTCTCGTAATTCCTGGGCAACGAAGTACATGTAATTAATTACATGTTCAGGTTTACCTTTGAAGTTTTTTCTCAATTCTGGATCTTGAGTTGCAATTCCAACTGGGCATGTGTTTAAGTGGCATGCTCTCATCATTATACATCCTGAAGCTACAAGGGGAGCTGTAGAAAAGCCAAACTCCTCTGCACCTAAAAGACATGCAACAGCCACATCTTTTCCCGTCTTAAGTTGACCATCACATTCAAGTATAACTCTACTTCTTAAATTATTTATAACCAAGGTTTGTTGTGCCTCTGCAATTCCAAGTTCCCATGGGAGACCTGCATGTCTTAATGAGGTCAAAGGTGATGCTCCAGTTCCGCCATCATAACCTGAAATTAAAATAACATCTGCTTTAGCTTTAGCAACACCTGCTGCAATTGTTCCAACACCTACCTCTGAAACTAGTTTAACATTAATTCTTGCTTTTCTGTTAGCATTTTTTAAATCAAAAATTAGTTGAGCCAGATCTTCAATTGAATAAATGTCGTGATGAGGAGGAGGAGAAATTAATCCAACATAAGGAGTAGAATTTCTGACCTTTGCAATTAATGGGTTAACCTTTGGACCAGGCAACTGGCCTCCTTCTCCAGGTTTTGCACCCTGAGCCATTTTAATCTGTATTTCATCAGCATTTGAAAGATAGTGGGAACTAACACCAAATCTACCAGATGCAACTTGTTTTATTGCACTATTTCTAAGATCTCCATTTTTATCTTTTTTAAACCTATTACTATCTTCACCTCCTTCACCAGAATTACTTTTTCCACCAATTCTATTCATTGCAATAGCAAGGTTCTCATGCGCTTCTTTGCTTATAGATCCATACGACATTGCACCAGTCTTAAACCTCTTAACTATTTCTGTCCATGGTTCAACTTCCTCAATTGGAATAGGATTATAATCTACAAATTTTAAGAGACCACGTATTGTCATTAGTTGTTCTTCCTGGTCATTAACTAGCTTTGAAAATTCTTTATAAGTAGAATAGCTTTCCTGTCTAACGGAGTTTTGAAGTTTTGATATTGTATTAGGATTTAACATATGGCTTTCACCATCTCTTCTCCATCTGTAATCTCCACCAGTTTTAATTGAGACAAATTCTGAAGATGAATTAAAAGCATGTTTAATTCTTTGACTTATTTCTTTTTCAATTACGTACAAACCAACTCCTTCAATTCTAGTTGGAGTATTTTTAAAATATTTATTAATAAAATTAGTTTTTAATCCAAGTGCTTCAAATATCTGAGACCCTCTGTAAGAGTTAAGGGTAGAGATACCAATTTTATTCATGACTTTTAATATGCCTTTAGCTGTAGCATTATTAAAATTAGAGATAGCCTCTTCTTTTGAGATATTTTTTATAAATCCTAATTCATGGTGGTAATCAATAATTTCATTAACTATATATGGATTTATTGCACTTGCTCCATAACCAAATAGCATTGAAAAGTGATGAGGTTCTCTCGGTTCAGCAGATTCAATTATAATACCAAATTTTGATCTTTTCTTCTTTTTAATCATATTTTGGTGAACATAAGAACATGCTAGTAAGATTGGAATAGGAGACATTTTCTTTGAAACATTTCTATCACTTAAAATGATGATGTTTATCCCCTTGTCAACACACTTCTCTATATCAGTAGCTATATTTTCAAGTGCTTCTTCAATTCCATTATGACCCATCTTGGATTTATATAGGCAATTAATTGATTTAGATTTAAAACTCTTATGGTCTATATACTTTATCTTATCTAAATCTTCATTTGATATAATGGGATTATTAATATTTAAATTAATGCAGTGCTCTTCAGTAACTTTAAAAATATTATAATTACTTCCTAGAGATAAGCTTGTGTCAGTAATGATTTCCTCACGAATTCCATCTAATGGTGGGTTTGTTACTTGGGCAAAGAGCTGTTTAAAATAATTATATAGTAGCTGAGGCTTTTTAGATAAAACAGCTAATGGAGTATCTATACCCATAGAACCAATAGATTCCTTTCCAGAGATACTCATTGGTATAATAATCTTTTTAAAGTCTTCCTTTGTATAACCAAATATTTTTAATCTGGTTTCAAACTTAATTTTTTCATCGGGAGTTCTGTTGCCTGTGTATGGAACATCCTTTAATTGAAGTATATTATTATTGACCCATTTCTTGTATGGATGGTTTGAAACTATTTTCGATTTAATTTCTTCATCATTTATTATTCTTCCTTCTTCCATATCAACAAGAAATATTTTTCCTGGCTCAAGTCTTCCATGTGACAGAACATTTTTAGATTCAATCTCTACAACTCCTGTTTCTGATGACATGACAACATATCCATCTTTAGTCACAGTATACCTAGAGGGTCTAAGACCATTTCTATCAAGAAGTGCACCAATATACTTTCCATCAGTAAATGGAATAGAGGCAGGCCCATCCCAAGGCTCCATAATACAACTATTATATTCGTAGAATGCTCTCTTATTCTCATCCATTGAATTGTGCTTTTCCCATGCTTCTGGAACTAACATCATCATTACCTCTGGTAATGATCTACCAGTCATTAATAGAAGTTCAACAACCATATCCATTGACGCTGAATCTGATTTTTTTGGAACGATAATCGGAAGAATTTTTGACATTTCATTGTCAGATATATCATTTGATTTAAAAAGCTCTTCTCTAGATTCCATTCTACTAATGTTACCTTTGAATGTGTTTATCTCTCCATTATGACACATATATCTGAAAGGTTGAGCTAAGTCCCATGTAGGAAAAGTATTTGTAGAGAACCTCTGGTGAACAAGGGCAAGTTTTGTAACAAGTAATGAGTCTTTAAGGTCTATATAGAACCTTTCAATATCTTCTGGCACCAGTAAACCTTTATAAATAATTGTCTTTGTGCTTAGACTTGAAAAATAAAAGAATTCCTTTTCAGATAATTCAGAGGAGTAAATTGAGTTTTCTGCAATTTTCCGTGCTTTAAATAACTTTAGATTAAAATCAGTCTCATTTACTTCTGGTTCTTCTGTAGTTATAAATACCTGTTTAATATCTGGTTGAGATTTACTTGCAATTGAACCTACAACTTTGGAGTTAACAGGTACATCTCTCCATCCAATAATTTTTAAATTTTGATTGTTAATTTCATCCTCAAAGACTTTAATACATCGGTTTGACTGGGTTAGACTCTTTGGTAAAAAAACCATACCAACCGCATAATTATTAGGTTTTGGAAGGGAAAAGTTGCATTTTTTAACAAAAAAATCATGTGGTATATCAATTAGAATTCCAGCGCCATCCCCTGTTCTTCCATCTGAGCTAACTGCACCTCTGTGTTCTAAACATGTGAGTATGTTAAGAGCTTTGCTTA
>Ga0209036_1001074_pt1 | contig 11786 bp, 10 predicted proteins | sample MarorgKNORR_S2LV_3_FD_188222 | JGI IMG/M metagenome (GOLD analysis project Ga0209036, IMG submission 188222) | Marine microbial communities from the Southern Atlantic Ocean, analyzing organic carbon cycling - DCM_A/KNORR_S2/LV (SPAdes) (version 2) | ecosystem: Environmental > Aquatic > Marine >... | reverse complement strand
AGAATTGTTGGTGTATCAGTTGATAGACATGGTAACAAGGCATATAGATTATCCTTACAAACTAGAGAGCAACATATCAGAAGAGATAAGGCGACAAGTAATATTTGTACTGCTCAAGCTTTATTAGCAATTGTTTCTGCAGCATATGCTATTTATCATGGTCCAGATGGAATTAAAAATATTTCTGAAAGAGTGTCTCAATTAGCAAAAAGTTTTGCTGATAAAATAAAACAGTCTGGATATGAACTTTATTCTAATTATTTTTTTGATACTGTTACGATTATAACCAAAGACAAGACTGATCAAATTTATAAAAATGCCCTGAATCAAAGAGTAAATATACGAAAAGTAAATTCTGAAATGCTTGCCGTTTCATTTGATGAGAGAAAAAATGTATATAGAGTAAATCAACTATTAAAAATTTTTAATGCAGCAGAATCAATAAAAAAAGAAGATCCATCCGTTAGTTTACCCAATCTTCCAAAAAACTTATCAAGAACTTCAAAATATTTAGAACATCCAGTTTTCAACTCATATCATTCTGAGACTGAAATGCTTAGATATTTAAAAAGATTAGAAGATAAAGATATAGCATTGAATAGAACAATGATTGCACTTGGCTCATGTACAATGAAGTTAAATGCTGCTGCTGAAATGATCCCAATTTCTTGGAAAGAATTTGCAGAACCTCATCCGTTTGTTCCAATTGAACAAATGGAAGGGTTTAGAGATCTATTTACTGATCTAAAAAATTGGTTACGTTCTATAACTGGTTTTTCAGGTGTTTCCCTACAACCTAACGCAGGTGCTCAAGGAGAATATGCAGGTTTAATGGTTATTCGAAAGTATCATTTAGATAGAGGCGAGGGTAATCGTAATATATGTTTAATTCCAAGTTCAGCACACGGTACTAATCCAGCAAGTGCTCAGATGGTTGGAATGAAAGTAGTTGTTGTTAATTGTGATAAAGAGGGAAATGTTGATTTTGATGATTTAAAGAAAAAAGCAGAACAACACTCTGAAAATCTTGGGGCATTAATGGTAACTTACCCATCTACCCATGGAGTATTTGAGGAAAAAATAATTGATATTTGTGAATTAGTTCATAAACATGGTGGTCAGGTCTACATGGATGGAGCTAATTTAAATGCATTAGTTGGAATTGCTAAGCCTGGAAATTTTGGTCCAGATGTTTGTCATATAAACTTACACAAAACATTTTGTATTCCACATGGTGGAGGAGGGCCAGGAATGGGACCTATTGCATGTAAAAGACATTTACAAGTTTATCTTCCTAATCATCCAGTTATTGAGGATTGTGGACCAACAACTGGAATTGGAGCAGTTTCAGCAGCCCCTTGGGGGAGCTCTAGTATTCTATCGATCTCTTGGATGTACATTAAAATGATGGGATCAGAAGGATTAAAGCTTGCTTCTCAAGTTGCAATACTTAACGCAAATTATATTGCGCATAGACTAAAAGATCATTTTCCAATTTTATATAAAGGATCACAAGGAAATGTTGCTCATGAATGTATTATTGATATTAGAAATATTAAATCAGAAACAGGTGTAACTGAGGAAGATATAGCAAAAAGATTAATTGATTTTGGATTTCATGCACCAACAATGTCATGGCCTGTAGCTGGCACTATGATGATCGAGCCAACAGAGAGTGAAGGCTTATCAGAATTAGATAGATTTTGTGACACTTTGATTAAAATTAAGCAAGAGATAGATAAGATTAAATCAGGTAAATTTGATAAAATTGATAATCCAATTAAAAATGCACCTCATACAGACTCTGAACTTGCTTCAGATAATTGGGAGCACAAATACACAAGACAAGAAGCAGCTTATCCAGCTAAATTTTTAAGAGCTAATAAATTTTGGCCACCAGTAGCAAGAGTGGACAATGTTTACGGTGATAAGAATATTTTTTGTACTTGTCCGAGTATGGATGAATTTAAAGAGGATGCAGCATAACATTTAATGAAAATTGCTGTAGTTGGATCAGGCATATCAGGATTAAGTGCTGCATATTATTTATCAAAAAAGCATCACGTCGATCTTTTTGAAAAAGAAGATCATTTTGGAGGTCACTCTCATACTATTGATTTATCATTTGGTTTAAAAAAAGTTTCTGTAGATATAGGATTTATAGTTTTTAACTTTGCTACTTATCCTCATTTAATTAATTTTTTTGATGAAAATAATATCGCAATAGAAAAAAGTAATATGTCTTTTTCTGTGTCAGTTGAAAACTCCTCATTTGAATACTGTGGGAAAGGATTAAGTGGAATTTTCTCCAATAAAACTAATTTATTTAATTTTAAATTCCTTAAGATGTTTTTTGACATAATAAAATTTTATAAAAAATGTGATAGCATGAAAAAAAATCTCGAAGAGAAAACTCTAGGTGATTATCTAAATAATGAAAATCTTTCAAAAGAATTTATCAATTATCATTTGATACCAATGGTTTCTGCTATTTGGTCAATGCCGCCTAGCGCTGCTAGCCAAATGCCATTGAGTTTTTTTTTAAAGTTTTTCCAAAATCATGGTCTCTTTAAATTAAAAAATAGACCACAGTGGTATACAGTTTCAAATCGAAGCAGAACATATGTTAAAAACATTCTTTCAAAAATCAGTGGAGAACATTTTAAAAATTACCCAATCAAAAAAATTAAGACTAAAACGACAGGCATAGATCTGTATTATGGTGGAGAAAGTGAATACTTTAATTACGACAAAGTTGTTTTAGCAACACATGCAGATGAAGCTCTATCAATAATTGATAATCCCACTGATCAGGAAAAAAATGTATTATCTAATTATAAATACAAAGAGAATATTGCTTATGTTCATACTGATGAAAAAGCTATGCCAAAAAATAAAAAAGCTTGGTGTTCATGGAATTCTTCAATCAAAAAAGATGAAATAGAAAAAAATTCTATAACATATTGGTTAAATTTATTACAAAACCTAAAATGTGAAGAAAATATTTTTTTAACATTAAATCCTTATTTTGAGATTGATGAGTCAAAAATTCTAAAAAAAGTAAGATTTACCCACCCATATTTTGATCAATCCTCATTAAATTTTCAAAGTCAACTCACAAACTTACAAAACAAAAGAAATATCCTTTTTTGTGGTAGTTATTTTGGTTACGGTTTTCATGAAGATGGAATAAAGTCATCGATTGAAATGATCAAAAACTTCGATGACTAGTTTTATATATAATGGCACAGTTATTCATAAAAGATTTAAACCAAAAATGCATTTTTTTAAATATGATGTATTTTCTTTATTAATTGATTTAGCTGAATTAAAAATTCTTGATAAGAAAATTAAGTTTTTTTCATATAACCGTTTTAATCTGATAAGTTTTTTTGAAAAGGATCATGGAGATAGAGATGGCTCATCTCTTGTAGACTGGGTAAAAAGAAACTTAGATCAAAATAATATAGTTTACAAAAATATTAAGATTAAACTTTTATGTTATCCAAGAATTCTAGGATATGTTTTTAATCCATTGAGTGTCTTTTATATCTATGATGAAGAAGAAAATCTAATTTCAATACTTTATGAGGTTAAAAACACATTTGGAGAACAGCATACTTATATTTTCAAAACAAAGAATAACGATAATCTTTTACAGCACAATTGTTCAAAAAAATTTCATGTTTCTCCTTTTATTGAGATGAATTGTAATTATTTCTTTAGGCTTTTAAAACCAAGTGAAAAAATATCAGTTATAATTGACCAATATCAAGATAATGAAAAGATATTATATGCTTCTCAGGATGGAAATAGAGTAAATTTTACAAGCATAGAGTTAATTAAGTCTTACCTAAAACACCCATTAATGACTTTAAAAATCATTTTAGCGATACATTTTGAAGCCTTTAAATTGTGGGCTAAAGGAATTAAGTTCATTAAAAAAAAAATAAAAATCAAAAATAATATTACATTTGAGAATTAATGAATTTATATAAAATTTCAGACAAACTAGTTTTTAAAACTCTTAAAGATATCAAATTTGGTTATTTAGAAATTAAGAATTATCATGGAGAAGTTTTTAAGTTTGGCGATGTTCAAAGCGATTTAAGATCAAATCTAAAAATAAAAAAAGCTGATTTTTGTTTTAATTTGATAAAAGGTGGAAGTATTGGTTTCGCTGAGAGTTATATGAGAGATGAATTTGAAACAGATAATCTCTCAAACTTAATAGAAATAACAGCAAGAAATATTAATACTATTCATAAATTCTCAGGATTACTAGATCTTCCTCTAATTAATTTGTTTAAAAAATTTTTTATTAAAAATACAAAAAAAAGAAGTAAATCGAATATTGCCAAGCATTATGATTTAGGAAATGAATTTTTTTCTTTATGGTTGGATAAATCGTTGACTTATTCTAGTGCTATTTTTGATCAAACAACTGAAAATTTGTCAGACGCTCAAAATAATAAATATCAAAAACTTATTGATTTAATCCAGCCAAGTAATGGTGATAGAGTTTTAGAGATTGGTTGCGGTTGGGGAGGCTTTGCAGAGTATCTTGGAAAGAAATATGATGTAAAATTGGATTGTATTACTATCTCAAGAAAACAATTTGAATATGCTAAAGAGAGAATTCATAAATGTGGATTAAATGAGAAAGTTAATATTGAAATAAAAGATTATAGAGATTTAAATAATAAGTATAATTCAATTGCATCAATTGAGATGATTGAAGCAGTGGGACAAAACTATTTAGAGGGCTATTTCAAAACAATAAAAAATAATTTATCAAATAATGGAAAAGCAGCTATTCAAGCAATTACGATAGATGATGCTTTATTTGACCGATATAAAAATAAACAAGATTTCATTCAAAAATATATCTTTCCTGGTGGATTTTTGCCTAATAAAAATAGTATTAATAGATATGTTTCAGACAATGGACTTACTATAAAGTCGTACGAGTCTTATGCAGACCATTATTCTAATACTCTGGCTTTGTGGAGAAAAGAATTTAACAAAAAATGGAATTTAATTAAAAATCAAGGTTTTGATTTAACTTTTAAAAGAATGTGGGAATTTTACTTATGTTACTGTGAAGCAGGTTTTAAATCAAAAAATATAGATCTAATACAATTTTCAATTCAAAACAAATAATCTTAAGGAGAATCGTGCAAAACAAAACTATTAAATCAATTTTATTGATAATTTCATTATTCTTAATTACAAGTTGTTCAAAGAATAGTTCTATGAAACCAGAAGATTTTAAAAACAAAGAACCAAGATTAATTATTGAAAATTATTTATCAGGCAATGTAAAAGCTTGGGGAGTACTTCAAAACCGATCAGGGAAAGTTACAAGACAGTTTTCAGCTGATTTAAATGGAAAATGGGATGGTAAACAATTAATTCTTGATGAAAAATTTAATTGGGATGATGGAGAAGTTCAAACTAGGCAATGGCAGATTACAAAAATTGATGATAACAACTACGAAGGTACCGCAGGAGATGTTGTGGGAAAAGCAAAAGGTTATTCTTTTGGACCAGCATTTAAATTTGAATATGTATTATTGGTACCTGTCAAAGGTAAAGAAATGAAAATCACATTTGATGACTGGATTTTTAAACAAGATGAACGAGTAGCTATCAATAGAGCAGTGATGACTAAATTTGGTTTTAAAGTTGCTGAATTGACAGTCGTATTTGTTAAGGATTAATCATTCTTTTGATATTTCGTCATTTTTCCTATCAAGCCAAAATAAATTTTACTTGGTAAAAAGCTAAGTATTTTAAGTATTAAAGTAAGAGATTTTGGAAAATGAATTTCAAAAACTTTCTTATTTATTAAACCGTCATAAATTTTTTCAGCTGCATACTCTGTAGTTTTTAAAAAGGGCATTTTAAAATCATTTTTATCTGTCATGGGTGTTTTTATAAATCCGGGACTTACTAAACAAATTCTCACATTTGATCTTTTAAAATCAAAGTATAAACTTTCCGCTAAGTTGTTTAATGCTGATTTTGAAGGCCCATAACCAGTTGAATTTGGTAAACCTCTATAGCCTGCAATAGATGAAACAATAGTTATTGTTCCACTTTTTTTTTCTTTAAAGTATTTCTCTACACTTTTTATACTATTAAGTGTTCCAAAAAAATTTACTTTAAATACATCTTCTATTTGTTCAACATCTATATCCTTTTCTTTTTTTGGATTCCATGTTCCTGTAGAAAAAAAACAAATATCAATATTTTCAAATTGATTCTTTATATTATTGAAAACCTCTTTACATTTATCTTTATTAGTAACATCTAATGGAAATGAATTTATATTTTCATGATTATCTGAAATTTCTCTAAGAAGATTTTCTCTTCTTGCTGAAATTGCTACATTCCATCCTTCATTTGCAAATTTGATCGCTAAAGCCTTACCTATGCCTGTACTTCCACCGGTTATCCAAATTGTTTTTTTATTCATCTTATACTGATGTATAATACTTATATGCTCAAAAATAAATTTTTTTCATTCGTTCTGTTTTTAGTTATTACCTATTCTGCATCATTTATTGGTGGATTAGTGACAATAAGCTTAAAGGAACCATGGTATTCACAATTAATCAAGTCAAACTACAATCCTCCAGACTGGGTTTTTGCACCTGTTTGGACGACTTTGTATTTGATGATGACATTAGCCATTTGGTTTTTTTGGAACAGTAAAAATAGGGATATGAAAACTGTATACATTTATTTTATTCATATAGTTTTTAATACAACTTGGAGTATTGTTTTTTTTGGACTTCATCAAATTTTATTAGCATTAGTAGTATTGATGATTCTAATCTTTTTGATCGTTATTCTGATTATAAGATTTAAACGTGTCAATTCTGTAAGCTATTACCTTATGATTCCTTATTTACTTTGGTGCTGCTATGCCTTATTCCTCAATATAAATTTACTTATTTTAAATTAATGGATGATGTTGTTATAATTGGCGGTGGAATAATCGGTACTGCAACTGCTTACTTTTTATCTAAAGAAGGCAGAAAAGTAAAAGTTATTGAAAGAGATCCAACTTATAAAACTGCATCTTTTCCACTCTCCTTAGGTGGTTTCAGGAGACAGTTTTTTCAAACGGAAAATATTTTACTTGGAAAATTTGCAAGAGAATTTATCTTTCAAATTCCTGATTTACTTAAAACTGAAAAAAATCCAAAACCAACAGCAAGTATGGTCACTAATGGATACTTATTAATGTTTGGACCTGAACATGCTGAAGAGCAATATAAAGCTCTTGAGAATCATAAAGCTTGTGAAGCTGGAACAAAAAATATTAAAGGATCTGAGTTGCCGAAATTTTTTCCTTATATCAATAGCGATGGCATAGAAACAGCAACATTCACTGATAACCAGAGTGAAGGCTGGATTGATCCATTCATGTTTCATGGTGCATTAAAAAGTAAAGCTATGGAACTAGGTGCAGAATTTATAAAAGGGGAGGTAAAAACACTTTCAGAGATAAAAGCAAAGACAATTATATCTGCAGCAGGATGTTGGACTAAAGAACTTTTAGAAGATATTCCAGTTGAACCTCAAAAACATACTGTTTTCAGAGTTAAGTGTCCAAAACATATTCCTGAAATGCCTTTAACTGGTGACTTGACCACGGGGGTTTATTGGAGGCCTGAAGGAAAAGAATATTTAGCTGGATCACCAAAATCTGTTTTTGAAGCAAAAGATTTAGAGCCAGCATGGGATGATTTTGAAGAATTAGTATGGCCTGCACTTGCTCAAAGAATTCCTGCTTTTGAAGAATTAAAACTAACTGGTGGTTGGGCAGGTTATTATGATTGTAATCGATTAGATAATAATGCTGTAGTAGGAAAACATCCTAAATTTGACAATGTGTATTTAGCAACTGGCTTTACAGGCAGAGGCTTGATGCAAGCTCCAGGAATAGGCAGAGCTTTGACTGAACTGATAACTACAGGTTCATATCAATCCATTGATATATCCAATATGGCTGTAGAAAGAGTTTTAGGAAAAAAAGCAAGACCAGAACCTTACGTTCTTTAGATTAAGTTCCACAAAAAGTTTGATATTTTTCTTTTGCAGCTGAAGGAATTTGGTATTCAATGGCATCTTTATTTTTTTTGTAGGGATTATCTAAAATTTCTAATAATTTAAGAAATGGTTTTAAATCATTTTGATTAGCAGCATTAAGTGCTTCTTCAACTTTATGATTTCTAGGAATAACTAGAGGATTTACACTTTTCATTAATTTTAAATATTTTTCAGGGGAGTTATTATTAGTTTTTAATCTTTCATTCCATCTTAATTTCCAATTTTTAAAATCTTTATCTTCATAATTTTTATTTTTTTGAATTTCATCTTCCATTAAATGACAAAAAGTATTTGTATAATCCATTTTTTTGTCATGCATCCAAGTTAGTAGGTCTATGAATAAAAATTTGTCTTTTTCATCTTTTCCAGATAAGCCTAATTTATTTCTCATCATATCAAGCCATTTTTCTTCATATTTATTTTCAAAAGAATTGATTATTTCAGTAGCAGCTTTTACTGCTTTATCTTGATTTTCATCAATTAAAGGTATCAAACTTTCAGCAAATCTTGCTAAATTCCATTTTGTAATTACAGGTTGGTTACAATACGCATATCTTCCCATTTTATCTATTGAGCTGAATACTGTCTTAGGATCATAACTATCCATGAAAGCGCATGGACCATAATCGATTGTTTCACCTGAAATACTCATATTATCTGTATTCATCACTCCATGAATAAAACCAACTCTCATCCAATTAATGACTAGATCAACTTGTTTTTCTAGAACAACTTTTAAAAGTTCTAAAGCTTTATTTTTAGAGCTTAAAATCTTTGGAAAATGTCTGTTAATTACATAATCTAATAATATTTCTAATTCATCTTTTTTATTTCTAGCCGCAACATATTGAAATGTTCCTACTCTTAAATGACTTGAAGCTACTCTGGTAAGTATTGCTCCCATTAGAGGTGCTTCTCTAATTACATCTTCACCTGTTTTAACAACAGCCAAACTTCTTGTTGTTGGTATGTTCAAATAATGCATCGACTCACTTATTAAGTATTCTCTTAACATTGGGCCTAATGCAGCTCTCCCGTCACCATTTCTTGAAAAGGCAGTTTTCCCTGATCCTTTAAATTGAATATCATATCTCTCTTTATTTTTAGACAAATGTTCTCCAATTAAAACTGCTCTACCGTCTCCAAGCATTGTAAAATGACCAAATTGATGACCTGCATAAGCTTGAGCGATTGAATTACTATCTTCAGGCAATTCATTTCCTGCAAATAATGTTGATAATTCGATCTTATTTATATTAGAAAAATCTAAATCTAGATCTGAAGCTAAACTTTTATTAAGTATGATTAATTCAGGATTTTTTACTTTTACTGGTTTAATATTTTCTTTGAAGGATTCAGGTAATTTTGAATAAGAATTATCAAAATTCCAATTGATATTAATATTCATAAAATATTATTAATTCCAGATTTCATTCAAAGTTTCTTCTCTCTTACAAGCTTTTTTATATCTTAAATAATTTTGAAAATATACTTTATAAAAATTTTGATGACGATTTTCAGCTTTATAGAATTTTTTGAACTCTCTGAGATATGTGACTACTTTTTTATTAAATTTTTTTTCTAAATTCTTTACGTCTCTTTCAATTAATTTTTTTTCTTTATCATTTTGATAAAATGCAACAGACCTATAACTATAACCTTTGTCACAAAATTGACCATACGCATCAAATGGATCTATATTTATCCAATAGTTTTTGAGTAGCTCCTCAAAGGATATTATATTTTTATTATAAATGATCTCTACAACCTCAAAGTGACCAGTATTTCCATAAGTTACTTCTTTGTATGTTGGATTCTCTGTAGTCCCACCAGAATACCCTGAGATTACTTCGATAACCCCATTAAGTTTTTCAAAGGACTCTTCTACACACCAAAAGCATCCTCCAGCGAAATATGCTTTATCTTCTCCCAAAGCCTTTGAAGGATTATTTACTAAAAAAACAAAAATTAAAATGATAAAAAACCTCATTTAATACATATACAAAAATTACTAAATGAGTCTAGAATATTAAAGGTAGCTACTTTTTAAAGTAGCATACCTCTAATAATATATAATAAGTTATTTCTTCTTATATTTAGCTGCTTCTTCAGATCCACCAGTAGCAGATCCTTTACTATATGAGTGAGCACCCATTCCAGCTAGTTGACCATCTTTTACGATAAGATATTGATCTCTAATCTCTTTACCTTCAAAGAAACATTCTAAAATTTCTCTTACACCATCAGCATATCTAGTTTGAGCTGATAGCGATGTCCCTGAAGTGTGAGGAGTCATTCCGTGATTAGGCATAGTTCTCCAAACATGATCGTTAGGAGCTGGTTGTGGAAACCATACATCACCAGCATAACCACTTAGTTGACCACTCTTTAATGCTTTTGCAATTGCTTCACGATTACAAATTTTTCCTCTAGCTGTATTTACAATGTAAGCACCTTTTTTCATTTTGCTTATCATTGCATCATCAAAAAGATTCTCAGTTTCTGGGTGAAGAGGACAATTTATAGTCACAACATCACAAACTTTTACCATTGACTCAACTGATTCATGAAATGTTAGATTAAGTTCCTTTTCAACACTTTCAGGTAATCTATGTCTATCAAAATAGTGTAGATGAGTATCAAATGGTTTCATTTTTCTTAAAGCATCTAGTCCAATACGTCCTGCAGCTACTGTTCCAATATGCATTCCCTCAACATCATATGATCTTTGTACAGCATCAGCAATATTCCAACCACCTTCATTTACAATTCTATGTTGATTGTGATAATCTCTCACCATTGAAACAATCATCATTACTATGTGTTCAGCAACAGATCTTGAGTTACAAAATGTTACTTCAACAACGTCAATTTTATTATCCATTGCAGCTTGTAAATCAACATGGTCAGAGCCAATTCCTGCAGTAACAGCCATTTTTAAATTTTTAGCTTTAGCTATTCTTTCTTTTGTTAAATAATAAGGGAAAAAGGGTTGAGAAATCACTATATCAGCATCTACAATATGCTTATCAGCCTCACATCCATCTCCATCTTTACTGTTGGTTACTACTAATTCATGTCCGTTACTCTCTAAGAATTTTCTTAAGCCTAACTCTCCTGACACACATCCTAATAATTCTCCTGGGTTAAAATCTCTACCTTTTGGTGAAGGTAACGTCATACCATCAGGATATTTTTCCAATTTTGGAAGATCCTTAATAGGATATGATTTGGGCATTCCTCCTTTAGGATCATCGTATAATACGCACAATATTTTCATTCTCTCTCCGTGGTTACTTTAAAATATTAATTTATTTGAGCCATCTAACATTATTTTAAAGGAGCTAGCAAACAAATTATTTTGATTTTGGATAAGACTTTTTAAGAATAAACCGATTGATTATTATACCAAAACCCAAAATGATTATTGAACCAGAAATAACTGGATTTAATAAGTAATCTGGAGAAACACTTCCCATAATTACTATAATAGGATTTCCACCTGCAGGTGGATGAGTTACATTTAAAAATATCATTAAACCCACACCAAATCCTACTGCTAATGGTAATATTAAATATAACGGCAGAGGCACTAAGTATAAAAATATCATTCCTACAACAGCAGTAAGAAGATGACCAAAAAAAACATTCTTAGGCTGTGC
>Ga0209036_1001068_pt1 | contig 11805 bp, 13 predicted proteins | sample MarorgKNORR_S2LV_3_FD_188222 | JGI IMG/M metagenome (GOLD analysis project Ga0209036, IMG submission 188222) | Marine microbial communities from the Southern Atlantic Ocean, analyzing organic carbon cycling - DCM_A/KNORR_S2/LV (SPAdes) (version 2) | ecosystem: Environmental > Aquatic > Marine >... | reverse complement strand
TATTTAACCAAATCAAAAGACCCTTTTATAACATTATTTAATTCAATCTTGGGTCAGCAAATTTCAGTTTCAGCAGCAACCAGTATCAAAAAAAAGATAACTTCAAAAGTGAAAATTACTGCGAAAGATATCGAAAGAATTCCTGAAGAAATTTTAAAAAATTGCGGCTTATCCAGAATGAAAATATCTTACCTAAAAGATTTGTCATCAAAAATAATTAATAAAGAAATATCATTTAAAGATTTAGATAAATTAGATGATAATGAAGTAATTAAATACCTTACTACTGTAAAAGGTATAGGTAATTGGACAGCAGAAATGTTTATGATATTTCATATGGGCAGGCCAAATATTTTACCAGTTAAAGATATAGGAATAATAAATTCATTAGTAAAAATGTACGGTGAGGATAAAAAAAATATCAATTTTGAAAAATATTACTTATTATGGAGCCCATGGAACACGGTTGCAAGTTGGTATTTATGGAGGAATATAGATCAAAAGATTATATCTTATTAAATTAAGGGGATTAAAATGAATTTATCAAAACTATTTATGAAAATAACTAAAGATATGGGCAACAATCATTTCTTTGGCATTCCTGGAAGTGGAGTCCCATTAGATTTAATGGATAATGGAAGGGATTTAGGAATAGATTTTATAAATGTAGCCCATGAATCTTCAGCTGCAATTGCTGCAGGTACTTATGGACTTTTAAAAGATTCAGCAGGATTAGCCTTGGCAGTAAAAGGAGTAGGAGCAGCAAATCTTGTTGGCGGGATAGCTAATGCTTATTTCGAAAGATTGCCTGTTTTATGTGTCTGTGAAACAACACCGAGTTATTCTTATGAAAATGAATTGGTCCAGCACACAGATCATAAAAAAATTATGGGTTCTTTAACAAAGAGAAATAGTACTATTTCTACAGACAATCCAACAAAGACAATTATTGACTCATATAAAATTGCTGGAAGTGATATTGAGGGGCCAGTTTTAATAGATTTTCCTTCAGATTTAGGTTTGTCAGAAGTTAAAGAATCAAATTATAAAGAAAGCAAAATTTCTGTAGATGAATTAGACAAAAATTTAATCAAAAATATTATTAACATAATCAATGATTCAAAAAAGCCTCTAGTTGTTGTTGGTGATGGTATAAGAAAACATAATGCAATAAAAGAAGTTATAAAGCTAATAAATAATATTAATGCTGCAGTGCTTTCCTCAATGAAAGCAAGAGGTGTATATAAAGAAAGCGAAAATAATTGGTTAGGTGTAATGACTGATTTTAATGAAAATAAAAATACACACACTGGATCAGTAATTAATAATTGTGACTTAATTATAAATATTGGTGTTGATCAAATGATGTCTCATTCACCTTGGCCAAAAAATAAGAAAAAAATAATTGAAATAATATCTTCAAATCAAAATAAAACAATTTCAAATGATCCTTTAATTACATATTCAGGCGACATAAAAGAAATTTTAAAAAATTTAGTAAATAACGTTACCTCAAAAGGTTGGAATACAGATGAGTTTAAAAATATAAATATGAAGCTTGATAATAGATTCTCAAGACCAGATAATGCTAAATTCACCGCTCATGACATATTTGATATTTGTAAAAGTGAATTACCACCAGATTCAAATATTTTTACCGAGACTGGTGCCCATATTAGGCTTATGGAGCAAACTTGGAAGTTCGATAGTCCGCTTAAATTTTTTGGAACATCTGGAGGAAGGACTATGGGGCTTATGATTCCTTCATTTATTGGTGGGGTGCTTGCAACAAATAATAAAACACCATCAATAGGTATTGGTGCTGATGGTAGCACTCTCATGAGATTGGGAGAATTTGAAACAATAAACAGAGCAAATTTAAAATGGCCAATAGTTATAATAAATGATGGCGCATTAGGTACTATGAAGTACAGGCAAGGATTTAGAGGCTATAAAGATTATGGATTAGATTTAACAATGGTGGATTTTGCAAAAACAGCAAAATCTTGTGGGTTGAAGGGTGAAACTGTAGATAATCCAGAAGATTTTAAAAAAGTTTTATCTATGTCATTAAAATCAAATAAAACTTATGTAATTGATGCTAGAATTGATCCTGATGCTTACCAAGATAATTTTGGAGGAACAATAGGGGATTAATGTTAGAAATAATTAAAGAAACTCTCTTAGAACTTAAAAAAATTAAAACAGAAAATAATGAAAGCAAAGAAAGTCTTAACAATTCTGTTAGAAATCTTGAATTTATAATTAAGGAATATAAAAGATTAATTGATGACTTTATAGAAAAGTCTAAAAATCAATAATCACAAACAGAAAAGATATCTTTGCTAAAAATTTTTTCTGGATTCAAATATGATAGCTTTATAGCTACGCATATTCCAATAATATTATTGCCAGATGATTCTAGTAGTTTTGATGTAGCTTCAGCTGAGCCCCCAGAAGCAATAAGGTCGTCGATAATTAAAACATTTTTTTTATTAGGAACGCTTATTTTACTGACTTCAACTTCACTTTTTCCATATTCTAATTCGTAACTTTGAGAAATTACAGGAGGTGGCAATTTGCCTTTTTTCCTTATTAGTACATTTGGAATACTATGCCTATCAGATAATACTGAACCAAAAATAAATCCTCTCGCATCTATAGATGCAAAATATTCAATTTCTTTGTCTGAAGAATCAACAAAATAAGACATTTTATCTAAACAAAATTTAAATGCTTTTATATTTGAAACTAAAGGGCTTATATCTTTAAAAGAAACGCCTTTTTTTGGATAATCAGGTATCTCTCTAATAAAATCTTTTAAATTCATTTCAACTTAACTTTAGAATTATTAAGGACATCTGGATTAATTAAAAATTTAGGTTTGAATCCTTCTAGAACGTCATATAATTGTTGAGAAGAACGAAGTTGAAGCTCCTCACTAGATTCTTGAGAAAAAAACGCAGTATGGGGAGTAATAATTACATTATCAAAACTAAACAATTTATTAGATTTTTCTATAGAACCTTCAATTACATCTAAACCTGCACCTCTTAATTTACCTGAAGATAAATATTTTATTAACGCATTTTCATTTATTAATCCGCCTCTAGAAACATTAATTAATATAGAATTTTGCTTCATTAATTCTAATTGTTTGTCATCAATAATATGGTTAGTCTGATCATTTAATGGAAGATGAAGGGAAATAAAATCACTCTCAGCAAGAACATTATTTAAATCTAGTAATTTAACTCCACTAACATCACTTTGTTTTAAAAAAGGATCATAAGCAATAACATTCATTCCAAAGGACATTGCTTTTTCTGATATCCTTTTGCCTATTCTCCCAAAACCCAATAAGCCAAGTGTTGACTGAGATAGCCTGTAGACTCTTTTGTCTTTCTTTATTTCGTTCCATTTACCTTTTTTTACTAAATCAGAATCTCTTTGAAGAAGCCTGTTTAAAGAAAGGATCATAGAAATAGCATGATCAGAAACCTCATCGATACAATAATCAGGTATATTTGCAACAACTATACCTAACTCTGTAGCTACATTTAAATCTATATTATCAACACCAATTCCATATCTTTGCGCTATTTTTAATTTTTTACTAGACCTCAAGATGCTTTCATCAATAGATTCAAAGCAAAATAATAAACCATCAGCGTCAATTATTTGTTTTTTTAAGTCATTTCTATTTTTAGAAACAACAAGTTCAATATTTTTACTTTTAAAAAATTTACTTTCAATATCTATGTTTGGCCAAACATAATCTGATATAACAACTTTCATAATTACATAACCTTCAATTCTTTAAATTGACAACCTTCAACAAAATGATCAAAAAAGTTTTCATCAGTTTCCAATTCTACATGCTTGATCGAATTAACAATACTTTCAATCTTTAATCTAGAATTTATATCAAGTAAATATATAATTGCTCCATTTAAAGCTGAATTTCCAATTTTCAAAATATTTGCATTAGGAGTATCAATTAAAAAACCAATCTTTTTTGCATTTTCAACATTTATATAATTTGCAAAACCGCCACTTAAAAAAAGCTGCTTAAATTCATTAATATCAATACCAGATCTTTTTATAGCAATTGATTGTCCACAATAATTTGCAGCTTTTGCTTGTGCTAATGCACTCATATCAGATCTGGATAATTTAATCCCATTAGTATTTTCTAATTCAAAAAAATTATCCCCATTAGTCAAAACGCCAAGTTCATTTATTATTGAATTTGATTTTAAAGAAGCTAAAAGATCAATCAATCCAGAACCACAAATGCCCTGTGCATCAGTATTGTTTATTGTGTCATATTTTTGACTTCCTTTATCAATTGAAAATTTTTCAATTGCTCCATCATAGCCAGGCATTGCATAAGTTACTTCTCCGCCTTCAAATGCAGGTCCAGCAGGGCATGAAGCAGCAACTAAATTATCTTTATTTCCTAAAATAATTTCAGTATTTGTACCGACATCTAAAAGCATAAAATTTTCTTTTATATTTTCAACGTCAATTGAAATTAAATCAGCTGTGACATCTGAACCAATGTGGCAGGAAATTAATGGAGGTGATATGACATCAGCGTTTTTATTAATTCTAATACCCAGATTTTTTGCTTTATTTGATACAGAAGTTGTTGTAGATTTACCTTCTTCAAGTTCTAATTGTGTTATGGATTTATAAGGTTTTTGGCCGACACCAGCTACATCAATACCAAAAAAAATATCTCTCATTGTAGTATTTCCAACAATTACCATTTCATAAATATGAGATCTGCGTATTTTATTTTTTTTGCATAATTCACCTATTTCAAAATTTAATCCTGAAATTATTACAGCTTGAAGTTCGCCAGGATACTTTGTTGTTTCATAAGAGATTCTGTTTAATGTGTCACTACCTCCAAACCTTTGAGGATTTTCAAAGGATGAGATCCCAATAATTTTTCCAGATCCTAAATCAATTAGGCTACAAGCAACAGTTGTTGTTCCAATATCTGCAGCAATCCCATATATTGGTGTAACTTTTTCGGAAAGCACAATATTATTTTTTTTATCAAAAACATAATCGTCTTTAATAATAACTTTAGAATTTAATACTATTTTATTATTAGTGAATTCTTCTAAAATTTTAGGTTGTCTTCTTAAGACATTAAATTTTATGTCAGAAGTATCAATATTAATTTTTGCCTGACAAGCCAACCTGTAATCATTAGTCAGAAAATCTTCACTTTTATCTTTAATTTCTAAATTATCATTGCCACTTGAAACCTGAACAATGCATTCATGGCATTCGCCATTTCTTCTGCAGCTTGTAGGAACTCGAATATTTAATGTATCTGCAAAATCAAAAAGGGTCTTGCCTTTAATAGACTTTGTTTTTTTATTATCAGAATATATATAACCTTCCATGATTAAATTTTATCAGGAAGTTAATTTTTTATTTGATATCCAGGCTGGACGATAATCAAGTAGGTCTGAACCAGTGCAAACAGGATTTTCACCAAATTTTTTTATATAATGTTGATTTTTGCATTCAAATTTTGCAGTACATCTTGCTTTAGCATTCTTATAAGGACACCTTTTTTTAAAAACTTCATCAGCATTAAAAGAAATATCTTTAAAAATTTCAAATAATTTATCTAAACTCTTTACTGCTTTATCTTTATCTAAAGAATTATTTGAACTCATTATTATTTAGAAACTGCAAAATCTTTGGCTTTCTGGACACAATCTACTGCATTAGCTCCATATGCATCAGCACCCATTTCGTCAGCAAATTCTTGAGTAACTGGGGCGCCACCAACCATGATTTTTACTTCTTCTCTCATACCTGCATCATCAAATGCTTCTATAGTTGTTCCCATGTTAGGCATAGTGGTTGTTAGTAGGGCAGACATTCCAACTATAGCTGCCTCATGTTCCATAACTGCATCAATAAAATCATCTGGTTTTGTATCAACACCAAGATCATGAACTTTAAAACCTCCGCCTCTTAACATCATTATGCACAAATTTTTACCAATATCATGAAGGTCACCTTTAACTGTACCCATAATAATTGTACCTATGGGCTCAACTCCAGAAGCAGATAAGATTGGCTCAATGTGTTCCATTCCAGCTTTCATAGCTCTCGCTGATATCAAAACTTCAGGAACAAAGATTACATTATCTCTAAATTTGATTCCTACAATGGCCATTCCAGCAATCAAGCCATCATCAAGAACAATATTAGCTGAGTAACCATCATCTAGGGCTTTCTTAACTAAAATACCAACTTCTGTGTTGTTGCCTGAAATTAAATTATAAGCAATGTCTTGCATAAGGTCGTCACCACTTGCAAACAAACCTTCAATATGTTCCTGCTCATCAGGAACTGTTACATATTTAAATTCTTCTTTAAGGCCTTCATTCTTAATCATAAATATTATTATATAACACCTGTAAATGAGATTTCCATAATTTAATAATTAACAATTTTCTTTAACCCAACTTTTTACTGAGCTAGGTATTGCAAGCAGGTTTTCAATTTTAGTTTTTAGAGGTATGGCACACTCGGTAGAAATTAACTGCACTCCAGCGTCAAGTGCTTCATAAACTTCTTCTTTAACTTCATTTGGAGTTTTTGAATACAATGTTTCTGGGTTATTAACATTTCCAACTAAACGAATTCCATCACCTACTGCTTCCATTGCTTCTTTAGGAGCATTTTTTGAATCAAAATGAAAAGCGGCCATTCCACTCTTAGCAATTGATGGCATTCTATCAACTGTTCTTCCGCATATGTGTAAAATTAATGGCACTTTCAACTCTTCAACGAGTTCCTGGTGTAGATTTAATAAAAATTCATCATAGTATTTGCCACTAACTAGATCACCAGTTGCATGATCAGGTATAACCAAAGCATCAGCACCAGCATCAATTTGAGCTTGGCCAAATAAAATAGTTATATCCATCAATCTTCTCAACATTTCTTTAGTATCTTGGGGATCGTCAATTGAATTTAAAAGAAATGGCTCAACTCCAAATACATGATAAGCAAGTGTCCATGGGCCCATTGTCTTTCCAAAAATCGCAACATCATTCTTGACTTCATCTTTGAGAATATTGATTGACCTGGTAATTGCAACATTGTCCCTATGCTCTAAAAAACCAGAAGGTATTTTTATATCATTCTTAGTTTTCCAAATTGGGTTACCCATTCTTACTGTAGGCCAGTTATCTTTTTGTTCCCACTGCATTTCACATCCAAGCGCAGATGATTCTTGTATTATTGAAAAATATGGCGCAATTGAATCAAAACCAAGTTCTGTATACCCGGTTAAGGCTAACTTTGCATTTAAATTTGCATCTCTACAGGCATCAGGAAAAGGCGCATCTACATAATCCATTAACTCAACTGTTGCAACGCTAGTTGGGTTTGAAACTGGAGGTCTATCAACGTCATCACCCTTCAGAGCGCTAAGTACGCGCTGTTTTGAATTCATATTTAAACTTGTATTTATCATTTAATTAGCTGCAAAACCTAAAGATTGCGTTGTCATTTGTCCTGCCAGCTCATCAGCAGCCAGGGATTCTTCAGTAGCACTAATATTGCGTGCCAAAGGTAATAATAAATTTATTAATTTATCGTTTTTCATATTACATTTTAATTTGAATGAAAAATTGTCAATTTTTTCAAAACCACCATATTTCAGTAGTCCATTTACAACAGCTCTGTACCTTATTTCAGGTTTTGGAGAGTTTCCATCGCCTGTGACAGTATATTTATGAATGCCGTCAATTTCTGAATGATTTATTTTCAAAATCATGTCAGACCTTAAATCTTTGCATGTTATTCCATTACTTAAATCATTTGGCCTTTCTTTCATAACAGCTTCTTTAAGAACAAATCTTAATGGTGGGGAGCAACATCCATCTTTCATAGAGCAAGGAAATGTAGCTTGATTATGTTCATCCAATGAAATTGCCCCTGAAACATCTACAATTCTATCTCTAATAACTTTTAATCTTTCTTCTAATCCAGGTTTATTGCTGTAAGAGTAAATTGTCATAACAGGCTCTTTAAAAAAAAGACCAATGGTTACGTCATGAAAATAGGGATCCATAGAAATCAACTCTATGCACCTTCCGTATTTATTTATAACTTCAATTGGCCTCATATCTATATTATATATAAATTATTGCTTGTTTTCATTTATCAAATTACTAAAATTATTTATATGTTCAAAAGTTGTTCCGCAACAACCACCTAAAATAGCAACACCAATATCTAATAACATTTTATAATTTTCACACATATATTCTGGAGTTTCGTCATATATAACTTTTTTATTTTTTAATTTTGGGATCCCAGCATTTGAAACAATCATTAAAGGTAATTTTGAAAAACTCTTTAGTTCTTTTGCTAATTCAACCATCCTTTCAGACCCATTACCACAATTTGTTGCAACAACATCAGCGCCGGCCTCATAAATTTGATTTGCAGCTTTTTCTGGAGAAACGCCCATCATAGTAAAAAAACCTTTTGGGCCTTTGTCAAAAACCATGCTTCCAATTACAGGAATATCTGAAATTTCCTTTGAAGTTTTAATTCCTAAAACTAATTCTTCTATAGCCATTTGAGTTTCAAAAATAATTGCATCAACACCTCCATCAAGCAATCCATTAATTTGCCTTTTGAATCCATCAGCCATTTCATTTTCTGTTACAGTTCCTAATGGCTCTATAAATTCTCCAGTGGGACCAATAGAGCCCACAACAAACTTATTTTTTGGACATACAGATTTAGCTAACCTTGCCCCTTCTGAATTAAAAAGTTCAACTTTATCTTCAAAACCATATTTTTTTAGCATGTAAGGACTTCCGCCAAAAGTATTTGTTAATACGAAATCTGAACCTGAAGAAAAATATCCATCAGCCATCTCAACAACAGCTGAAGGATTTTCTACATTCATTAATTCTGGGCATCCGCCAGGTTCTAATCCTCTTGTTTGTAAAAAAGTTCCTGTTGCACCATCAGCTAACAATACTCTTTTTTTCATTTCATCTAAAAAACTCATGAATTTTTAATCCAGTCATCAATAGAACCTGGGGTTCCTAATCTAATTCCTTTATCAATATCATTTGATATTTTTTTTATAAAATCTTTTGGAAATTTGTATAAAGAAACATAATCATCAATAAATTTTTCATTAAGAATATCGTCAACCTCTTCCTTTTTAATCCATTCCCATGAGTCCAAATAATCATCAGAACCATAAGATCCGTCCTTCATAGCAATTGAATCAACAGCTATTTGAAATTTTTCATCAAGTTGCGCTGATTTTTTTATTTCTTTAGAAGTAAATTCAACTTGAACAGGTATTTCTTTCCAGTATAAAATTCTTATATTAATCAATTATCCTTCCCTGCAAAATGTTATGTAATTCATACAAAAGTCATCTTTACCCATCAACATATCCTCAGCAACCTTATAATCCTTTGTAGACTCATCAAGATTTTTAATTTCATCAATTTTTATTTGAATTGGATCTATTATTCCGCTATCTAATCCTCGGTTAATACAGATATTTACAAATACATCATTAACTAATTTTCTTCTTGGAAGCCCAAAAGAAACATTACTCAATCCTCCACTAATATTAATTTCGGAACCATAAATTTCTCTTAATTTAGATATCGAATCAAAAAAATGAATTCCATATTCCTTATCAACTGATATTGGAAAAACTAGAGGGTCAAGATGAATGTCTTTGAATTCAATGTCATATTTTTTTGCATGATTAATAATTTCATTAATGTTGTCTACTCTTTCATCTGAGTTACTGGGCATCCCGTCTTTACTTGCACCTGTCAAAATTACATTTGCATCATATTCTTTTGCAAGTTTAAAAGTTTCAAGTCTTTCTAATGCAATGGAATTGATCATAGGTCTACCTTGGGTTCCTGAATATTTTTTTAAGCCAGCCTCAATAATGTCAGAGTTTGAAGAATCAACACTTGGGGGAATATTTGCATTTTTTTCAAAAATTTCCATCAGCCATTTCATTGCGGTTATTTGAATATCAAGCTTGTGAGACATTTCATCAACATTTAAATCCAAAAAATTCGAACCAAATTTTTCTTGTCTTTTAATTTCATTTATTACATATTTTGCACCATCTTCAATTTCATCTGAATCACCAAAAATACCTTTCCAAATAGCAATCATAAAATGTTTAGCTTGACCTTGTTGATAAGGTTGTGTTTTTTTTATTTCATCAGGTATTGTCATAAATAATTTTTCACCATTTTTATAATAAATAACCGATTCTATTCCATCATCATTCAAATCAACTCTTTTACCATTAAGCCTAAGAACTCTTGTTGCATGGATATTTTCCCCAATTATTGTAAATCTACTCATTTGATACCTTTCTCTTGATCTAAAACCCATGAATTTAATTCATTGATACCGCCAAATGGAAAAAAATGAATGCCATCATAATTTTTTAATTCATCTATAATTTTTTTTGGCGAATGTTTTATTAATTTCGTAATATCCATTCCTTGTTTTTTTAGAAAATTTGCTGAAGCATTTACACCGCATACTTTTGCATATTTTATAAGGGTGCTAATTTTTGATGGCCCAGCAATCCCAATGATTATTTCTATATTATTGATTTCATCACCAAAATGATCTCTGGTTTCTTTTATCCAAGAGTTTGTTATTGAGGAAGATAATGAAAATTGCGTAACTATAGAAATTTTATAATCATTATTTAATAATTTAAGCTTTTCTACCAAAGTATTCTTAGAATTACTGTCATCTGGATTACCTTCTGGATGGCCAGCAATTCTTATATTTGAAAAGCTATAATTTTTTAAAATGCCACTTTGGATTATTTCTGAAGTTGAAGAGTAGGGACCTAATACCTCTTTTGAGCTACCACCAATCATCAGTATAGATTTCACTCCAATATTATTTAGGTCAGATAATAAGCCATTTAATTCACTTTCAGATTCCATAGATCTTGCTGGAATATGAGGAACAGGATTCAGGTTATTATTTAATACATCCTTTGATGCTTCAATAAGGTCAGATGGTGGTGAACCAGGAATATGTGTTACATAAACATCTTCGAAGTAATCATTATTGATTTTGGGAATTTTATCTTTTTGCTTAGGTAAAATTTCTATAGAATATTTTTTCATAAATTATCTTGTTAATAATACATAATTTAAAATAACATATTTCTTATAAAAGTATACATTGAGGTTATATGAATAATATTGGATTTATAGGTTTAGGAAATATGGGCTTGGGGATGGCAAATAATATTTTAGAAAAGAATAAGGAATTGAATGTATATTCCAGAACGAAGTCAAAAATAGATTTATTAAAAGACGGTAATATTATTGAACACTCATCAATAAAATCAATTGCATCTAGTTGTGATATTTTATTTACTTGTTTGCCAGATATTAAAACTTCTCTTGATGTTTTTTTAGGTAAAAACGGAATTTTAGAAAATTCTAAATCCGAGTCTGTGCTAGTTGATCACAGCACAGTTGATATAGACACATCAAAATTAATTTGGGAAAAATCTTTGGATAAAAGTGTTTATTTTATTGATGCCCCAATAAGCGGGGGGCCTGAAGGAGCAAAAGGCGGCTCTCTAACAATAATGTGTGGAGGGGATAGTGTTGCTTTTGAAAAAATTAAACCTATTTTAGAAATGATGGGGTCATCAGTAGTTCATATGGGTGGTGCAGGAACAGGCACAACCATGAAACTGGTTAACCAGCT
>Ga0209036_1001067_pt1 | contig 11811 bp, 23 predicted proteins | sample MarorgKNORR_S2LV_3_FD_188222 | JGI IMG/M metagenome (GOLD analysis project Ga0209036, IMG submission 188222) | Marine microbial communities from the Southern Atlantic Ocean, analyzing organic carbon cycling - DCM_A/KNORR_S2/LV (SPAdes) (version 2) | ecosystem: Environmental > Aquatic > Marine >... | reverse complement strand
AATTAGAAAGAAGTTCATTTCGATGAGCACTGGTTCTGCCTAACTTGACTGTTTTTTTTCGATGTCTCATTTTATGATCTCTTAATTCTAATTTTCGAATCCTGTATTTTTCAATACATCGCTCTCAAAAGTCATTCCTAAGGATAAACCCATATCTTGAATTTTAGCTTTTATTTCATTCAAAGACTTTTTACCAAAATTCCTATATTTAAGCATTTCAGCTTCAGTTTTTTGCGCAAGCTCACCAACTGTTGTAATATTAGCATTATTAAGACAGTTTGCTGCTCTAACACTAAGCTCAATCTCATTTACACTTATATTAAGTTTTTTACGAAGTTCTTCCTTCTCTTGGTCAATTTGTTTTTCACTTGCTTCGAATTCAATTAGATCTTTGTCAAAAGAAACAAACACGTCTAAATGATGTCTTAGGATAGCTGCGGACATGGTTAATGCATCCTCGGGACTTACACGACCATCAGTCCAAATTTCGATGATTAGTTTGTCATAATCCGTTTGACGACCAACGCGAGTATTTTCAGTTTCGTATTTAACTCTTCTTACAGGCGAAAAAAGACAATCCACAGGAATAATACCAATCTCTTGATTTTCTTTTTTGTTTAACTCTGCAGGACAATATCCTCTTCCAATACGTACTTCCATCTCTGCTTCAAAGCATCCATCTTCGGACAATGTGCAAATCACAAAATCAGGATTTAAAATTTCTAGAGAATCAGGTAATATTAAATCTCCAGCCGTAACATCGCCTGGACCGTCTACTTTAATTTTTACAATTTGTACATCTCTACTATAACTCTTAAAAATTAATTTCTTAATATTAAGAATAATTTCAGTAACATCTTCTTTAACTCCATCTAAACTACAATATTCATGTGGAGCACCTTTAATTTTTACTGAAGAAACAGCAGCTCCTTCTAATGATGATAATAAAACTCTTCGTAAAGAATTTCCCATAGTTCTTCCATAACCGCCCTCAAATGGTTCAGCATAGAATTTTCCGTAATTTTTTGAAGAAGCATTGTCATCTTTAATGACTTGCTTCGGCATTTCGAATCTACCTAATCTTGTTGCCATAATTTTTTCCTCCCAGAGTTAAGCGTTAATTAACTCATATGGTTTATTTTATACACGTCTTCTTTTTGGGGGACGACACCCATTATGTGGAATAGCTGTTGTATCTTTAATTGAAGTAATGATTAATCCTGCTGACTGGATAGCTCTTACAGCTGACTCTCTTCCAGCACCCGGACCTTGAACTCTAACTTCTACTTCTGTCATTCCATGCCCAATAGCAGATCTAGCAGCATCTTGTGCAACAGTAGTTGCAGCAAAAGCTGTACTTTTTCTAGATCCTTTAAAGTTACATCTTCCAGCACTACTCCAAGATACAACATTACCTTTCATATCAGTAAAAGATACAATAGTATTATTAAATGTGGTTTTTACAAAAGCGATTCCAACAGAAATATTTTTGGAACCTCTTTTCTTTTTGATTGGTTCAACAATTTCATCCGCTAGTAAATCAGCGGCGGTGGGTAATTTTGTTTTTTTCGGGTTTACCTCTTCAGATTGTTTGTTATTTAAAATTGAATCTTTTTTGGACTCCATATCGTCCTTGGGTATTTTATTTTTTTTCTCTTCAACTTCTTCACTCATGATAAAATCTCTTTAAATTTACTTTGATGCTTTAACTGCAGACCGTGCTTCTTTACCTCTAATAACACCTACTGTTCTTTTTGCTCCCTTACGAGTTCTTGCATTTGTCTTAGTTCTTTGACCTCTTACTGGAAGCCCTGCCCTATGACGTCTTCCACGATAAGAACCAATTGAAATTAATCTTCTAATGTTTGCTGATATTTCTCTCCTTAGATCACCTTCTATTCTATACTCATTCTGTAAAACTGATACTAGTCTTTGTATATCTGAATCATTTAAATCATCGGCTTTCATATTGGGATCTAAATCTGATTTTTTACATATATTTTTAGATAAAGTAGGGCCAACTCCATAAATATATCTTAGGGAATACTCTAACTTTTTTCTACCTGGAATATCTACACCAAGAACACGAGGCATAACTAATTTCTCCTTTAACCTTGTCTCTGTTTATGACGAGGATTAACACAAATGATACGTATAACTCCTTTGCGTCTTATAACTTTACATTGTTCACACATTCTCTTAACTGAAGTTCTTACCTTCATAATAAATCCTATACTAATATTTCACCTTTACTCATATCAAATGGTGAAAATTTAACTCTTATTTCATCACCAACTTTTTTAATCGTTTTAAAACATTTTCCTTTTTCAATAAAAGCCACAAAACGGTGGTCATTTCTTAATACTGCATAAAAGGCTCGCTTGTCTATCACACCTACTATACGCGCGTCTAGCAAAATTATCTCTTTTTTGTCATTCATATCTCATCATTTGGTATAGTTAGTATTTCAGCAGATTTAATACCTACTGCAATCGTATGCTCAAAATGAGCTGATGGGTTACCATCAATTGTTGCAACAGTCCACCCATCATGCATAACTTTTGTTTTGGATGAGCCAAGATTTATCATTGGTTCGATTGCAAAAGTCATGCCTTTTTTGAGCAAAGGTCCTCGTCCAGGTGGACCAAAATTAGGTATCTGAGGCTCTTCATGCATATTTTTTCCAATTCCGTGACCAACATAATCTTTTACAATAGAAAATCCTGCATTTTCTGCAACTTTCTGAATTGCGTTCGAAATATCACTTAATCTATTTCCCTCTATAGCTTTATTAATTCCAGCATATAAACTTTCTTTGGTTACTTTTAATAAATAATCCCATTCTTGTGAAATGTTTCCGGCGGGAACTGTCACAGCTGTATCGCCAATATAACCATCATAAATCAATCCGAAATCGATACTAACAATATCACCATCTCTTATTACCCTTTTTCCGGGAACTCCATGTACTACTTCGTCATTAATGGATGAACATATATTTCCACTAAATCCATGATATCCATTGAATGCGCATTTACCTTCAAATTGAATGGCCAACTCTGCAGCATATTCATCTAATTCTTTTGTAGTCACACCAGGTGCTACTTTTGACGCAACCATATGTAAGATAGTTGCAGTTCTTTTTCCGGCCTCTCTCATTAAAGAAAGTTCATTGTTATTTTTAACATTTATCATCAAATTATATCCTCATAAACCTTCAGCGTATGATCTCTTACTTCTTGAGGTGAACAATTTGCATCTAATTCCACTAACATTGATTTATTTTTATAATAATCTGCAAGAGGTTTAGTTAATTTATTATAAATCTTTAATCTTCTCTTAATTACTACTGGCTCATCATCAAGCCTCTTAGCTAATGATCCATCTTCAATATCACATCTTCCAAATATTTTCGGTGGAGAAAAAATATCATGATATACAGCACCACAAACTACGCAAGTTCTTCTTCCGGAAAGTCTGCTTATCAATACGTCTTCTGGACATTTTAATCTTAAAACATTAAAAATTTTAATTTCGCTATTTTTTGTTAATAGATCTAGTTTTTCAGCTTGAATTAAAGTCCTTGGAAATCCATCAAAAATAATAAAATTTTCTTTTTTTTGATTGAAGAGAAACTCTGTAACCATCGTCATTACATCATCATCATCTGCAAAAAGTCCTTGACTAATTTTTTTGTGCGAACGTAGACCTAATTCTGTATTATTTCTTATTTCTTTACGAAGCATATCACCGGTTGAGACATGTTTGATGCCGTGTTGAGTTAAAACTTCTGAAACTGTGCCTTTGCCGGCTCCTGGTGGTCCTAGAAGAATTATGATATTCATTATTATACACGTCCGCTACGCATTTTACCTTTTTTGAGAAATCCATCATAATGTCGTGTTAGTAGATGTGACTCAATTTGCCGCATAGTATCTAACATTACACCAACAATGATTAAAAGGCTTGTGCCTCCAAAAAAAGATGCGACTATCCAGGGAATGTTAAATTGAGCAGTCATTATATTTGGCATTACAGCAATTGCTGTTAGAAAGATTGCTCCAGCTAAAGTTAATCTTGTCATTGTTTTATCAAGAAATTGAGCGGTGGGGCTACCAGGTCTAATACCTGGAATATATCCTCCTCTTTTCTTTAAATCATCAGCAATTCTTATGGGGTTAAATTGAGTTGCTACCCAAAAATAAGAAAAGAATAAAATCATTAATCCAAACCAAAATATAAACCATCCAGAGGTAGGAAAACTCATGGCCCATTGCTTAGCACCATCAAAAGGAAGAAACGCGCCAATTTTAGGAAAAATCGCAAGTATAGCTGAAGCAAAAATAATAGGCATAACGCCAGAGTAATTTACTCTAAGCGGAAGATTTGAATTTCCACCTTGCATCATCTTTCTTCCAACCATTCGTTTTGCAAATTGTACTGGAATTTTTTGTTGAGCTTGAGTTTCTGCTACTACACCAACAATTACAAAGAATATAAGAGCAGTAAGAACAATCATGTGGAAAATACCTATTTCTGCTACACCATCAATTGGAGTTAACTTACTTATTAAAGCACCAAATGCCATAGGTAGACTAGCCATTATATTTACTGTAATTATCAATGAAATTCCATTACCTATACCTCGATCAGTAATTTGTTCGCCAATCCACATTAAAAGTAATGCTCCTGCTACAAGACTTAAGGCAGTCAATAGCACAAATCCCATACCAGGAATTCTTACTACCTCTGCAGGTAAACCAAAATATCCTCCACTTTGGAGTGTCAATGCCATTGCTAGACCTTGAACGGTACATATGATTACTGTTAAATATCGTGTATATTGAGTTATTTTTTGCCTTCCAACATCACCTTCTCTTGCAAGCTTCTCAAGGTGAGGAATAACAGCTGTCATTAATTGTAAAATAATAGAAGCACTTATATAAGGCATTATACCAAGTGTTCCTATTGAGCATTGCAATAAAGCTCCTCCACTAAAAAGATTTAATATCCCAGTAAGACCATCACCTGAACCTTGATTACCAACTACTTCTTTAATTAGAACAGCATCAACACCTGGCAAAGGAATTGCCGCAACGATACGACACACAAATATAAGACTTAATGTAAAAATAATTCTTTGTCTTAATTCTGGAATTTTAAAAGTATTAACAAATGCTGAAAACATAAAATCCTTATTTAAAATTTATATAATTTCACATGTCCCGCCGACAGATTCTATTTTTTTCTTAGCTGATTCAGAAAAGGCGTTGGCTTTAATATTTATTTTTTTTTCAATACTTCCGTTTCCTAATATCTTAACACCATCATATTGACCATTCACCAAACCTTTTTCTTTTAAGGTTTCGATTGTCACCTGAGAATTCTCATCAAAAATATTTAAAGAATTAAGATTTACAGGAATAATTATTTTTCTATTAAAATTTTTAAATCCTCTTGTTGGAAGTTTTCTAACAAGGGGCATTTGACCTCCCTCAAAAAGAGGTTTGTGAGTAGCACCAGCTCGAGAAAACTGTCCTTTATGACCTCTTCCGGCTGTTTTACCCTTTCCAGAAGCCCTTCCTCTTCCTACTCTGAGTTTTCTATGCTTTGATCCCTTTGCTGGTTTTAATAAGTGCAAATACATTTTACTACCTCGATTAATTTAATTTTTTCTTGATGCTAATGCAGCTTCTTTTGTTCTTAATTCAGATAGAGCTTTAAGAGTTGCTTTAGTTACATTAAGGTGATTATTACTTCCAAGAGATTTTGCTAATACATCTCTAATACCTGCCAATTCTAAAACTGCTCTACATGCACCGCCTGCAATTACCCCTGTTCCTTCCGATGCTGGTCTAATCAAGACCTGAGCCCCACTATGTTTGCCTTTTGTGTCATGGGGAAGAGTAGTTCCTCTCATTGTTACTGTTTCCAAATTTCTTTTTGCATTTTCTCCAGCTTTTCGAATTGCATCGGCTACTTCAGCAGCTTTGCCCAATCCATATCCAACTTGACCTTTATAATTTCCAACTACTACTAATGCACCAAAGCTAAATCTTCTACCGCCTTTTACTACTTTTGAATTTCTACTCACATGAACAACGCGTTCTTCAAACTCGGGTTTTTCTCTTTCAAGATTTTTGCCATCATTATTTCGTCGCTTACGACTTGTTTTTTTATCTGCTTTTTTATTTTTTTCTCGCTCAGCCATAAATACTCCTAAAATTTTAATCCTGCTTCTCTTGCACTGTCCGCTAAAGCTTTTAAATTCTGACCAAATGAAAATCCTCCACGATCAAAAATCACTTCGTTAATTCCTTTTGATAACGCAAGCTCCGCTGCTCTAGTTCCAATATTTTTAGCAGCCTCTAAATTTTTTGCAGAACTTGATATGCCTAATAAGGTGATATTTTTATCATCGTCAACAAATTGAACTTCAATTTTTGAATTTGATTTAAAAATACTCATTCTGGGTCTTTCAGATGATCCACGAACTTTATTTCTGACTCTTAAATGTCGTCTGACTCTCATTTGTTTTTTTGTTAATGAACTCATTTTACGCTACCGCCTTACCTTCTTTACGTCTAACTTGTTCGTTAGCATATCTCACACCTTTACCTTTGTAAGGTTCAACTGGGGAATAGTCTCTAATCCTAGCCGCAACTTGACCAACAAGCTGTTTATCGATTCCTTCAACTGAAATATTAGTTCCACTATCTACATTAATAGTAATACCATCAGGTATTTTATAAACAATATCGTGAGAAAATCCCAATGAAAGAACAATTTCATTACCTTTTAATTGAGCTTTATACCCTACTCCTTCAATTATTAGATTCTTCTTATATCCTTCAGTTACCCCAACAATCATGTTATTAATTAAACTTCTTACAGTTCCAAACATCGCTTTGCTAAACTTTTTATCATCTCCTCTTGAAACAACTATTTGGTTCTCCTTAACCTCAACGTGGATACAATCTGGAGTTATATAAAAAGATTCTCCTTTAGACCCTTTAATGTTTATCTTATTTCCATTAAGACTAACATCCACGTTATCACTAAAATTAATTGGCTCTTTTCCAATCCTTGACATAATTAAACTCCAATCATTACCAAATGTAACAGAGAATTTCTCCTCCGATATTTTGCTTTCTAGCCTCTGTGTCGGTTATTACACCTTTTGATGTACTTAAAATTGCGATACCAATACCTCCAAGAACTCTAGGTACTTCATCTCCATTAACATATTTTCTACAACTAGGCTTACTCACTCTTTGCAATCCTTGAATTACTGGTTCTCTATCGGCAGTATATTTCAAATTAATGGCCAATGATGGTTTATTTTCATCTATTTTAATTATTGAATAATCGGAGACAAACCCTTCACTTTTGAGTAATTTGGCTATTTCAATTTTAATTTTTGAACTCGGCACTTCTACAGAAACTTTCTCTGCCATATTTGCATTTCGAATTCTAGTCAACATATCTGCTATTGGGTCTGATACAATCATAATAAAACCTTTTTAATTTTCTTTTGAGAACGGCATACCAAGAAGAATTAAAAGTTCTTTAGCCTCATTATCTTCTTTTGCCGATGTTACAAATGTTATGTCCATTCCGTGAGTTAATTTAACTTTATCAGGATCTATTTCAGGAAAAACTGTTTGCTCCTGTAAACCCATTGAATAATTACCACGACCATCAAACGATTTATTTGATGTACCTCTGAAGTCTCTTATCCTTGGCAATGCACTATTAAGAAGCCTATCAAGAAATTCGTACATTTTATCATTTCTTAATGTTACTCTTGCTCCAATTGGCATTCCCTCTCTCAATTTAAAATTTGATACGCTTTTTTTAGCTTTTGTGATTACAGGTTTCTGACCTGTTATTATTGCCATATCACCAGCTAAAGCATTTAATGTATCTCTATCATGATTCAAAGAAAGACATAAATTTAATATAATTTTTTTTACAGCCGGAACCTGCATAGGGTTTTTATATCCTCTTGATTCCATTAACTTAGGAATTACATTTTCTCTATATTGTTTTTTTAATCTTGGGATCATAAATCTACCTTATTAAATTATTTTGATGATCTAACATTTGAAATTGCAATCGGTGCTTCTCGATCAACAACTCCGCCCTGAGGATTTTCTTCAGTTTTAGGCATATGTTTTTTAATAAAATTTATTCCTTCAACTAAAACTTTTTTTTGATCTTTAGAAATCATCAAAATTTTTCCTGATTTTCCTTTATCATTACCAGAAATAATGTCGACAATTTCACCACGCTTTACTTTAATCTTATTCATTTTTTCCCTAATTATAAAACTTCCGGAGCAAGTGATACAACTTTCATAAAATCGTTTTCTCTTAATTCACGAGCAACAGGCCCAAAAATACGAGTACCTCTTGGATTATTATTGTCATCCACAATAACAGCTGCATTTCCATCAAACCTTAAGCAAGAACCATCTTTTCTTCTAATTGTACTTTTAGTTCTAACAACAACAGCTTTGAGAACATCGCCTTTTTTAACAATACCATTTGGCTGCGCTTCTTTGACAGATACTCGAATAACATCTCCAACTCTTGCAACTTTACTTTTTGTCCCTAAGACTCTTATGCACATGATGCTTCGAGCGCCAGAGTTATCAGCTACTTTTAATCTAGTTTGTTCCTGAATCATCTTTTTCCTCTACTTTGATTTAACTGATGATAAAACTTCAACAAGTCGCCATCTTTTTAACTTACTTAAAGGTCTTGTCTCCATTACTTTTACAATATCTCCAATATTAGCTGAATTGTCTTCGTCATGAACATGTATTTTCTTTGTCACCTTAATTTCTTTTCCATATAATGGATGTCGAACTCTTCTTTCAATTAAAACAACAATTGTTTTGTCAGATTTGGAGCTACATACTCTTCCCTCACGAGCTTTTCTCATATGTCTTTTATTTTGCATTTAAATTTCCGCCTTTTTTTCGTTTTGCAAAGTTTTAATTCTTGCAACGTTACGTCTCAATTCTTTGATTCGAGATGGATTTTCTAATTGCCCTGAACCTTTCTGAAATTTTAACTTAAATTGCTCTTTATATATTTCTGATAATTGGACTTCTAACTCATCTATTGTCATTTCTTTAAAATCTTTTTTTTTCATTTGAAAAACCTCTTACTCTCCGGAATATCTTTGAATAAATCTTGCTTTAATAGGTAATTTAGTAGCAGCTAATCTTAAACATTCTTTAGCTAGTGATTCTGAAACACCTTCTATTTCGAACAACATTGTTCCGGGTTTAACAACAGCAACCCACTGATCAACTCCACCCTTACCTTTACCCATTCTTACCTCTAATGGTTTTTTAGTAATTGGCTTTGACGGAAAAATTCTTATGTAAAGCTTTCCTTTTCTTTTCATCTGCCGATTTGCAGCAACACGACAAGCCTCGATTTGAACACCTGAAATCCATCCACGCTCCAATGCTTGAAGGCCAAATTCACCGTAAGCAATTTTGTTACCAGAGTTAGCTAGACCTTTTCTAGATCCTCTTTGAACTTTTCGATATTTTACTCTTTTAGGCATTAAAGGCATGTTTATTCTCCGCTATTTACTCTTCTCGTTACAAATCCACACTTTAATCCCTATAATTCCAGCAACAGTATTTGCCTCCGCAGTACCGTAATCGATATTTGCTCTTAATGTATGAAGTGGGATTTTTCCTTCTTTGTAACTTTCACTTCTTGCAATTTCTGCACCATTTAAACGACCTCCAGCTGTAATCTTAAATCCAAGCGCACCGTTATCCATCGCTAATTGTTGTGCACGCTTCATAGCTCTTCGGTGAGATACTCTTCTTTCTAATTGCATTGCGACATTTCTTGCAACTAATGTTGCATCTAAGTCAGGATTTTTAATCTCACTAATTTCAACAAAAACTTCTTTTTTTGTTACCCTTGATAACTCAGTTTTGAGCGTCTCAATATCTTCACCTTTTCTTCCAATCACAATTCCTGGTCGTGCAGTTTTTACAGTAATCCTTACACGATTAGCATACCTTTCGATGTAAATATCTGATACAGCCGCATCTTCCAATTTTTTAAAAACGATTTTTCTTAATAAGTTATCTTCTTTTAACAAATTACCAAAATCTTGTTTATTAGCGTACCAACGAGATTTCCAATCTCTTGTTAGCGCTAATCTCATTCCAATAGGATTTACTTTTTGACCCAAAATATTCTCCTCTCAATAATTAATTATCACTTAAGATAACTGTAATATGACTTGTTTTTTTATGAATTGGACTCGCAGAACCTCTTGCTCTTGGACGATACCGCTTCATTGTGGGACCACCATCAATGATTGCATTTTTAACAATCAGTTGATCAATAGAAAGCCCATTATTATGTTCAGCATTAGCAATAGCAGATTTCAGTGTTTTTCCAATTTGAATAGCAGCTTTTCTTGCATTGAACTCTGTTATCTGTAGCGCATCAAAAGCAGACAATCCTTTAATTTCGTTGGCTAAATCTCTAGCTTTTGTTGGAGACATTCGAACGTATTTTCTTGTTGCACAAATTTCCATATTTATTTCCTATTTTTCTGTTGCCATTCCATGAGTTTTAAATGCTCGTGTTGGAGCAAACTCTCCTAATTTATGTCCAACCATATTTTCAGTAACAAAAACAGGTACAAAAACTTTTCCATTATGTACATTAAAAGTATATCCAACAAATTCTGGTACAATCATAGAGCCTCTAGCCCAAGTTTTAATTGGATTATTTCTTCCCGTCTCTTCAAGCTTATGTATTTTTTTAACAAGTTTTAAATCGACGTATGGTCCTTTTTTTAAAGATCTTCCCATTTTTACTTTTTCCTCCGCTCAATAATGAACTCATTTGATTGTTTGTGTTTATTTCTTGTTCTTTTACCTTTAGAAAGTAAACCCCATGGTGATTGAGGGTGACCTCCTCCAGATGTTCTTCCTTCTCCGCCACCCATAGGATGATCAACCGGATTCATCGCGACACCTCTAACTGTCGGCCTTACTCCAAGCCATCTTTTTCTTCCTGCTTTACCCATAACAATATTATTATGCTCAACATTTCCAACTCTTCCGATTGAAGCCATACAATTAATTTTGATTAGTCTTATCTCTGATGAAGGCATTTTTACATTTGCATACTCGTCTGTTTTTGACATCAGTACTGCTGATGTTCCTGCAGAGCGAACTAACTGACCACCTCTTCCAGATACTAACTCAATATTGTGAATTGCCATACCAACTGGAATTTTACTTAATGGTAATGCATTACCAGTAACCGGTTCAGCATCAGGCCCAGACATAACAGTAGAATTTACTTTTAGTCCGGATGGAGCGATAATATATCTTTTTTCACCATCAGCATAATTTAATAATGCCAATCGTGACGACCGGTTAGGATCATATTCAATTGATGCAACTTTAGCTGGAATACCAAATTTATCTCTTTTGAAATCAATAATCCTGTATCGACGCTTATGACCGCCTCCGCGATGTCTTACAGATATCCTTCCAGCGCTATTACGTCCAGCCATTCTCTTTTTGGATTTTGTTAGTGAGCGCTCAGGTCTAGATTTTGTAATTTCAACAAAATCTGATAAGATCATATGTCTTCTACTTGGGGTTGTTGGTTTGTGTGTTTTTAAAGGCATTTTTTTCTCCCTAAATCATACTAATATTATCATCTTTGTGTAACGTCACTACCGCTCTTTTCCAAGCTGATGTTTTTCCATAATTAGCAGTTCTTTCACGCTTTTTCTTACCTTTAC
>Ga0209036_1001066_pt1 | contig 11822 bp, 8 predicted proteins | sample MarorgKNORR_S2LV_3_FD_188222 | JGI IMG/M metagenome (GOLD analysis project Ga0209036, IMG submission 188222) | Marine microbial communities from the Southern Atlantic Ocean, analyzing organic carbon cycling - DCM_A/KNORR_S2/LV (SPAdes) (version 2) | ecosystem: Environmental > Aquatic > Marine >... | reverse complement strand
GGAAATCTTCATAAAATTAAATTAAATAAGCCCCATTTAATAATTGGTGTTTTAGGATGCATGGCACAAAATTTGAAAGATGATTTACTTAAAAATAAACCTTATGTTGATATTATTCTTGGTCCTGATTCCTACAGAAAAATTCCCGATCTATTGAACAGACATATTACGGATAATAAAAGTATTGTTGATACAAAGCTTTCCAGACATGAGGTTTATGAAAATCTTTTCCCAAAAAGAGGAGATACTTTTAACGCTTGGGTATCAATAATGCGTGGATGTAATAAATTTTGCTCTTTTTGTATTGTTCCATTTACCAGGGGAAGAGAGCGTAGTAGGAGCGTGGAAAGTATTGTTGAAGAAGTTAAAAAAGCTGTAGAAAAGGGTTTCATAGAAATTACTCTTTTAGGACAAAATGTAAATTCTTACAAATTTGAAGGGAAATCTTTTTCTGATTTGTTGCTTGCAGTATCTGAAATTGAAGGAGTCAAAAGAATTAGATATACATCTCCTCATCCTCAAGATATAAATGTTGAATTACTTGAAGTAATGGCTTCAAGAAAAAATATTTGCAATTATGTTCACTTTCCATTGCAGTCAGGTTCAAATGAAGTGCTTAAAAGAATGAATCGAACTTATACTAGAGAGCATTTTTATGATATGGCAATGAAAATTAGAGAAATTATGCCTAATTGTGGTCTTTCAACTGACATCATTGTTGGTTTTCCTGGAGAAACAGATGAACAGTACAGAGAAACATTAGATTTAATGGAAGCTATAAAGTTTAATTCAGCATTTACTTTTAAGTATTCACCAAGACCATATACAAAGGCAGAGCAATTTTCTGATCAAATTGCAGAAGATATTAAAAAAGAGCGTCTTGATGAAATGCTAGTTCTTCAAAGGAAGCATACTTTGGAATTAAATCAAGAAATGGTTGGAACTTTTCAGCAAGTTTTAATTGAAAAAGAAAGTAAAAAATCAAATTTACATTGGGCAGGTAGAACCGATTCTAATGAATGGGTGATAATTGAAAAAAATAATAGTAATATTAAAGATATCGTACCGGCACAAATCACTAGTGCAACGGGCGTAATTTTGCATGGAAAAGAAATAACAGGAGCATAATGTTTAGAGTTTTAAGAGTATTATTTATTTTAGGTGTTTTAGCTGGAACCTTCTTGCTTTTTGACAAGAATAGTGAAAGTATAACTATATATTTCTTTAAAGATAATGGATATGATATACCTGGCTACTTGGCTTTTATTGGCTTTATAATGATAGGTGTAATTATTGGTTATATAATATCTTTAAAGTCAGTTTTTTCTTACAGGTCAGAAATTTCTAAGCTAGTTAAATCAAATAAAGAAATTTCAGAGGAGCTTGATAGTCTTAGAAATGTCGCCGTTGGCGAAGAATTTAGTTTTTCCGATAAGGAGTAATTCTTTGGAATTTTATTCTCTGAGTAGTTTACAAATTTTTATAATCATCTTTGTTGTTATTGCCTTAATTATTTTCTTTGTAGTAAATAATCGATCAAAAAATATACCAACTGATACTGAAGCTTTTAACAGTGCTTTAAAAGCGCTAATAAATGGGAAAAAAGATGAAGCATATCATCTTTTAAGAGAAATTATTTCAAAAGATTCTAATAATATTGATGCATATTTATTACTTGGTGATATTGTTAGGGAAAAAGATGTTAAACAAGCTATTAAAATTCATCAAACAGTAGTATTGAGACCTCAGATTTCAAAAATAAAAAAAATTGAAGCTCACAAAGCTCTATCAAAAGATTTTTTGAAAGATGGTAATACTGCTAGAGCAAAAGAAGAATTAAACAATATTATATCTATGGAATCATCAAATAAATGGGCTTTATTGAAACTTAAAGATATTGCAACAGAAAATAAAAACTGGAAAGAAGCTCTTAAACATGAAAAAAAGTTAATGAATGTTGATATCAGTCATAAAAAAAATGATGAATCTATGTTGAACTACTATATTGCTATGGATTATAAGTCAAAAGATAAAACCAATAATTATGTTAAATATCTAGAAAAAAGTGCAAATGCTGCAAATATATATCCTGAATCAGCGTTAGAGCTAGCAAGACATAATAAAGATAATGCTGATATAGCAATTTCTTATTACAAGCTGTATGCAAAACATAAGCCATCCCAAAGAACAATGGTTTATAACAAGATAGAAAATATTTTATTTGATAATCAACAATACGATGAAGTTGAAGGTTTATATAGAAATCTTTTAGAAAATGATTTTGATGGCTTTGCATTAAATAGATTGGTTGATATTCTTTTAGAAAAAAATGAGGTTATGGATGCTAATGAGCTTGTTGATAGGTTTATGAAAAGCAATTACTCTTGTCACTCCATTAGGCTAAATAAATTAAAATTAGATTCTGAAAGTTTTGATTTAAGGAAGTCTATTTCTTCATTATGTAACGAAATGATTAAAGATGAAATTATTAAATAGAATATTTATACTTTTTTGTTTATCGTTCCAGTTGTTTGCCCAGAGTAAAGATTTAGATTTAAAATATGAAAAAGCAATTAATCTGACGAACGCAGATGAGGCTTTAAAACTTTATGAGGAAATAATAAATACTAACAATGATTCAGATTATGTTTGGCTCTCAAAGCTCAAAAAAGCAGAAATTTTTTATGCAAAAGGTTCTTATATAGCATCATCAGATATCTTTAAAGATTTTAATTTAAATGCACCATTGCACCTTCAAAATCAGTCTTCAAAAGATTTATTATTCAAATCGTTAGATGCTGCAGGTGATACTGATTCGCTAAAAGTTTATCAAGAACTATTATCAGCAAAAAAAATCAAAACCAAGAAAAATAATGTATCTTTAAATCAAAAGAGAGTATGGTTTATTCAGTTTGGTGCATTTTCTTCCATGGAAAATGCTCAAGTATTAAAAGATTCACTTAATGAAGAAAAAATAAAGAATATTCGAGTTGACCAAGTTTTCAAAAATGGTAAAATGATATATTATGTAAGAAGTGAACACTACAATTCTTATGATAAAGCTCTAATTCATAGTAAGAAACTTGAGAACAGAACTAAATTTACCATTAGCGGTTTCTAATTATTTTTTTGCTACTAAATATAATCTATAAAGTATAATTGATATTATCGCTACACCCACCAAATCATCAAAAGGTGATTGTAGAGTGAAGGAAGGCCAATAGTTCTTGTCAAAGAAGAGCGGTACTGCAATGAAAATAGCCATTAATGCCTCACCAGTAATTAGACCAGAAGCTATCAATAACCCATTATTTTTACCATCATCAGAAGCAGTTTTACTTGCAATATGGTTTAGCATTCCTCCGATAAAAATAGGAAGAGTTAACTCAATTGGAAGATAGATTCCAATCGCAACAGCCAATATTGGTACTCTAAAATCTGCTTTTCGATAGGCTTGATATTGATCAATTAAAATGATAATAATTCCTAGAACTGCACCAGCATAGATCATTCCCCATTCTAGATTACCTGCAAATACCCCATTTGCTACATTGGTCATTAAAACAGCTTGAGGAGCTGGTAAATCAGAACTTCCTATACCATATGCTTCATGTAGAAGGGTTAAAACTATTCCAAGCGTTAACGCAGCACTTACAACACCAACCAATTGCATTAATTGTTGTTTCCATGGAGTTGCACCAACAATATTACCAGTTTTAAGATCTTGAAGATTATCTCCTCCGATTGCTGCAGCACAACACACAACTGCACCAATTAAAATTGCAGCTGCGGCTCCTTTTGATGAATCAACATCAAAAAAAGTAATAATTAATAATGAGCTAAATAGAATTGTAGCAATTGTTACTCCTGAAATTGGATTATTAGATGATCCAACAACACCTGCCATATAAGCTGCAACTGCAGAAAAAAGAAAACCAAATACTAACATCACAAATGAAAGAATGATTGCTGATGTCCAAGAACCTATTATTCCAAAATAAGTAAGAGCAATTGGTATCAGCATTGCTATAATAGCCATGAAGACATAATTAATTGGAAGATCTCTCTCTTCCAATGAAATGTTATCAGAGCTTTCTTTTAGCGTCTTTAAACTTAATTGAATACTTTCTATTAATGGCTTGGCAAGTTGAATAACTGACCAAATACCGCCAACAACCATTGCACCAACACCTAAATATCTTATTTTTGAATTCCATATGATATTAGCACTTTCAAAATAGTTATTCCCTTCAAAACCATACAAATATGAATAGATAGGAATAGCAATAGCCCAAGAAATTAATCCACCTGTAAAAGCAAGAATACCAATGTTTCTTCCTACAATATATCCTACACTAAAAAGTGAGGGAGATAAGCTTGCTCCCATGCCAAATATTGCACCTTTAATAGCAATTGCACCTCCTAAAGCACTTGACCATACGCTAAAGGCTAATTCTCCAAGCTTAACAAATCCACCCACAAGAGCTGATATTCCAATAAGTTTTAAACTTTTCTGTGATTTTTTAGAATCAGTTTCATGTCCTGTTTTAAGCACAGCTGCAGTTGCTACTCCTTCTGGAAAGCGCAACTGGGCTTTTAAAATTAATGCTCTTCTTAACGGAACAGTAAATAATGCACCTAAAATTCCACCAACCATAGCAATTTTTGTTACTTCCCAATAGCTTATGGTGTCCCAATAACCTATAAGCAAAAGAGCTGGTAATGTAAAAATAACTCCAGCAGCTAATGATTCACCAGCAGATGCTGCAGTTTGTACAATATTATTTTCTAATATGTTTGAATTTTTAAAAAGTCTAAGAATCCCCATTGACATAATAGCTGCAGGAATTGATGCTGAAATAGTCATTCCAGCGTAAAGACCTAAATATACCATTGCAGATGATAGGATTATTGACAAGAAAATACTTAAAAAAAAGGCTTTGAGAGTTATTTCATTTTTCATAATGTTAACTTAATAAATTTTTAAAATAAAAATGAAAAAAACTATTATAGGCATAACACTTCTTTCCTTCACCTTCCTTAGTTTACATGTACATATTCATGAAGATGACCACGCTAATGACGTAGATCATGCTTCTGATTATAATACGGTTGAGGAAAATTGTGATTTTTGCCAGTTTAATAGTGAGGATTCATTAACAGAAAAGTCGACTATTTCTGCAAACATTAATTTTAAAAATATTATTTTTAATCAATATATAGTTAGCTATATATCGTTTAATATGTTTTGTTTTTTAAACAAATCCCCACCACAATAATCATATCTTTACAAATTGATATCAATCTTTGATATCAGAGTTTTAACAAATCATTTTAGGAGAAAAAATGAAAAACTATTTTAGTTTAATAATATTAATAAGTGCATTATTTGCACAAAACGTTGTGACCGAATCTGATTCATTGAATCCGATTTCTCTTGAAGGTGTTGAAGTTTTTTCATCTTTAAGACAAGTCAATGAAGGTGATTTGGCTGCTTCCGCAATAATTTTTAATGACGAATTAAAAATTATGGAAGGACAACACTTTAGTGACTTACTATTGAGAGTCCCTAATTTGAATTATGCAGGAGGAAGTTCAAGGCCTAAATATTTTCAAATAAGAGGAGAAGGTTCAGTTAGTAGGTATGCGGACCAAGGTCCACCAAGTCCATATGTTGGACTAGTTCTGGATGGAATGGATCTATCTGAATTAGGAATGATTACACCATTGTTTGATATGCAACAAGTTGAAGTATTAATGGGTGTTCAAACAAGTTTATTTGGTGCATCAGCATCATCCGGTTTAATCAATTTTAAAACAAATGATCCTACAGATGAAGAGGGTGGCTATTTTATGACTCAATTCGGATCATATAATACTTACACTACTGGTTTAGTATACAATTTACCATTTGAAAATGGTTGGAAATTACGCTTAGTAGGTCATTCAAATGTTTCAGATGGTTACAAAGAAAATGTTGCCTTAGGTAACAACTATTCATCTGCTGACAAAAATGAAACATCTTTAAGAGCTAAAATTCTTAAAGAAGGTGACTTAATTACACAAAAATATACCATGATTTATTCAGATTTTGATAATGGATATGATAATTGGGCACCAGATAATAACACAGATAATATCACATATTCTGATAATCCTGGAAAAGATAGTCAAGAATCCAAGATTTTCATTGCTGATTATAAATATGATTTAGGTGAGCAAATTGTTGACTTCAATGTCGGAATTTCAAATAATGAAACCTTACATAGTTACGATTCAGACTGGGGTAATTATGATTTCTGGGTTAACTGGGAAGGCGATGATCATCATGATGACCACGGTGATGACCATGGCGATGACCACGGTGACGATCACGATGGGGACGACCATGATGATGACCATGGTGACGAAGATCACGATGACGAAGATCACGATGACTTTGATTTTCAATCATATGATTTCTTTGATTCTTTTGAAAGAGATATTGATACAAGAACAGTTGATTTAAGATTCAGATCAAATACAAACAATAACAACAGAGTTGATTATGTTTTTGGTATATTTCAATCCAACTATGAAGAAACTACTGATGCTGCTGGATATGTATTTGGGGGCTCTGCAACTGGTTTAGCTACTGGATATGATATTATTTCAAAATCATTCTATGGTGAACTTGCATATAACTTTGATAATGAATCAACTTTAGCTGTTGGTTTCAGAAGAGAAGCTAGAGATATCGATTATTTTGATTTTGATAATACTGGAGCAGACTTTGTTCTTGACGGTGATTGGAATACATCTTTTAAAGTTTCATATGAAATGCATCCAACAAGTAATCTTCATTGGTACATATATGCTGCTGAAGGATATCATCCAGCTGGTGTTAACCAAAATCCTTATTTGGATATGGAAGATAAAACTTATGATGATGAAATTTATACAGATGTTACAACTGGAATTAGATGGTACACTGATAACATTAAGCTTTCCGCTTCATTGTTCTATTTAGAGCATGATGGTCATATTTTTGAAGCAGTAGAGCAATTAGATCCACAAAATCCTAATGCATTTGCATTCTTTAAACAAAATGCAGATTCAGGATATGAGTATGGAACTGAAACTAATGGTGAATTTAGATTTTCAGATAAATTATCCATGGGTCTTTCTCTTGGATACATGAGTTCTGAAATCCATTTTGGTGACCATGATGATCATGGAGATGAACACGGTGACGATCACGATGACCACGGTGATGACCACGATGACCACGGTGATGACCACGATGGCGATGACCACGGCGACGACCATGATGACCACGGCGACGACCATGATGACCATGATGACCACGGCGACGACCATGATGACCATGGTGGACATGAAGGACACGCTGATCATGGACAAAAAGCTCATGCTCCAAATTGGAACTATAGTTTATCTGTAAACTATGATTTCACTGAAGACAGTTCATTGATGGTTGAAATTGCAGGTAAAGATGCCTTTATCTTTGATTCAATGCATGATGAATATGAGTCAGAACCATATCACTTATTGAATGCATACTATTCACATACATTTAATAAATTAAGATTAGGAGTTTATGCTAAAAATATTCTTGATGAGTCATATGCTGATCGAGGATTTATTTTTGGATTAGAACCTCCTCACTTTCATGAAGAACTATATAAATCATTTGGCCCTCCAAGAGAAATTGGAATGTCATTAACATATAGTTTCTAATGTCTTATTTTCATAATTTAGCGGGTATTATTGCCCGCTAGATTATGAGCTCAACAAAACAAAAAAGATTATTTATCATTGATGGATATGCCACATTATATAGAGCGCATTACGCATTAATTAGAAATCCATTAACCAATTCCGCAGGAACACCTACAAGTGCAATATTTGGATTTGCAAATCAAGTATTTCAATTGATTGAAGAAGAAAAACCAGATTATTTAGTAGCTGCATTTGATTCAAAAGGTAAAAATTTTAGACATGAGATTTTTTCAGATTACAAAGCTAACAGATCTGAAATGCCCGATGAAATACAAACGCAGTTACCTTATTTGTGGACACTTCTTAAAGCAATGAATATACCAGTATTGAGAGTTGATGGTGTTGAAGCTGATGATATCATTGGAACTGTTGCTAAAAAGTGCTCTGAAAGTGATTTACAGTGCAACATTGTCAGTGGCGATAAAGACTTTATGCAACTAATAGATAATTCAACGTTCCTTTATGCTCCGCAAGCACGCAAAAGAGAAAAAGAAATATTTGATGTTAATAAAGTTGTAGAAAAATGGGGAGTAGGCCCAAATAATATTATCGATTTATTAGGTTTGATGGGAGATAGTTCTGATAATGTTCCTGGAGTTCAAGGCGTTGGTCCCAAAACAGCTATGAAGCTGATTAAAGAGCATGGAAATATTGAATCGATTTATGAAAATATAGATTCAATTAAAAATGAAAAAATGAAAGATAAGCTTCTTTCTGATAAAGATAATGCATTATTAAGTAAGCAGCTTGTAACTATTCTTACTGACGTTAATATTGATTCTTCAGTTGAAGACTTTAAGATTAATGAAATGAACTTATCTAAGCTTGAAGATATTTTTAAGGAACTAGAGTTTTCTGGTCTACTTAAAAAAATTGGTTCAAATGATACTATTGAACCAAAATCAGTTGAAAGAAAGAAAGATTATAAGAATATCTTAAATCTTGAAGACTTAATTGGTTTTGTTGAATCGCTGGAAGAAGGAAAGTGGCTATCAGTTGATTTAGAAACAACATCTATAAATCCTATGGCAGCCGATATTGTAGGTTTTAGTTTTTCCACAAAAAAAGATACTGGTATTTATGTTCCGATTTTGTTCAAGGATAAGACAAAGAATTTATTTGGGAACAATGATTTAGAAGAAGTAATTAGAATATTGAAACCTTACTTAGAAAATGAGAATATTCCAAAAACAGGACAGAATATCAAGTACGATGCGCTTATCATGAAGCGTTTTGGAATTAATTTGAAAGGAATTGAATTTGATACAATGATTGCGGCTCATTTATTAAATCCGAATGCTAGATCGTACAAATTAGACAATCTGTCTTTAGCTCATTTGAATTATAAGATGGTGCCAATAAAAGATTTAATTGGAGTTGGTAAGAATCAAATCACAATGGATCAGGTTACATTAGAAGATATTTCTTTTTATGCTGCAGAAGATGCTGATGTTGTTATTGAATTGACGGAAATCTTTATGAAAGATTTGAAAAAACAGAAGCTGTTTAATTATTTCAAATCTATTGAAATTGATTTATTACCAGTATTAATTGATATGCAATACAATGGTATTTTTATTGATAAAGACTATTTGGAAAGTAGATCAAATGAGATTGGAAAGAAAATTGATTCACTTCAGTCAGAAATTTTAGGTTTGGCTGGAGAAGAATTCAACCTTAATTCTTCCCAACAACTTGCAGTTATACTCTTCGATAAGCTCAAGCTTCCTATGATTAAAAAAAGATCTACTGCTGAAGCTGTTTTAAGTGAGTTGAAGGATAAACATCCTTTGCCTGATCTAATTCTTTCATACAGAAAGCTATATAAGTTAAAAAATACTTATTTAGACCCTTTGCCTTCTTACATTATTCCTGATACTCAGCGAGTACATTCATCGTTTAATCAAACAATGACTGCCACTGGAAGATTGTCAACCAGTAGTCCTAACTTTCAAAACATTCCTATAAGAACGGAAGACGGAAAAGAGATAAGAAAAGCAATTAAAGCGCAATCAAATGAATTTCAAATTTTCTCTGCTGACTATTCGCAAGTAGAGTTAAGAGTAATGGCACATCTTAGTGGAGACGAATCATTAATTTCTGCACTAAATAATGGTGAAGATATACATACTTTTACTGCAAAAAATATTTTTAATATTGATAACGATGATATGGTACTTCCAGAAATGAGAAGAATTGCAAAAATTGTAAATTTTGGAATCATGTATGGAGCAGGTCCATTTAGATTGAGCCAAGAACTTGATATCCCATTTGGAGAAGCAAAGCAAATTAAAGATGCTTATTTTAAAAAATACCAAGGGATTGAAAAATATATTGAAAATTCTAAGCTTCAGATTAAAGAAACTAAATCTGTTGCAACTTTATTAGGAAGAAAGAGAGCAGTTTGGGATTCAGATAGTCAAAATAAAATTAGAAGAGATGCTGCTGAGCGAATGGCAATTAATATGCCAATCCAAGGAACTGCTGCAGAAATGATTAAATTGGCCATGATAAAAATTCATCGTCAAATGAATAAAGAAAATTTAAAATCTAAACTCATTATGCAAATTCATGATGAGTTATTATTAGAAGTTCACCAAGATGAAATTGATTATATTTCAAAAATGGTAATTGAAAACATGAGAGATGCTATGAAGCTTGATGTTCCAATTGAAATAGATTTTGGCGTTGGTCCTTCATGGTATGAGGCACATTAATGAGTCATCTAGGTCCAAAAGTTCATATTGATTTACACCAGCTGAAAAAAAACTATCAAATAGTTAAAAGGGAAGTAAAAGATATTCCTATTATGGCTACAGTCAAAGCTAATGCTTATGGTCATGGAGCAATAGAGGTATCAAAGGCTCTTGAAGAAGAAGGCGTTAGGTATTTAGCTGTATTCACAATCGATGAAGGAATTGAATTGCGTGATGCTGGTATTAAAACAGACATTTTCATATATGCAAAATTTGATCCAACAAGAATTGAAGATGCTACAAAGCATAACTTGACTTTAAATATTTCATCTTTTGATGATTTGAAAGTGCTCAAAGCACATACAGGAAATACTATCAAAGTTCATTTAAAGATTGATACTGGTATGACAAGGTTAGGAGTCCCACTAGACCAAGCAGAAGCCTTTTTAAAAGAAGCAGATCAGCTTGATAGTATCGAATTGGAAGGACTATACTCTCATTTTGCAACTGCAGATGAAGGAGACCTTTCCTATGCTAATAGTCAGCTTAGTAAGTTTAATGAGGTTATAGAAATTTCAAAAAAATTAGAGATGTCTCCCACTTTCATTCATTGTAGTAATAGTGGGGCAATTTTAAATGTAAATGAATCCAGATTTAATATGATAAGAACTGGAATGCTTCTTTACGGAGCTTTTCCATCAGATGAAGTTCCTCAAGAACTTCCAATAAAACCAGTTATGACATTTACTGCTCCCGTAGTTGAAATTAGAGATGTTAAAGCAGGTACTCATATCAGTTACGGTGGAGTATATACTACCCAATCAGATACTCGCATAGCTGTTGTTCAAGCTGGTTTTGCAGATGGAGTGCCTCGACCTTGGTATATAGATGGTTTTGTTAAGTTTAAAAATAAAAATCTCAAAATTACTGGAAGAATTTGTATGGATCAGTTGATGATTGATATTGGATCAGTTGACATTAATTACGGAGATGAAGTTCTCATTTTTGGATCAAATGATCATGGAAGCATTGATATTAATCACATTGCAAAGAAAATTGATTCTACTTCTTATGTTCTAGTTACTGCAATTGGTATTCGCCCTGAAAGAATTTATTAATTCGAGGAGCAAATTAAAACCTAACCAAGGGTAAGAGAAAGGAATTAAGAGGTAATTTTAAACTTTAACTTGCTCCTCATTAATGCTTATGTTTTTTTTAAAAAAAAGTTCCTCCTTTTTCTAATTATACTTATTATACAAACAGATCGCGGGATGGAGCAGCTTGGTAGCTCGTCGGGCTCATAACCCGGAGGTCGTAGGTTCAAATCCTACTCCCGCTACTAACCTC
>Ga0209036_1001063_pt1 | contig 11835 bp, 9 predicted proteins | sample MarorgKNORR_S2LV_3_FD_188222 | JGI IMG/M metagenome (GOLD analysis project Ga0209036, IMG submission 188222) | Marine microbial communities from the Southern Atlantic Ocean, analyzing organic carbon cycling - DCM_A/KNORR_S2/LV (SPAdes) (version 2) | ecosystem: Environmental > Aquatic > Marine >... | reverse complement strand
CTCCTATATCAACTCTTAACAAGCGGAATTGAATCAACGGAACTCGAAATATAAACCGAAAAGTTGCTTTAGCCCGCTAAAGTCGAGTTCTTCCCGAGCGGATACATCGCAGATGAAACACCTCGATAACTCTCATGAAACTGTGCTTGTCGTCGATTTTGGCGCACAGTATGCGCAACTCATTGCGCGAAGAGTCCGCGAAGCGCGTGTGTACAGCGAAATTGTCCCCAACACCATCAGCGCCGACGAAATAGCGCTCCGTCAACCTGCTGCACTCATATTCTCAGGCGGCCCCAAATCCGTTCACACCGAAGGAGCGCCCTCAATCGACCCCGACGTGTACTCCCTTGGAATACCAATTTTAGGAATCTGCTACGGCTCTCAACTTATAGCCCAACAATTAGGCGGAATTGTTGATCCAAGCGGACGAGGAGAATACGGAAGAACCGAACTTCGACTCACAAGTCACGAGTCAAGTATTTTGCCCAGCGACCTCGAAACTAACTCACCAGTTTGGATGTCTCACTTCGACGCTATTTCACAGCCACCTGAAGGCTTTACAGTGACCGCCGCAACCAATGACGCACCCGCAGCGGTTATCGAAAATAACACTAACCGCATATATGGAGTTCAATACCACCCCGAAGTAGTGCACACCCCCCATGGACAAAAACTTCTAGAAACGTTCCTAACCGACATAGCCGGATGCAACGCCGATTGGACTATGGCCAACGTCATAGAAGAAAGCGTCACCGCAATCCGCCAACAAGTCGGAGAAAGCCGAGCAATATGCGGCCTATCCGGTGGCGTTGACAGTGCAGTGGCTGCAGCCCTCGTACATAAAGCAATCGGATCTCAACTCGTTTGCGTATTCGTTGACACAGGACTCATGCGACTCGGCGAAGGAGACCAAGTAGTCGAAACCTTTCAACGCACCCAGGGAATCGAACTAATCCACGAACGCTCCACCGACATCTTCCTTCAGGCCTTGGAAGGGGTGACTGACCCAGAAGAGAAACGAAAAATTATTGGCGAAAAGTTCATACGGATTTTTGAAGCGGCGCAAGGCGGAATCACTGACGCCAATTTTTTAGTCCAAGGCACTTTGTACCCAGATGTCATCGAATCAGGAACAAGTGAAGCTGCCAAAATAAAAAGCCACCACAACGTCGGCGGCCTGCCAGACGACATGGAATTCGAACTTGTTGAACCATTACGAAACCTCTTCAAAGATGAAGTCCGAGCCGTAGGAACCGAACTCGGCTTGCCAGACGAAATTGTTTGGCGGCAACCATTCCCCGGACCAGGTCTGGGGGTTCGCATAATTGGCGAAGTCACCGCTGAAGCGGTAGCAACTCTTCAACACGCGGACGCAATAGTTCGAGATGAAATATCGAAATCAGGGTTAGAGCGAGAGATATGGCAGGCCTTCGCCGTTCTTGCCGATATCCGCAGCGTTGGCGTCATGGGTGACGAACGCACATACGCACGACCGATCATCATCCGGGCCGTCACAAGCGAAGACGCTATGACCGCAGACTGGGCTCGACTCCCATACGAAATACTTGAAAACATGTCATCGCGAATCATCAACGAAGTCGAAGGGGTCAATCGAGTCGTCTACGACATCACCTCGAAACCCCCCGGAACAATCGAGTGGGAATAACCAGGTGACTGAACTACCACAAGGGTTCACTGTTCACGTTGGCAACGTGGGTATCAAAGATGAGAGCAACGACATCCTCATCATTCACTGTGCCGGCGGAGCCACAAGCGCGGGCGTCTTTACCCAAAACCGCTTCGCTGGCCCCAGCATTGACATTTCTAGAAGACATATTGCATCGAAAAAAACCGATGCAGTTGTCATCGTCTCTAAGAACGCAAACGTTGCCACCGGCGAGAGCGGACACTCCGACGCCCAAGAACTAGCCGACCTCGTAGCTACTGCAGTTGACGCCCAATCTTCGGATGTCATCGTTGGATCGACAGGAGTAATCGGCGTGCCCTACCCGATGGACAAAATCCGCGACTACATGAATCGGGTTTCTGCACCGTTTTTGGACCGCTCAGCTGAAGCTGCCGCAACCGCCATCATGACTACAGACACTCACCCGAAAGTTGCTACAAGCTTAACCGGGCAAGCATCAATCGTCGGAATAGCAAAAGGCGTCGGAATGATAGAACCCGACATGGCAACCATGATTGCAGTCATAACCACCGACGCAGCCTTAGACCCCGACCGAATGGACCAAATGTTCCGCGATGTCGTGGCACAAACATTCAACGCCCTCAGCGTCGACACCGATACCTCCACCAGCGACATGGCAGTAATACTTACCTCCGGACTAGTCGGAGCAGTGGACGAAGCACAGTTTGAAGCCGCGTTACAAGATGTCTGTCTTGATCTCACTCGGCAACTAGCCGCCGACGGCGAAGGAGCAGAAACACTTATCGTTGTTGACGTCACCTCAGCGCGCGACGATGAACAAGCACGGAAAGTCGCAAAAGCCATTGTCAACTCGCCACTCGTTAAAACTGCAGTGCACGGTCGAGACCCAAATTGGGGCCGAGTCGCCATGGCAGTCGGCAAAACCAACGAACCAGATATAGACCAAAGCCGCGTGACGATCGCCTTCGGCGGACAAGAGGTCTACCCCGCTCTAGCGACCAATAACACACTTGCGGACTTAGAGACTTACCTAGCGTCCGAAGAGGTTCACATCAGTGTCGACCTAGGTATAGCCGACGGACACTTCACGGCGTACGGATGCGACCTTACGGACGGCTATGTGCGAATTAACGCCGACTACACCACCTAAGCGAAGCAATGACCTCCAGCCAAATCCTCCAAAATCTTAACCCGGCTCAAAACGACGCCGTAATCCATCGCGGCGGGCCCATGCTTGTCGTAGCTGGCGCCGGATCAGGCAAAACAAGGGTCTTAACTCACCGGATTGCCCACCTCATCGAACAAGACAACGTCAACCCCTTTCAGATTCTCGCGATCACATTCACGAACAAAGCAGCGCAAGAAATGAAAGATCGAGTCGCTGCCCTAGTTGGCCCTGTTGCAGAAAACATGTGGGTCTCTACCTTTCACTCAGCATGCGTGCGAATGCTGCGACGAGACGCAGAACAGCTTGGTTACCCACGAGCATTTTCAATATATGACCAGGCGGACGCTGTCCGCTTAACGGGATACGTCATCCGGGACTTGGGGCTGGATACCAAAAAGTTCGTCGCTCGAAGTATTCACGCACAGATATCGAACCTAAAGAACGAACTTGTAGGAAGCCAATCGGCCTTGGACAACGCCGCCAGCATTTTCGAAAGGAAGATTGCAGAAATATATAGCGAATATCAACGACGTCTCAGAGTCGCCGGTGCCATGGATTTCGATGACCTACTAACCGTCACAGTTGAACTCTTCCGCACCCACAGCAACACCCTCGCCCACTACCAAGAGCGCTTTCAACATGTCCTAGTCGACGAATATCAAGACACCAACCCTGCCCAAAACGAGATTGTCCTCAAACTTGGTGACCGCCATCGAAACGTTTTCGTCGTAGGTGACAGCGACCAATCGGTCTATGCATTCCGCGGGGCAGATATCAGAAACATCCTCGACTTCGAAAAAGCATTCCCTGACACGGGCATTGTCGTACTCGACCAGAACTACCGATCAACACAAACAATCCTCGACGCAGCGAATTCAGTGATAGCTAACAACTACGGGAGGAAACCAAAGGATCTCTGGACCGATAAATCAGCAGGCGACAAAATTGTTCTCTACCGAGCCGATGACGAGGTCGAAGAAGCCGCATGGATCATCGCCGAACTACAAAATCGCCATCAAGAAGGCACACTCAGATGGAGCGACGTTGCAATCTTCTACAGAGCAAACGCACAAAGCCGAATCATAGAAGAACGTCTTGCCAGCTCTGCGATCCCTTACCGCGTTGTAGGCGGCACCCGCTTCTACGACCGGCGTGAAGTCAAAGATGCTCTGGCGTACCTCCGTGCCATCGTCAATCCATCCGACGAAGTGTCGCTAAAACGTATTCTCAACGTCCCCAAAAGAGGCATAGGAGATGGCAGCGTCACAAAACTGGACGAATATGCCAAGAGTAATCAGGTGCCATTTAGCGAAGCTTTGGCCAGTTGGCCCGAAACAGGAATCAGCGGAACCGCCAAAAAAGGACTCGCCAACTTCTCGGAACTACTTAGCCAATTATCGCGCCGTGTCTCAGACGGTCCCGCTGAAGTCATTCAAATCGCGCTTGAACGATCGGGCTATATCGACGAATTGCGCGACGAACGCTCTATAGAAGCCGAAGGACGACTCGAAAATCTCGCAGAATTGATTGGCTCAGCCGAGGCCTACGAAACATGCGAAGAATTTCTCGAGCAAGTATCTCTCGTATCGCCCACCGATGAACTCGACGACCAGTCCGAAGTAACGCTAATGACCCTCCACACAGCCAAAGGACTCGAATTCCCCATGGTGTTTATTGTTGGCATGGAAGACGGGATCTTCCCATCATTCATGTCGCTTGGAGATCCTGACCAACTCGAAGAAGAACGCCGCCTCGCGTACGTAGGAATCACCCGCGCAGAAGAACAGCTGCACTTAACGTTGGCTGAAAGCAGGTGGATATACGGGCAACAGCAGTACAACACCCCGAGCCGCTTCCTTCGAGAAATCCCAGATGAGTTGCTCGATGATCGAAGCCCCAAAGGTAGTCATAAAGCTGGAAGAACAGCCCCTTCTGCTGTAGAGCCATCGGATGACTATGAAGACAGAAGAGCTGAGCGACGCGAACGGGCCCGAGAAAGAGTTATAGAAAAAGCTATTGCAGCTGGAACCGATGCCCCGCCATCGACCCACCTCGATTTTAAGACTGGCGAAGATGTCCTTCACCCAAACTTCGGCGAAGGAGTGATCCTTTCGATGGCAGGTGTCGGCGATAACGCTGAAGTCACCATTCACTTCAGCGAAATAGGAGAAAAGACCCTGCTCCTTGGGTGGGCAAACCTACAAAAAGCTGCGAAGTGATTTACCGACCCGTAAAAGAAGGTGGACGCTTTTCTACGAAAGCTGCTACCGCTTCTTTATGATCATCGGTCGTGCGACAGCGACTCATCGCCATCGCCTCAGCATCCAAACAGTCCAACAAATCAGCGCTTAAGGCCCTATTCAAATTCTCTTTCATATATCGCTGAGCCACTAACGGGCCATCTGCAAACCGAGAAGCATAAGAAATAGCTGCCGTTTCAAAATCAGCGTCATCGAATATTTGGTTCACAACCTGCAATCTCATTGCCTCGGTGGCATCGAAACGATCGGCCGTCAGATACAGCTCTCGTGCCTTCGCAGCGCCAACTAACTGGGTAAGAAACCAGCTGCCACCAAAGTCACCTGAAAACCCAACCTTGGCGAAGGCCGTAGTAAAAATCGCTCGAGGCGAGGCAACCCGCAGATCGCAGGCCAACGCAATTGACAACCCCGCACCAGCGGCAGCACCGTCAATTGCAGCAACCGTAACCTTCGGGAAAGTCTGCAATGCCCCCGAAACTATCCGTTGCCTCTTTCTTAAATCATCGACAGCAGTCTCTAAACTCGCAGGCGAAGGAGCTTCTCCTGAATTACGGGCGTTCATCCCCTTAACGTCTCCGCCAGCACAAAAAGCTCCACCAGCGCCTGTCAACATGACAGCTCCTACATCAGGGTCATCTGCAAGCTCAGGTAGCAAACGCTCAAACACTTCATAGGTTTCAGCATGTAACGCGTTGCGCGCTTCAGGCCTATTAAAGGTCAAGACAGCAACCCGACCCTCACGTCGTGCAAGCATCACATCAGTGCCAGTTTCAAAATCCATGGTCGAAACACCCTTTCACTGGACTTTTACCTCAATTCCCCCCCTAGTATGGCGAATTTGTAGGGCAACCTCACACTCGAACCCGCCCCGACAGGAGACCCAAGTGGACCTCTTCGAATACCAAGGCAAACAGTTCTTCAAACAGTTTGGAATGCCAGTCTCTGACGGCGAAGTCGCCTTCACCGTCCAAGAGGCCGTAGATGCCGCCGAGCGTCTAGGCACACCCGTAATGGTGAAAGCCCAAGTCCACACCGGTGGACGAGGCAAAGCAGGCGGCGTCAAATTTGCGGCGACCGTAGAAGACGTCCAAGAACATGCGAGCAATATCCTTGGCCTCGATATCAACGGACATATCGTTCAACGCCTCTGGATAGAAAAAGCGAGCGATATTTCAGAGGAGTACTACGCAAGCTTCACCCTCGACCGCTCAGCAAAACAACACCTTGGCATGCTCTCCGCTGAAGGTGGCGTCGAAATCGAAACCGTTGCAGCAGAAAACCCAGACGCAATCAGCAAAGTCCACGTCGACCCAGCAATTGGGCTCACAAGAGAAGCAGCTCAAGCATGGGTTGAAGGAGCCAACCTGAATCCGGTCGCAGTCGAAGGCGCAATCGACATTGTCCTCAACCTCTATGAGGCCTATGTCAATGGCGATGCCGATCTTGTCGAGATCAATCCGCTCATCCTGACCCCGGATAACAGAGTTCACGTCCTCGACGCAAAAGTCACCCTCGACTCCAACTCGGTGTTTCGCCACGAAGACTACGCTGAGTTCGACGAAACACAACCGCGCGACGAACGAGAAGAAGCAGCCCACTCCAAAGGCCTTCAATACGTCGGCTTAGAAGGAAGTGTCGGCGTCATAGCAAACGGCGCTGGCCTCGCCATGTCAACCGTTGACGTCGTCAACCAAGTCGGCGGTAAACCAGCCAACTTCCTCGACATAGGAGGCGGCGCGAACGCTGACGTGATGGCGGGCGCCCTCGAAGTGATCAACAACGACCCTGAAGTCAAATCAATCTTCATCAATATTTTCGGCGGCATCACCCGAGGCGAAGAAGTCGCCAACGGCATTATTGAAGCGCTGAACCGCGTTGATATCGACGCCCCAATCATCATCCGCCTCGATGGCACCAATGCTGACGAAGGTCGAGCAATTCTCGAGCCAGCGCTCAACGAAAAACTAATGATGGAACCAACAATGCTCGACGCGGCACGTAGAGCCGTCGAACTCGCCAAGGGAGAAAGCTGATGAGCATCTTCGTAGACAGCAACACCAAAGTTATTTACCAGGGACTCACCGGAAGCCAAGGGCGCTACTACGGCTTACTTAACCGTGACTACGGAACGCAAGTCGTTGGAGGAACGAACCCCAAAAAAGCCGGAGAAGAAGTCGAAGGAATACCCATCTTCGCGAATTGCGCAGAAGCGGTTGAAGCGACCGGCGCAACTGCTTCATGCATCTTCATTCCAGCTGCTGGGGTGTATTCGGCAGTCATGGACGCAGCAGAAGGCGGCGTCAAATTCATTGTCTGTATTACTGAAGGAGTGCCCGCGCACGACGAAGCCAAGTTCTATAACGAACTCAAGGCGCAGTACCCCGACGTGCAACTCTTAGGACCCAACTGTCCGGGCATCATCAGCCCAGGCCAATGCAACATCGGCATCACCGCTGGTCACATTGCAAAAGCTGGCGGTCCGGTCGGCATTGTGAGCCGTTCAGGCACCCTTACCTACCAAGCCCTATACGAACTGCAACAAAAAGACATCGGTGTCACTACCTGCGTTGGCATAGGCGGCGATCCGGTACCAGGAACGTCTTTCATTGACTGTCTTGCAGCATTCGAAGCAGATCCCGAAACTAAGGCCGTGATGATGATCGGTGAAATCGGTGGATCCGCAGAAGAAGAAGCAGCTGATTTCATAAAAAATCACATGAGCAAACCCGTTTCTTCCTACATTGCTGGTGTCACAGCCCCTCCCGGCAAAAAAATGGGCCACGCTGGCGCAATTGTGTCCGGTGGTAAAGGAACAGCAGACGCGAAAATGGAAGCATTACGTGACGCTGGAGTCAAAGTAGGACTCAATCCCACCGAAGCCGGCGAATTGATGGCGGAGATCGTCACCTCTTTATAGTCAACTCCAACTAAGTTCCCAAGCGTGCGGTTAGCTGTACTTGCCTCCGGAACAGGATCAATCTACGAAGCAATCGTAAACGCCGGGATCTCGGTCGCAACGGTGCTCGTTGATCGACCCTGCAAAGCAATCGATCTTGCCGAATCAGACAACATTCCAGTAACCGCCGTTATGCGCACTGAATTTGGCAAAGATTTTGACCGCAACGCGTACTCGACTGAAATCGTCACTCAACTTCAACGCCAAGAAATCAATGTAATTGCGATGGCGGGCTTCGGAACCGTTCTCGGGAAACCGTTCTTCGACGCGTACAACGGACGCGTTCTCAACACGCACCCCTCCCTTCTCCCATCCTTCCCAGGCTGGCACGCAGTACGTGAAGCCCTCGCTCATGGCGTAAAAATCACGGGCTGCACCGTTCACCTAGCAACCCTGGAAGTGGATGCTGGACCAATTCTCGCCCAAGCTTCAGTCAATATTGAGGTCGACGACACTGAGGCGAAACTTCATGAACGAATCAAACTCGTCGAACGAGATCTCTACCCAGCAACGATCAAAACCTTTATTGCAAGCATGGAGCACCAATCATGAGAGCACTCATCTCGGTATATGACAAAACCGGAATTATCCACATGGCGCGAGCGCTTTCACAGATGGGATGGGACATTGTGTCAAGCGGAGGAACCGCGGCAACCCTGCGCGAAGAAGGCATAGACGTCACCCCTGTAGAGGAGGTCACTGGTAGCCCCGAAATGCTCGATGGACGAGTAAAAACTCTTCACCCCCGAATCCATGGCGGGATACTTGCCGATCGAAAAAAACCAGCCCACCTCGACGCTCTACAACAACAAGGAATCATCCCGATAGATCTTGTTATATGCAACCTCTATCCATTCCGAAGTGACCCCAGCGTCGAACTCATAGACATCGGCGGCCCGACAATGGTCCGAGCCGCAGCAAAGAACCACGACAGCGTCGGCATCATTGTCGACCCAAACGATTATTCAGCTGTGCTTTCAGAACTGACAGCTGACGGGGCACTCTCTGATACCACCCGACGACAACTCGCCCGAGCAGCATTCGCCCACACCGCCGCTTATGACGCAGCGATCGTCGAATGGCTCGACCAAGACGACCCTCTGCCTCCAACACTGCACCTCGCCCTCGAAAAAGCTGACGAATGCCGATACGGCGAGAACCCGCACCAACAAGGCGCCCGATACCGACCAATCTCCACCGCTCCCTGGTGGGACGCCACTGTTCAACACGAAGGACTAGCGCTCAGTTACCTCAACTTTTTCGACGCGGACGCCGCGTGGAGAATCGCGCATGACCTCGGCGCACAGTCGAAACAGGCTGCTGTTGCCATCATTAAACATGCCAATCCCTGCGGTGCAGCAGTTGGAACTGATCTGGCCGATACCTATCAACGCGCGTTCGACTGTGACCCGCGCTCAGCGTTCGGAGGCATCGTCGCCACAAATCAAGTTATCGACTTGGCCACAGTGCAAGCGATTGAAGATGCAGCCCAAGCTGATCTAATAATCGCCCCCGGATACGAAGACGGCGTCATCGAACGTATCCGCAGCAAAAGAAAAAACACTCGCGTTCTTGAAGGTCCAGCGCCTTCCCAAACGCGAATCGAGCTCCGCCAAATAACAGGCGGATGGCTTGCGCAAACACCTCATCAATTTGATGCTCAACGCAACGACTGGACTGTGGTGACTAAACGCGAACCCAGCGAATCGGAGTGGAATGACGCAGAGTTTGCGTGGCGAGTAGCTGGACATGTCACATCGAATGCCATTGTGCTCGTTAAGGATCAAACCGCTTGGGGAATCGGCGCAGGTCAACAAAACAGAGTCGAATCAGGCGAAATAGCAGCGTCGAAAGCTAACGGTCGAGCTGCTGGCGGGGCTTGTGCGAGCGATGCGTTCTATCCCTTCCCTGACGGAGTAGAAGCCGCAGCTTCGGCAGGCGTCGCCGTGGTAATCCAACCGGGCGGAGCCATGCGAGACGATGAAGTTACCGCACGGGCTGACGAACTTGGGATCTCAATGATCTTTACAGGCGAGCGCCACTTCAGACACTAAATCAGACCTAACCTAAGAGCGTGACAGCAATACTTCTTGACGGCCAGAAGCTCGCTGATGACGTCAAACAACAAATAGCGACCCAAGTTGAGCAACTGGACTTTGTTCCTGGATTGGGAACCATTCTTGTTGGTGATGACCCAGCTTCTCATAGCTATGTTGGCGCAAAAATTAGGGATTGTGAAGAAGTAGGTATCGCATCGATACACGAACACCTACCAGCCGATACTCAACAAACTGAGCTTGAATCAGTCATCCAAAGATTCAACTCTGACTCCAACGTTCACGCGTACATCGTGCAACTCCCCCTTCCGAAGCAATTGAACGAAGAAGCAGCACTATTAGCGATTGATCCCCAAAAAGATGCAGACGGCCTGCACCCCGTCAACCTTGGACGACTCGTCATGGGTGTCGATGGTCCACTGCCATGCACCCCCCGAGGAATTCAGCTGATGCTGGAAACATACGAAATTCCGGTCGAAGGAAAGCAGGTATGTGTCATAGGGCGAGGTCTTACCATCGGCCGGCCTATGGCATTGCTCATGGCCCTCAAACGACCAACAGCCAACGCAGCGGTAACAGTCATTCACACAGGAGTGCCGGACCTCGCCCACTACACCCAACAAGCAGACATTGTCATCGCCGCTGCGGGAGTACCCAACTTGGTAACCCCAGACATGATTAAACCGGGCGCAGCAGTCATCGGCGGAGGACTGACCCGAGAAGGAAAGAAAATCTTGTCCGACGTCGATGAATCTGTTGCGGAAGTCGCCGGATGGGTAACACCACGATTAGGTGGCGTTGGACCGATGACCCGAGCAATGCTTCTCAAGAACACTGTCGATGCAGCAATAGTAAGCGCAACCTAATTTCCCATAAGTAAAGAACCTGCTCATTCGAGATGTAATTAGTGCTCTGAGTGCGCTAGAACGGCACACGAAATATTTCGTCCAATAGGAGGACCGAAGGTGAAAGACCCAGTTCGAGTTGCAGTCACCGGAGCAGCAGGCCAAATCGGCTACTCACTTCTCTTCCGAATAGCTTCAGGCAGCATGCTCGGCCCCGACCAGCCAGTCATATTACAAATGCTCGAAATCGAACCTGCGTTGGGAGCGCTAGCAGGTGTCAAAATGGAACTTGACGACTGCGCGTTCCCTCTCCTTGCGGGCACAGTCGAAACCGCTGATGCAAACGAAGCTTTTAGCGGAGCGGACTATGCCCTGCTTGTCGGGTCGATGCCCCGAAAAGCCGGAATGGAACGAAGCGACTTGCTGCAAGCCAACGGCGGCATCTTCACGGGTCAAGGTCGCGCCCTAAGCGATGCAGCTAACAGTTCAGTCAAAGTACTTGTCGTAGGTAACCCAGCGAATACCAACTGTCTCATAGCCATGCACAACGCTCCGAACATTCCTGATGCACAGTTCACGGCGATGACCAGACTCGATCACAACAGAGCAATAGCGCAACTTGCTCAGAAAACGTCGACGGCTGTGAATGACATTAAACACATGACAATTTGGGGCAACCACTCTGCAACCCAGTACCCAGATCTGTTTCACGCAGATGTTGCGGGCCAAAATGCTGCAGCGTTAGTAAACGACCAGCAATGGCTGGAAAACGATTTCATTCCTACTGTTCAGCAACGAGGCGCAGCGATAATCGACGCGCGCGGTGCGAGTTCTGCGGCCTCGGCCGCATCGGCTGCAGTTGACCATATGCGGGACTGG
>Ga0209036_1001062_pt1 | contig 11838 bp, 9 predicted proteins | sample MarorgKNORR_S2LV_3_FD_188222 | JGI IMG/M metagenome (GOLD analysis project Ga0209036, IMG submission 188222) | Marine microbial communities from the Southern Atlantic Ocean, analyzing organic carbon cycling - DCM_A/KNORR_S2/LV (SPAdes) (version 2) | ecosystem: Environmental > Aquatic > Marine >... | reverse complement strand
GACATTGAGAGTTCATCCACAATGGGAGCCGGGAGAGCCATTCTATGGTCTAGATTCCACATTAGCACCTCGCGATACTGCTGCTGAAGGTCAGTTATGGATGGAAGAAAATGCATTAGATAGGGCGCATTCTGAAAAACCAGTTAGTGTGATTAGAGCATCAAATGTTCAAGGAGTTCCACTATCAGGACCACCAGGAAATGGAATATTACATCGCTGGGCTAGAGAATGTCAAATAGGGTGGATTAATGTCCCAGGTGATGGCTCTAATCCCAAAGATTTCATCCATATTGAAGACTTGATACAAGTAATCGCTGGAATAATCGAAAACCCCCCATTAACCAGAGAGGAGATAGCTGTTGGTTCAGGAAAAGGTATCTCTATGCAAGACCTAGCAAATATATACAATTCAAAAACTGGTTGTGAAATAGAACTAAATCAAAGCGATGATAATGAAGTATTCGGACTTGTAGATGCTTGGGTTCTAGAAGAAAGGCTTGGTTTTAGGCCAAGAATTAGTCTTGATGAAATGATAGAAGAATCTTTCGAAGTTGCTTAGATAGAATTTACTATCAATCTTTTTCTAATCCCATTCCATGAATCAACTGATACTTGTAAAGACATTTCAGTTCCAGTCAAAATTTTACTAGAATCATAATCATTTGTCATCCTAACTTCAATATCGTTTATACCAGAAGTGACATGTAAAGTATTACCTCTCTTATATTCATCAGAAATTCCAATTCCAAATGTACGATCAACTGAATTTACTCTGAATGATAATTCGAATATACTTCCCTTAAATGATGAAATAAGTTCTTTCTGTTCATTCAAAAATCTTGCTCCATTCATCTGATTAATTATTTCTTCCAAAGAAATACTAGTCACTTCTGAATCAGACATATTTTCATCAGAGACATTTTCATCAGGCATATTTTCATCGATTACACTCTCGATTTCTTCATCTGGTGGTCTGGAATTACTAGATTCTAAACTCTCTTTTTCGTCAGATTCTTTTTGCATATTTATTTCAGATTTAGATTCAATAAAATTTTCGTCTTTTTCAGTTATACTGTTGACCGAAGATAATGCACCAACTGCTGCTCCAGCAATACCTAAACCCGCTACAATTTTCGCATTGTCATTAGATAATTTGGTTTTGGCAATAGTGACTATCGCATCTGATTTCATATTCCATATAGCTCTAGCAGGAGTTCGGGCAACTAATGGTAATTGGTTAACTTCAGATTCAAACTTTTCATCCATTGATTGTTTAATCAAATCAATATTTTCATTACTCTCGGGATTTTCAAGCATTTGTCCTAATTCAAGAGACCAATTCTCTACCATTGAAACCATATCTGATTCTTCATCTTCTGAATCTCCAGAAGTATCATTTACGGAACTTACTTCTGATTCATATTCGAACGCCTTTTCTCCTTCCCAAACTTCATTATCTAGAATAGTAATTTTCCCAGCACCTACAAATCGGCGTGTGCCTACTGGAATATTTCCATCCGCAGGAACTCTGGTCCAGCCACCACCATACCAATCATTACTACCATCTTGTTCCCTATCATCCAAACTCCAAGATGGAGCACCACCATCATTAGCATTGTAAAAATATAATCTACAGTTATTAGAATTTAGATACCAATTTTTACCATTAATTTTACTAGATTGTAATCTATACTCTCCGTTATATTTTTCCTTGACATGGTTTGAAATTATCAGAGATGATGAATTTGTCATTGTTTCATTCTCAATTCCCAGGAGAGCCATTAATTCATTAGAGGACAATTTTCCACTCCCATCTTGATCAATAGCAGAAAAAATAGGCTGTAAATAAGATCGTGGGGCTCGACTACCAGTGAGTTGTTCTAAACCATTATCAAACTCTTCGATATTAATTTGTCCATCACCATCGAAATCAAACTTTGAAATCATTCCTTCTGCATTTAGGCCCTTGCTTAATAATAATTTTTCGAGATTTTTCATTGCAGCCGCAACTAGTTTATCGGATATTGCCATGCATATGCGTGAAGGGATGTAAACATGATACTTACCCCGTCATAATTTGAAAAATTTAGGATTTCAAACGAAAGGTGTTTTAACAACAATGGACTTAATGCGCCTTCGACTACTCGCTTGAATCCACAACTCTTGTCCTAATGATACATCCTCAAAGTAACCCATTGCAATACCGGTTTTATTCAAACTCGGAGATGGACCCCCACTAGTAACATAACCTACTTTTTTAGCAGAATCTCCGGGGCCATCAAATACCATATGCCCCGGTCTAGGATTAGGCCCCCTTTCCTGACAAACTAACCCAAGCCATCTAGAACCTGAATTTAATGATTTGATTACCGACTCTTTTCCAATGAAGTCATGATCAAGATTCAATCCAAATGGAACATTCGTCTCAACAGAATTTCGAAAAAGAAATCCTTCGGGTATTTGAATATCAGGTTGAATATCTAGACCGGGCCAAAGAAAATCTTGTCCTGAAAGAAGATATCCTTTTTCTAATCTAAGTGTATCTCTAGCTCCTAGACCAACTGGAATCGCGCCCGAATTAATTAGAGAATCCCATAGAATTGAGGCTTGGCTATTAGGAACGAATATTTCAACACCTCTTTCTCCTGTATAACCCGTTCCCTGAATCCATCCAGTAATATCTAAATTATTCTTGGCGATATTCTGACATGAGAATCTAGAAACATTATTCTCTTCGCCTAAAACATCCCTCAATATTGATACTGATTCAGGTCCTTGTAAGGCGATGATACTTGTTTCACTGGATAAATCCTTAATTCTAACAGAACCATCTCTTGGAAGTTTTGAATTGAACCAATCCCACATTGTAGAAATCATAGAGGCATTAGGGACTCCAAAAACACTTTTTTCAGAATTAATTGCAAAAATCATGTCATCGATTATATGCCCATTTTCGTCAAGAAAATGCGTGTAACCACATTTACCACTTGCGAAATTAATAAACTGTTGAGTACCTATTGAGTTTAACCATGGAAGTACTTCGTCACCTTCAAACTCAAAAAAGCCCATATGTGAAACATCAAAAAGACCGGATTTATTCCGACAAGACATGTGCTCTTCTTGAATTGAAGTGTACCATATTGGAAGTTCAAAACCATGAAAATCTACTATATTCGCTCCTGCATGTAAATGATTATCATAGAGAGGAGTTCTTACCAGATTACCGTCACTCATACCCCTTTCGAAAAGGAACTGGTGCAAGAAGGTGGCGCTTCGAAGAACAGAAAAACAATTTAGAAAAAATAATTCTGACTTGGGAAATAGAGAGGTTTAAATAGTGCTAACTCCACTATACAACTAGAGGTTGATAAGATGAATAACAGCAACAGAGTTCAAAAAAAATCATCGGATCACAATGGACAAAATTTTTCAAGGAAAAAACAAATTATACCGAATAAGAGACCTTCACAATCTAGAGGAACTGAGGCTGTAACTGGTAAGTGTAAAATTTGTGGCTCTAATTCATGGGATACTGATTCGGTTCGTGGAGAGACTATTTGTTCAGAATGTGGATTTGTTGCTGCTGAAAATATGATTGACCCTGGAGCTGAATGGACAAACCATTCAAGCGGTGAAGACAGAAGCAGGGTTGGCGCCCCCACTTCATTAACAATTTCTGATAAGGGATTATCGACAGAAATTAGTAGAGCGGATTTGACCTCTGGTGCTGCAGCAAGGCATGGAATGACTGGAAAGAACTTACGTGAATGGCGAAGAAGACAGAGGGTTGATCAAAGAAGTAAAACTAGAGATAGTAGAAGTAGAAATTTAACCCTCGCAATGCAATTTATCAGAGATAGGGGGGGGTTACCAAAACAAATCGAGCAAGAAGCAGCCAATCTGTACAGACATGCTATGAAAGAAGGAATAGTAACTGGAAGAAGCATAAGAGGCGTCACCGCAGCTTGTGTTTACATTGCAGCAAGGCAAGCAGGAATACCAAGAAGAATTGATGTAATTGCGGAGGCATTTGATATGGTAACTGAAGTGGAAGAAAAAGAATTGAAAAGAACTATTCGATTAGTGGCTAGAAAAATGAATACTCACCATATCACGGGGCCTGAGGAATATTTTGAAAAATTTCATTCAGATTTACAATTACCTCCCAAAGTATTGGGTTACACTAGAGACTTGTGGGACAAAGTCGGTGAGAATATGATTTGGCAAGGTAAGAAACCTTCTGGAATTGCTGGTTGTATGCTTTACAAAGCATCACAAAATAGTAATTCACCTAGAACCCAGAGTGAGGTTTGCAAAGTCTCAGGAATCAGCGAAGTAACACTGCGAGGACTATTGAAAATTTTAAATCAAATATTAGATGATTAAATTATGATTTCAACTGATTTCTTCTTTTCATCGAGTCTCTATAGGCCGCCTTGTAAGATCTAAATAAATAGGCTATTGTGGCAATATGAACTATGGCAGTAATCACTAAAATTGGGTCCATGATAATGCGAATTGATAAAGAAGAATTAATGTCTTGAAGGAAAATATTTCAACTATATATATTTGAGTTAACCAATTTCGTAAATTGTCAGAGACATTTCACGTTCCTTAGCCATTTCAATTACAATTCTTGTCCATTTACTAGTGGGAGAAGGGATTGCGAGTATATCTGTAGCCGACTGTAATATCTTCTCAGTAAGAGAATTCGGTGCCTCTGAGCGACCTCTATCCCTTAGTGTCCTGTTAGGGTCATCCCATTCTTCTGAAAAAATAGCTATTGGAGTCGAATTATTATCTGCCCAACGCTCTGCCATGTAATCAACGCCGCTTGCACCACCAACAATTATCAAATCCGGATATCCATTATCATCAACCCAATTCTCAATCAATTCTTCGAAAATCTGAAAATCATAAAACCTACTACTACCGACTATTGCTAAATTAATTATATTACCGTCCTGGTTAAGATCTTTCTTCCCAAGCGAGTCAACTATATTCTGTCCGATTCCGGATGTCATCAGTAGTGCGAGAGAGGTCTACAGGGATAAATGTCATGCATAAACAATACATTATTTGATATCTGATTAGCATTACGGCTAGTATAGTGAGATGTACTGATGTTAGATATTAAGGCAATTCGAGCAGATTTTCCTATACTCGATAGAGTATTACCAAATGGGAAAAATCTCGTATATTTTGATAATGCTGCAACATCACAAAAACCTCAATGTGTCATCGATGCGATGAGTAACTTCTATGAAAATTATAATTCTAATGCACACAGATCAAATCATACATTGGCTGATGAAGCAAGTTCTGCATTAGAGAATGCTAGGAATCAAATCTCTAATTTCTTCGGTGCGAAACCAGAAAATATGATATACACAAGCGGTGCTACAGAAGCAATTAATCTGGTCTCATATGGTTGGGCAAAAAACAATTTAGATAATGGTGATGTAATAGTCATTACAGAAATGGAACATCATGCAGATATTGTGCCATGGCAAGAACTTTCTAAAGAGAAAGGAGTAGAAGTTAGATATGTTCCAATAAATAATGAAACATTCATGCTAGATATGGAAGCTTTTGAAATCGCTCTGGATGGAGCCGCATTAGTCTGTGTAACACACACTAGTAATGTTTTAGGGATTAGAAATCCAATTGAGAAAATAATAAAAATAAGTAAAGCAAAAAATTGTAAAGTTTTGATTGATTGTGCACAAGGCGCGCCGCATGAAAAAATAAATTTCGAAACACTAGGTGCCGATTTTTTAGCAATCTCTGCACACAAGATGGCTGGACCCACAGGAATAGGCTGTCTGCTGACATCGAATGAAAGAATACAGGAGATGGGTCCTTTCATGACAGGTGGCTCAATGATCAAAAAAGTCACTACGGATGGTTCTACATTCAAGGATGGACATGAAATGTTTGAAACGGGTACTCCAAGAATTGCGGAAGCAATAGGTTGGGGCGCCGCAGTAGGATGGTTAGAGCAATTCAATATGGAAGATATTCACAACCATGTACATGAAATTGCAGCATACGCTGGTAAGGAAATGATAAAAATACCTGGGATAAAGATTTTTGGAGACCCAACCAATAAAGATTCTTCAGGAGCTGTATCATTTTTACATGAAACAATACAATCACAAGATCTAGCCTTATTATTAGATCAAGGTGGGTATGCAGTTCGTACAGGGCATCATTGTGCACAACCGCTAATGGATGCTTTAGGAGTACCCTCGACTAATAGAGCATCTTTCTGGATATACAATACACAAGAAGAAGTGGAGGGGTTCATCACACATCTGAAATATATATGTGAAAGATTCGCATAATAAACAATCATTTGAATAAAAAAAACCCTTACGGCGTAACATGACTTCACTTTGGCCGGAGCATTTAGATGGTATTGTTGAAGAATTCAAAGACTGTTTCGACTCAATGGAAAGATATGAGTTATTATTCGACTATGCTAAGAATAATCCAAACCCACTACCAATAGAGGAATGGACAGAAGAAAATCAAATTTTAGGTTGTCAATCGAGAGCACATGTAATCTGTTCTTTAGACGAAGGGGGACTTTTCTTGCTTAAGGCAGGTGCTGATGCTCAAATTGTCCAAGGCCTAATGAGTATAACAGCTATTGCAGTAAATGGATTAGAGCCGATTGAAGTGTCAAAGTTAACTCCCGCATATGTAGAAGAAATGGGTTTGAAAGCAGCTTTGAGCCCAAATCGAGCAAATGGTTTCTTGAATATGTTCAATAGAGTGGTTAAAGAGGCGAAGATACTTTCGGAGACTTATGATGATTGATAAAAATGATGTTCTTGAGGCTTTAAACGAAGTTGAAGACCCAGAAATGAAAATATCTGTTATTGATTTGGGCCTTATTTATGATGTAAAGATAGAAAATACACATGCAGAAATTGATATGACTCTAACGAGCCCCGGATGCCCAATAGCGCCTGAATTAATGGCTGCAGTGCATAGAGCGGCTCTAGATACTCAAGGTTTGGAAAGTGTTCATGTGAACCTAACATTCACACCTCTATGGGACCCAAAAATACATGCTACTGAAGATGGTAAATTTGAATTAGGCATATTCTAAAATAGGTGTGAATGTGTTTCCAAAAGAAGAAAGAATTTTGGCTTGGAAAAAAATACCTGAATCCTCAAGAATATTATTTATTGCCAGCATTATAGTCATTATTTTCTTAACACCAAATCTTGCAGAAGGATACGAAAGCACTTGGAATAAAGTAAATATTAATTCAAGTAATGACTATAATGCTGCAATAATTGATTCTAATGGAGATGCTTGGGTCTTTGGAGACGATGGAATAATAATTCAGGGGGAAAAATTAGCTAATTGGAGCATAGTAGATTCGCCTACAGACAAAGATATATTATCTGCGGATTCAAATGAAAATATTATTGTAGCCGCAGGTTCGGATGGAGTGGTAATTTACAAAGAAATTCAATCAAATGAATGGATTAACATTGATATCGATAATCAAACAAAAATTAATTCAGTATCGATTAATAATTTTGATGAAATTGTAATAGTCACTGATTTAGGAGGTATCAAGATTTACAAAAATAATGAATGGTTAGAAATAAATTCATTAACTTCTGAAAATCTACTTGATATTACATTTGAAAATGGAAGAGGATTAATTTCCGGAACTTCCGGATTAATTCTTGGTTCAGAAGATAATGGGTTGACTTGGGAAATGAGAGAGACTCCAGAAATTATCGCTACTTCTGAAATTATTTCTATTGACTACTACAAAACAAATAGAGCTTATGCAATTACTTCGGATGGTACTATTTTGAAATCGACTCAAGAATCATTGACAACAACAGTGGGATATTCATGGGCTGTAAAAGAAATTGAATCAGAAAACTATAGTACCAGTATAAATGTCAACTTAACCTCATTAGAAGTTTTGAGTACAACAAAGATATTATTCACGGGACAAGACGGTTTTGTAGCACTGAGTAAAGATGGAGGGAATATTGTTACACCTCAATTACTACCAGAGGGAAGTAATAATCAGACAATAAATGATATAGCAATGGACACTGCATTTAGAGGAATTATTGTAGGTGATGGCGGGGAAATTTTCTATACGGAGAATGGAGGAGAAGATGAACCAGTAGGATTTGAAATAATAGATTTAAGTGATTTTAACGAATTTGTAGATTTTACAAAAGATAATCTTTGGGAAGGTTTGAAGTCTACAATAAAAATAGTTGTCTTTGGAATTTTACTTGGTTTCTTTCTGGGAATAATTCTAGCAATGTGTAAAACTGCTCCAACCACATTAAAGCAAATGATCGAAAGTGACCTTGAAAAGACATTGACATTGTTTTGGTTAGTAATTCCAATTAGTATTTTTTCCATTAGGCAAAATGGTATCGGTTTAGGCATATTCACCTTCTTATCAATAATTTTTATATCTATATTAGTAAATCATTATATCAATAAAAATAAAACAGAAACAGAAGGTTTCCTAGGAGTCTTAATACCAGAAAAACATAGGAATAAAATTATCAAGATATTAGGATTATCTCTTTTAGTTGGGATACCAATATCAGGAGAATTGAAAGTAAATGGGGGAGCCGAATTAATTTATTCAGCACTGGCGGATTTTCATGATTTCAAACTTGGTTCAAATACTCCAAAATTGTCAGCACAACTGGGATATATATTTGCGCCAGTAGGAAATCCTAGAGCATTCCTTGCATTAATAATTGGTATTGGTTTAACCTATCTTGGAGTCTTATTTATTTCCACTGATGGTAGTTTTTCTAAGAAAAAAATTTATTTAGGTAAATTGATATTACTTATCTTAATATGGTTGATTATCTTGACTGAATTATTCGTAGGATTTAAGCTTAACAAGTTTGATGTAAATATTAATAATTTGATGAAATTTAGCTTATTCTTGGGTTTAGGATTTTTCTTAACTAGAAGAATTACTCCTGAACTATTTCGAAAGAAGGTTAAATTAAATGATTTCAATATTTCAATTGAACCATGGAGTTTGAGACCTTTGAACAGTATAGCAACTCTTTACACAGATTTTTTCAGAAATACACCACTATTAGTACAATTTATGTTTATTCATTTTGGGATACAGTTAGGTAAACATATACAAAATATAGGAGTTGATTTTACTAGTGATTTGGCGATTATTTCATCCTATCTCGGACCTCTAGATAATTTATTCTCTCCTATGATTGATTATATCAATGAAAGTTTATTTGGGCCAGGAAAGAGATCTTATCTCAGTGCAATTTTCGCATTAGGCTTAAACTCGGCAGCCTATCAATGCGAAACTATCAGAGGGGCAATTGCAGCGATACCGTCAGGACAGATGGAAGCAGGTAGAAGTATAGGTCTGACTTATATGGGTACTATGAGATTAATTATTTTGCCACAAGCAATCAGGATATGTATACCACCACTTGGTAATGAAATGGTCAATCTTGTATTAAATTCATCTTTAGCCAGCGTGATTGCATACACCGAATTAACTCGACAAGGAAAATTAGTTGTGGCAATTACTTTCCAGATATTTTGGACTTGGGGTATGGTGATGATAGCATATTTCGTAGTAACATGGACCCTGGCAATACTTTTGAGAAGATTGGAAGAAAAGACTAGGATTCCAGGATTAGGAATTTCAGGAGGAAGTTGAATGAATGATGAAGTGCTTATCGTAGAAAATCTTGAAAAAATATATTCAGGAGGCGTTCATGCAGTCAGAGGAGTTTCATTCAAAGTTAAAAAGGGAGAATCTGTGGCTATAATAGGTTCATCAGGAAGTGGTAAATCAACAGTACTTAGGTGTATCAATAGACTAATCGAGCCGACTAATGGAATCATTAAATTAAATGGTGAAATAATTAATAATCCTTTAGCAGATGTGAATGATATTCGTTCAAAAATAGGTATGGTTTTCCAATCATTTGAACTTTTTTCACATCTAAAAGTGTTGGAAAATATTACATTGGGACTTAAACATGTTAGGGGGATGGATAAAGAAGATGCCGAAAAAATCGCCCTAGAAGTATTGGAAAGAGTAGATATGTTAGATAGAATAGAAGCTTATCCTGGGAATTTATCAGGAGGACAGAAACAAAGAGTTGCTATTGCAAGGTCTCTGGCAATGCATCCTGAAGTAATTCTATTTGACGAACCGACCAGTGCTTTGGATCCTGAATTAATAGGTTCAGTATTGCAAACGATAAGAGGATTAGCAGATGAAGGGATGACAATGGTGATTGTTACTCATGAAATTAATTTTGCTAAGGATGTTGCAGATCGAATCATCTACATGGATAAAGGAATTATTGCAGAAGAAGGACCGTCGGAGATAATCGAAAAGCCAAAAACTGACAGGTTGAAAGAGTTCCTTTCGGCTATGGATGAGGAATGAATAAAAATTTAAATTAATCCTTGGGCTGTCATTGCTTCGGCGACTTTGAGGAAACCTGCAATGTTAGCACCTGCTACATAATTATCTGGCATTCCATACTTTTCAGCAGTTTCAGCCGCATTCTTATGAATATCAACCATTATTTGGTCCAATTTAGAATCAACTTCTTCTCGGGTCCAATTGTATCTCAAAGAATTTTGTGACATTTCAAGTCCGGATGTTGCTACTCCTCCTGCATTACTTGCCTTACCAGGTGCAAACATTACACGGTTAGTTAGGAAAACTTCTACAGCCTCCGGCGTACAAGGCATATTAGCACCTTCAGCCACAGCCATTACTTTATTATTAACAAGCATTTTAGCTTCTTCACCATTTATCTCGTTTTGAGTAGCACATGGAAGTGCAACATCGACATCAATATTCCATAAACCATTTGATGCAGGTTCTGGTTTAGAAGCGGTAAAAGTAGAACTTGGGTATTCTTGTACATACTCTGAAATTCGTCCACGCCGTTTATTCTTTAAATCCATAATCCAAGATAATTTTTCTCTGTCAATACCTTCCGGGTCATGAATAAATCCACTAGAATCTGACATCGTAACTGGTTTACCGCCAAGATCTAAGACTTTCTCACAAGCGAACTGTGCAACATTACCAGAACCAGAAATTGAAACAGATGCACCCTCGAATGACTTGCCTTTTGTAGCAAGCATTTCTCTGGCGAAATAAACTAGACCATACCCCGTGGCTTCAGGCCTAATTAGAGAGCCTCCATATGATATCCCTTTACCAGTAAGAACACCAGTAAACTCATTCGCTAGTTTTTTATACATTCCAAAGAGGAAACCAATTTCTCTTCCTCCAACGCCAATATCTCCTGCTGGAACATCTAGATTCGCTCCGATATGTCTCCATAATTCCATCATAAAAGATTGACAGAAACGCATAACTTCAGAATCAGTTTTACCCTTAGGATCGAAATCTGAACCACCTTTTCCGCCTCCCATAGGTAATCCGGTCAAACTGTTCTTGAATACTTGCTCAAATGCTAGAAACTTAAGGATTGATTGATTTACAGAAGGATGGAAACGAAGCCCCCCTTTGTAAGGACCTATAGCACTGTTCATTTGAATCCTGAATCCACGATTAACATGTAATTTGCCATTATCATCATACCAGGGCACCCTAAATTGAATAATTCTCTCTGCTTCAACCATCGATTCAACTACAGGTAAATATTCAGGATGTGCCTGAATTACTGGAACTAAACTTTCCAGAACCTCTTCTACCGCTTGATGGAATTCAGGTTGATTCGGGTCTCTTGCAATTACACTATCGTATACTTTTTTCATTGTATTGTCCATGGGATTCACCAAGG
>Ga0209036_1001061_pt1 | contig 11838 bp, 9 predicted proteins | sample MarorgKNORR_S2LV_3_FD_188222 | JGI IMG/M metagenome (GOLD analysis project Ga0209036, IMG submission 188222) | Marine microbial communities from the Southern Atlantic Ocean, analyzing organic carbon cycling - DCM_A/KNORR_S2/LV (SPAdes) (version 2) | ecosystem: Environmental > Aquatic > Marine >... | reverse complement strand
TCCACCAAAGACTTACCACCATGGAGTCGCACTACTAATACTGAAGAGGGCGGGGGAATTAATGATGAATCTAAAGAAGATGAAAATAGAATGATTGATCTGCCATTCGGATTATTTGATGACTAGTTTAAGGTTGGAAAAATCCGCTCTACACCCGTGTTCAACAGAGACCAGCCAGTAGCCAATATCATTCCGAAAAGGAATGTATGTGGCCCCGTAATGTATAGTCCAACAATGGCTATAATTGCAAATCCTATTACTATCTTAGAATCTAACTTGCCAGCACCATAGCTGAATATTGAAAATCCCATGACAAAGTAGAACAGCGTTTCGATTCCAGACAATGCGACACCTACTAAATATCACGAAGTTCTTCCAAGACCTTCTCAACTCGGTCCATGCCTCGTGAGATGTCTTCTCGACCGATGGTGTATGCGAATCGAAGGTGCCCTTCGCCTGCCTTTCCAAAAGCAGAACCCGGGCTACAAAGAACACCTCCCTCCAATAACGCCATTGCTACTTCTTCACTGTTCATTCCGGGCACATCAACCTTGGGGAATACATAGAACGCTCCAGTCGGAACATGACATGAAACTCCTTCCATTGCGTTTAGTCTATCACAGATTAGGTCTCTTCTAGCCTTGAATTCCTGACACATTTTGGCAGGGTAATCTGAAGCTTTTTCCATTGCTTCTAGCACTGCATATTGCATGGCATCATTACTGCAAGCAGTGACGTAATACTGCATCTTTGTTATGTGTGTCATCGCCTCTAAATTCTCAGAGAGAATGTAACCGATTCGCCAACCTGTCATAGCGAAGGTTTTGGAGAAAGAATTTATCATTATGACCTTGTCATAACCGGCTCCTAGGAAGGATACATGTTCACAATCGTAGACTATTCTGTCATATACTTCATCGGTGATGACCCATAAATCATGACGGTCTGCAAAAGCAAGTAATTCATCACGTTCCTCTGGAGTGACATTACCCCCAGTGGGATTACTTGGGAAATTATACAAAATGGCCACTGTTTTCTCATTTACCAGGGCCTCTAAATCCTCAATTTTTGGCACAAAACCATTCTCAAATCTACAGGGATAAAGCGATGGTTGACCTCCACAAATAACCACATCGGGGGGATATAATGGAAAATATGGTTCTGGAATTAGAACCTCATCTCCAGGATCAACGAGGGCGAGGAAAATATCTAGCAAGGCGTTTGTTCCACTCATTGTGATGCAGACATTGGATTCGTCGAGATTTGGAGAAAGATAATGCCATGTCTCTGCTATCTTTTGCCTTAGTTCTGGTAGTCCTGCAGTAGTCGTGTATTTGTTTCGTCCTTCTCGCATGGCCTTTTCGAAAGCGTCTATAGCCAAATCTGGTGGTTGGAAATCTGGTTCACCTAAACCAAACTGGACCGCGTCATCGCCGGCCATGTCGAACATTCGGCGAACTCCTGTAGGACGAATGCTGTTCGCGCGTTCCGAAAACCGGACCATGACCTACGGAGGATAGAATGAGCATTTGAACTAACACCCTCGAATCCTTCGGATTCGTCGTTTGAGTTGATATATTCACGGAATTGTAATGAATACTAATTTTCAGAGTCGAGTAACTCTGCTTCAACAACTTCTTCGATCTCATCTCGGTTTCTAACACTGTTAATTATTGCCTCAATCTCGTCATCTGAACGTAATCGGATTAGCACTAATGATGCAACCCATGCCAATGCGACAACAATCACAATGCCGATTGCAATTGGTGGAATCGACATCGATTCTGAAGCCGCACCTGTCCCCTCAATTTCGAAGAATACAGGTAGTGAATGCATTGCGCCTGCAACAGCATGTACCTCCACAGTATGATTGCCTGAAATCAGTTTTTGTGGCTCCAATAGGATGTGCCATTCAAAGGGAGTCAGAGCGCCTATTTCACTTGGCATAGCGGAATAAGTAGTCTCCATCCACTCTCCGCCATCAATTCGATATTCCACTCTGTCAATACTTCCTGCCTGACCCCAAGCGTGACCCGTCATATTGATCACTCCATCCGAGGATAGATTCAGCCTGTGACTCTGTAATGTAGGATCGATTAATGGGGTCTGTCCGCTGTCTCGAAGGAATATTGCAAGTTCTACCGCTGCCAAAGCATCTACCATTCCATATCCAAATTCTCTATTCCAATACGGATCGACCTCTGGGGCACTGGCTTCTCCTCGCAATTCAGATGTATGTTTGAGGACTTCTTTGATTTGTAATGGAGTCAAGTTTTCGTTCGCTTCCCAAATCAATGCCACGATTCCAGTTACTGCAGGGGCTGCGTAAGAGGTTCCACTACCCCTTCCGGTGTAGGTGTTCTGAGATGCATCTCCGCCTAGGAAATTATTACACCCTCCACTTGAAACACATCCTTCTGCTTGAATTATGTTAGTGCCAGGTGCACTGATCTCAGGAATTAATTCGTTGACCGGATTCCCATCTCCATTGTCTTTGCGAGGTCCTCGGGAAGAATATCCAGCAATCGTATCATCGGACCTGTTAACAGTATTCTGATCGTCGGTTGAAGCTACGGTGATTGAAAGAGAAGAGGCACTCATTCCAGAGAGTCCATCATTGTCCTCTCCATCATTACCAGCAGCGTTAGAAACAACCACTCCTAATTCCATAGCCTCATCTAGAATTCTACTATGCATATCAGTTCCATCTGAACCCCCATTCTCGTGACTAGTTATTCCCCAAGAGAGAGAGATGATATCAATTCCATGACTCTCTTCTTCTACCCCAGGCCAAGCATCGTCTCGATGGTCGATAATCCATTGTAGTCCGTTCATTGCCGATTCGTAAAATTCCTGTTCCAGAAGATAATTTTCAAATGGCCCTGCACCAACATCGGTCCCTATTCGTACGTCCACTAAACCAGCATCTGGTGCTGAACCGTAGAATTCAGATTGAGAGCCATCAGCCTCGATACCAGTTGCGCTAGCCATGCCCATACAAGCAGTGCCGTGTTGATTACCGTCATCAGGATCGAATGACCCATCATCCTCGCGGCCTCCTGCAAGTATACACTGTGGATCTGAATGTACGAAACAAACAGCATCATATCCTGCTACAAATTTCGTACTTAGCCCAGGATGTTCATTGTCAACACCAGTATCTACCATAGCGATATTTATTCCTTTACCGGTTACTCCAAAATCCCATGCAGCAACCGGATATTCTGAAGAATTTTTGGCTTTTACTGCCAGAGTTTGGATATCTCCGAAGAAGACCAGGGAGCCGTATCGCTCTACCATAACCACGCCATCTAATTCGGCTAATTCCCAAATCTTACTTGCGTCAACATCTCCAAGCAATAACGCATTAACTATTGGTAACTCAATTTGGACATCAAAACCCAAATTTTCCAATGTTTCTTTATCTAAATTTGTAACCTCGCGTGAATAAGATAAACCTACATTTACTGGACCTATTGCCAATTGTAATGAGTCATGGATTCCGTTACGATCTGAATCCAATGAAGTGTGTTCCCACCAATTTAGGTTAGAGTCCCACCAAATTGGCTCCTGAATAGGGATTTCAGTTGTAAGGCCTTCTTCAATTAATTGAAACCCTGTTGAGTCCAAGGGAGTATGATTAGAATTTTCACTAGGGACCGCAATACTTCCAGCAAGTGGTGACAATAGAATAAGTACCAGTGCTACTGCAATCGACCTTCTGTCCATTGAGCGAGGACGAACGGCCGTACTTCATCAATCCCACCACATTATGAATCTGAAGATATTGGGTATGACATCGCTGAGTTTTATGGTGGGGGCAGAGGGATTTGAACCCCCCTCCACCGGTCTGGAGCCGGTAATAATACCGGGCTATACTATACCCCCAATCTGTAATTAGACGAGTGGCTACACTCTTATGATGCTCTCGGTTGGTTAGTTTAGAGATGAGTTGATTATTCAAATCAAAAATTACCCAATACTGGGCCAACTAGTAGACTGATAAGTAACCAGGACCCCAATATTGCACTCGCCAGACCCCATGCTCTTGGGCGAATTCCTACACTCAGGCTACCAAGCGTTCTAGGAATTGGACCGGTTATTCCGATTATAGCACGAGCGATTACTACAGTCAAACCTGCAGCGAGGATGAGACCTAGTAACATGAATACAGAGAGGATTATTCCAAGGACTCCAGTACGGGCTACTGCACCTACACCCTGAGCTACCAAATCAGGAGTTCGTAACCAAATCAACCAAGCCACCCAGATTCCTAGATGGACATCGTCGCTAAAAGATGAGGCCTTTCTCCAATCCCTATACTGCTCCGGCAGACTAGAGTGAATCCTCTTCGAAATCCAATCAATCTCAGGAATTCTGCCGCTAATTAGGGTTCGTAAACCATGGTAGGTTAGAATTAGAGCAAGGATCAACTCAATCCAAATCCACCAAGCACCTAAGCCGGCAGCGGCCATCAATGAAATCGGTATTGCCCATAGGGAAAATCCAACACCTGCTGCAAGCAATGTCAACAATATACCCGAGCCGGGGAGAAGAACTTCATCCGGTTTCTGATATTTCCTCTCTCGTGGCATTGCGAGAACGAACAAAGGAAGTAAGGCAGTTCCCCAAAGCAAGGTTAGTGGGTCAAATACACTATGCCCAGAACCCTTCGTTGCTTCGTCAACAGCGTCTGCAATCTCCGAACTTGAGTAAGTTCCAGGTGACCAATCCGTGATGAAACCTGCTGCATCGATAATAATCACTGCATCACTCGCTCCACTAGGGAAGGACTTACCAACACTAGCATCAGCATTGTCCATCAATAATGGCCAAGAGCCGTTTATTATTTCCGAATGGGAGTCCAAATCAACCGCCCTGACTCCCTTTCCAGTAGCAATTTGAACGAAGGAAATATCTCTGTCAATTAATGCATCAGCCATTTGGAAATCATTTGCTTGCCGGTTTGCGTTGGCAGAACCGGGTACGTAAAGGCCAACAACAACAGCGTCGGAATCTGATAGCAATTCAAACAGAGAGACCGAACCATCGCCACCATGTTCGAGTAGAGTGAATGATGGTGCTGCACCATCGGAACGTGGTGAGTTAGCATCAATGTCTGGCAGATGGGTCGCAGGGCCGATACTCGCTATGGCGAGTACAAGAATCACTGCATAAGCGGGAAGAGGCAACATAGCCTCCCTCATTGAAGCGCCTAGCCAAGCAATAACCCCAAGTGGAATCATTATCGCTACCCATGTTCCACTCAATAAGGCCTGAGGGTCTTCCTTTACTTCGAATTTCAATACACCAATCACATCACAAGGTTCAGCGGGGTCCTGATCTTGAAGTTTGAAACAACCATCAATCATGTACAACCCGGGTTCCAAGGATTTTGATGTTGACCAAGTAAGAACGGTCCTATTTGCTTCACCTACCCTAAAGGAATGAGGTGACTCGAAGTGCTCCAATCTTTGATCCTCTTGACCGAATCCATGAACCATAGATTCGTAATTATCCATTGGCCCCACTACTTCTATTACTTGTTGTGAAAAATCCGAAGGCCCCCAAGGAGAAATGGGTGTAAATTCAATTCTGGTTATTCGATTTGAATCAGTGACTTGCTCTAATTGTGGGTCAATCAATTCCCCAGAAAATGTGATTCCACTTTTTGCATCATAGGTGCCCCACCACAATGAGCCCGGTTGAACACAATCATGTTGGACGGAAATCTGCAGAGACAAAGCATCCCCTGGCCCTAAATCAACATCATCAACAGGTACTTCAACTTGGAAAATATGGGATTGCGTATAGGATTCTTCCATGGTTACAAAATTCGTTGCCATACCATTGATGAGGGTGAAAGAACCCCAACGTAGGGTGACATAGAATTGAGTTGTGGCACCCGCTGGAGAACCTGGAATAACATTCGTTTGCCTGCATACTGGAGACTTTGCCTCTAATGAAGCATACAATTCCACAGTGACTGTACCATTTAGTGAAAGTGCCTCTACGATGGGAATTCCTTGAACCTCTACAAGGTTTTGAGGCCCCCCTGCTGTTTTGGAGAAACTGGCTGAACCCCCGGGTATTCCTGTAAGAATAGGCCAATCTCTGCGAAGTTCTGGCGTCTCTTCGGTGCCGTGAAGGAAAATATTGTGATTTTGAGGAATACTGATTTCTAGTCCTGGGCCAAATTCCTCTGTATCTTGGGCACTAGTTGTGCTAGCGAAGAATGTCCCAACTAGAAGCAAAATAATTGCTGTTGTGAGCGCTCTTGACCTGAACAACGGTTACACCTCTCACTCGACCCCTCATTGGACTGGCATTCAAACCTCGCGCTTCCCTGTATTCGACTTAAGCGGATTCTTTAGGTTTGGAACACGCTTCCTCTTAGAGGAAGCGGATATGGAAAAATATAGCCATTAACGCACCAGATAGCGTTGCAAGGAAGTTTACAGTGTGCTTTCCGATTATCCCTTTATTCTCAAATAAGGCTCCTAAAATGGAGTCGACTTGGCAACCAAGCCAACCGATTGATGTAACAACTACCATCATAGTCAATAGAGGAATTTCAACATCAGTAATTGAAGCAAGACTAACTGACAATAATGCAATCATTACTGCACCACCTAATGCTGCAAATGTACCAGTCAATGACATACCTCCATTGGTTCCTGCAGGCACGGCTTCTAGATTGATGATGCTTCTAGTTCTAGAGTCCAGACTACCTATTTCCGATGCTAAGGTGTCGGAGGCGGCTACAGAAATTGATGCGCAAGCCGCCAAGTAAGCCCACTCTGGTTGATCTAGTGCGAAATTTGCGATTGCGACTAGTGAAGCCACACCACCATTGGCCATTACATTCCGCCAACCACGGGCTCCTTTGTTCTCCTCTGCTAATCTCAGAGCAGCCTTTTCTTCATACTTCCACAAAGTAGCTAATGAGCCGACTGCAAGGAATGAAATTAGAATTGTTAACCACGTCCAATGACCAAACAAAGATACTGTCAGGCCTACAATTGCAGCGGCAATTAATCCAGTTGTATTGAGCATTCCACGTACTGCCGACAGCATCATCAAGCCGAATACTAGTCCGACAGAAATCATCTGGTCACTTGTGGGGTCCATGTCCTACCCTACCATTACGACGTCAGAGGGTGATGAAGGATTCCCCAATGCAACTTATGTCGCAGGTAGAGAACGTACCCCTTTGAATATACCACGAGCGAGAATTAGTAACATAATAATTAGAATTGCAACCCAAGCCAGATTTAGCATAAACACTCCACCCCATCCGAGCCCAATTAACTCGCCTAATTTCTCAATACTAACCAAAGTACCGTTCCAAAATGCATGTCCTCCAATTGCGATACCCAAGCAAGTCAGAACATTTTTTGGAGGTAATATTCTGAATCCATATTCTTTCCTTAGATTTGCAGCATCCCACGATGTGACCAATGCATTGCTGACTTCTATCGTCTCTACACCCGCGGCATCGATTGCTTTCCCTGTTTTTTTGTCGATTAATTTCCAATTAGACTCGACCTCGTCTTTTGCCATAATTTCTTCAAAGGTCGGCCTAAATTCATCAAAGCCTGAATAGTCTCCATCACCGTCTATGTCGAATCCTAGATTTTCTGCGTAGTCGACTGACTTTATGCTAAACCGATTAATCATCCACTTCATTCGCTTATCTGCATCTGTAGTTTGGGAGAAATAGCCTAACCCAAATCCTGAGACTCCTGTCCACAACCCATGTGCGGGAATTGAGCCAACACCTCTCATTAGTGCTGTTAGGGTTAGAGAAGGAGCGCCACCAAAGACGCTTCCCAAGATATAAGCAAGATTCTCAATTAATGCAAATCCTAATCCTACGGTAAATCCTACTTGGAATCCCTTTTTTGCATTACGAATAGAAGGTAAAAACAAACATACTGCAAATAATTTGAATATTTCTTCACCTATTGGTGCACTAATTGTCGCAGTCAAAGCCATTTCGAGATCAAAGGAAAGGTTGCTTGGAAGAATTCGAGGGAAAAGGAAACTGTTGACTATTAGTGCCGGTAGAGCTGATGCCATTCCAGCAATCATCCAGGCTTCAGCGTCCCTTCTCTTAGTCGGTAAACCAATTATTTTCGCGGAGGTCGCCCACCAGGCAAATACAGGTATAGAAAATGCCGCTATAGAAAGAAGTAGAACGGGGATGAAAGAAAGGAGGTAAACAATGGAAAGGAAATCCTCATCACCCGATGCAAGCGATAGAACTAATGGAATAGACAACATTACCCCAATTACCAATATTGCAATGAAAGCACCCCATACCTGACCTAGGGGTGGCATGTCGAGAGTCGAATCGTCTGTAATCACAAAACGCTGGAAGATTGTTGGGTTAGGAGTCTTGAGAGAACCTCCCTCTGGTAAGGGATGGTGATTTTTTCCTAAGGGGTCTGGCGTCGCCATCCTAACATGAACTAACTTAGGCCTATGCAGGAAAATTAGGAACGGAAGAGGAATTAGGGAACAAATAGCACCTAAACCGGTAATCACGACTTCCCTGTAGATTAAACCAGCAATAACAGAACTAAGACCAAACCAAATCAAGATAAACGCAAGAATCACTGTCCCCAGCATTCTCCAGTAATTTTTCCATGGCTTACTTTTTGTTGCCAATTGTATGTTCCCGGGTGCTTGGGTTAGAGGCACTGGATCTTCCAGCAAATACCTCTTTCCAGTTGCATCTGTGACTATCCTAGACATGGAATCACCCTAGTGCCGCTCAGATCGCCCATCACTCGCGAAGCCCAAGGCATCCGGTGCGGTTCCTCATCACAGCGACAAGACTCGGTAGGTGGCGTCCCATATGAGGTTCAGCCCTAATCTCTAGCTTGAACCCATGATTGCCCCGCAGGCGCCACAATACAACTCAACTCGATCATTATCCTTCTGCATCGACCACTCCCCACATGCAGGACAGGGTGGAAGGCCCTTTTCACTAGGGGCTACTCTAGGGCCTGTTCGGCGCTTTTTTTTGCGAGGGATATACCATCCGCCCTTGGGTTTTCTGACCTTCGGCATACTATCGACTAGACTCGACATAATGGCGTCTCTCAAGACACTTATGCACCGTTGATGTGAAGTGTTTGTTCAACTCCGGAGAGATATGGATTGCGTGGTGATTGGAGCTGGTGTATCCGGTCTGTCATCCGCAATTCGGTTGTTGGAGGCTGGCCATAATGTTCGAGTTATGGCTAGAAAATTTTCACCGGAGTTAGTTTCAGATACTGCTGCAGCATTGTGGTATCCATTTTTAGCTCACCCTGTTGAAAAAACCGACCGGTGGGCAGCCGAAACTTACACTGAATTGATGAGATTAGGGGAGGCCGAACCTAGTTCCGGAATCACGATGAGATTTGGCAGGGAATATCTGCGTGAAGTTGTGGAACTTCCAGGTTGGAGGGATGATATAACTCACTTTCGAGTGCTAAGCTCGAATGAAATTCCCGAAGGTTGGATTTTTGGATGGGAGTTTGAATCGCCAATCATAGAAATGCATCACTACATGCCTTGGTTGTTACAACGCACACGTGATTTGGGTGGAATCATCGAAGAAAAAGCTGTAGAAGATTTAGCCGAAATTTCAGCAGAGGTTATTGTCAATTGTAGCGGCATTGGAGCTAGAGAACTATGTCAAGACACAGAGGTTAAACCGGTTCGTGGTCAAATTATTTACATTAATCAAGACCCAGGATTTGGCCGGTTTGACCAACAACCCGAGACCCTGACCTACACCATACCTAGAAGAGATTGTACAGTACTTGGAGGAACTGCTCAAAGTGATGACTGGAGCCTCGAATTACGTGATTCTGACCGTGAAACAATCCTACAAAAATGTGAAGCGGTGTGGCCAGAACTTGACCGTAGCAAGATTATCGGGGAATCTGTGGGGCTTCGTCCTTCAAGAAGTGAAGTTCGTCTAGAATCCGAGAAAGTAAATGGCACCTTGATAATCCATAATTATGGACACGGAGGGGCAGGAGTGACCCTTTCTTGGGGTTGTGCTGACGAGGTAGCTAGGATGCTATCTAGTAAGATGACTTAGTGGTAGTGATTACGACTGCGCCAATCTTGTAGGGATCCCCATTAGACGATGGGCGTCTGTCTTCTAATCGGCCCTTCCAACCATCTTCGATTGTACCGATTGGAATTCGAATTGAGGCCCCTCTATCTGATACTCCGTAGGAGAATTCGTGTATGCTTTGAGTCTCATGAAGACCGGTTAGCCTTTGCTCGTTGTGAGCCCCATAGACATCGATATGCTTCTTGATATTCTGACCGAAGGCCTCGCATATCTGACTCATGAGCTCCTCTCCACCTTCATCTCTCATCCTTCCGTCACTAAAGTTGACATGCATTCCTGAACCGTTCCAGTCAGTAGCACCAAGTGGCTTTGGATGCCATTCTATTGAAAGGCCATATTTCTCAGCATTCCTTTCTGCCAGATATCTGGATACCCAAATCTGATCTCCTGCTTCCTTGGCCCCCTTAGCGAAGATCTGGTATTCCCACTGTCCAACTGCAACTTCGGCGTTTATTCCTTCGACATTTAATCCGGCATCCAGGCACATATCCAGGTGCGCCTCTATAATGTCCCTGCCAAATGTATTCTTTCCACCGACTGAACAGTAGAACTGTCCTTGAGGTGTTTGATCGCGAGGGAAACCTAGAGGTAGATTGGTCTCTGGATCCCACAGGAAGTACTCTTGCTCATATCCGAACCAGAAGTCGTCATCATCCCCCTCTATTGTTGCCCTTCCATTGGAGGCATGAGGAGTTCCATCAGCATTCATCACTTCGCACATGACCAAGAATCCGTTTATTCTGTCAGGATCAGGACAAATAAATACAGGCTTCAGTAGACAATCAGAATCTCCCCCTTCTGCCTGAAGTGTGGATGAACCATCGAATGACCACATTGGGCACTCTTCCACGGTTCCTCCAAAATTTGATCTAATCATCGTCTTGCTTCGCATGCTCTGTGTAGGTTCATATCCATCTAACCAGATGTACTCAAGTTTGGCCTTAACGTCCATAGGAGATGCCGAATAATCTACGGTTAATATATTTCACGATGTGTTCAATATATCGAATAAATAATATTCAATAATTCACTATTGAATGTATAAACTATACAATTGAATAATTATTATACAAAATATTATTTTTTCGTCTAACAATTATTTCCAAAAAGCAGTTCTTATTGGCAAACGAATAACGATTGACATATTGTATCCCTAATCGGCTAGTAGTAAGCAGATTGAAATGTGGCTTTTTGTGCGTTTTGTTGTGAGTTTAGCCGATGCATGGAAGATAACGGATTTTCGCCGTTTATTGATTGGGAACGGCGTCAACATGCTAGGCAGTTCAATATTCATCATTGGCATGGGGTGGACCATTGCCGAAGTTGGTGGGCCCAAGGCCTATGGAATGGTCTTCACTGCCTACTTTCTGGGACACCTTCCTTTACTTCTTTACGGAGGTATGGTAGTAGACAGGATGCCTCGAAGAACTGTTGCTCTCATCTCAGATTTATCCCAAGCGGTACTAGTCGCATTAGCGATGTTTGCATTGATGGCTGGCTTCGATGTGATCAATACTCTACTCGTAATCACCTTCCTTACCGGAGGCGCCGGTGCCTTCTCGATTCCTGCCATTGGAGCCTTAGTTCCTGACCTAGTTGAAGAAGAAATTCTACCTCAGGCTAACGCCCTTAGAGGAGTTGCCATGACACTAGCTTGGATGTTGGGTCCTCTCATTGGAGGATTCACAGTAGAACGG
>Ga0209036_1001057_pt1 | contig 11857 bp, 10 predicted proteins | sample MarorgKNORR_S2LV_3_FD_188222 | JGI IMG/M metagenome (GOLD analysis project Ga0209036, IMG submission 188222) | Marine microbial communities from the Southern Atlantic Ocean, analyzing organic carbon cycling - DCM_A/KNORR_S2/LV (SPAdes) (version 2) | ecosystem: Environmental > Aquatic > Marine >... | reverse complement strand
AGTTTGGAGCACTTAACATCAAAAACAATCTTAGCATTCGGACTAGATTGAATGACTTGTCTCGAAAACATTATCATCTGTCTATCAGGGAAGATCATTTCTCCTATTGGAGAAATTACACCTAATCTGTCGGCATCTCCATCAAAAGCCAGCCCCACCGAACATTTATTCTCTTTTACACTTTTAATGAGATCCTCCATATTTTCTAATTTGGAAGGATCAGGATGATGATTTGGGAAGGAACCATCTGGTTCTCCATATAACTCTATTACATTGCATCCTAATCTTTCATATACATCCTTCGCCACAACACCGGCTGCACCATTCCCACAATCTATTGAGATATTTAGATTTTTATTTAGTTTAATGCTTTCCAATATACTTTTTATATAGGTCTCCTTAATATCTTCTTTCTTTGTTATCCCTTTTCCCCCTATAAAATTTTCTTCTAAGATCCTTTGCCTAAGATTCAAGATTTCTTCGCTAGATGTCGAATGATTATTAAAAACAATTTTGAAACCATTGTAGTTTCCAGGATTATGACTGCCTGTTATTACGACTCCACTTGAAGAGTTTAATTCATAAGTCGAGTGATAGAACATTGGACTTGTAACTATGCCAATATCAATCACATTACAGCCAGTAGATATTATTCCTGAAGAGAGCCAATCGTAAATTTCAGGACTTGAAAGTCTTGCATCTCTTCCAACGATGAATTCTTGGATATTTCTATCAATTGCTTCTGAACCTAAAGCTCTGCCAAGACTTTGAACTACTTCTGGGGTTAGGTCATCATAGGCTATACCTCTAATATCATTAGCCCTAAATATATTTTGGTTTATCTCCACTTTGTAATTATATATTCTGAATAATCCATTTACTCTACATAAAATAATTTATATCGATAGAATATAAAAAAAATAAAGGAATTTGATTTGGATCTCTCAAAAATAACTGGTGAAATTTGGTTTGATGGCGAAATGATAGATTGGCAAGATGCTAATACTCATCTTTTGACTCATACTCTTCATTATGGACTGGGTGTTTTTGAAGGTGTTAGAGCCTATAAAACAAATAAAGGTCCATCAATCTTTAGACTGCATGATCATACTGATAGGCTTTATAAATCAGCTTCTACTGTCAATATCGAAATACCTTATTCCAAAGATATTATCAATGAAGCTCATCAAGAGGTCATTAGGTCTAACAATCTTGATGAGGCCTATATAAGACCAATGTGTTTCTATGGCTCAGAAGGGATGGGACTGCGAGCTGATAATTTAAAAGTACATACTATGGTCGCTGCTTGGGAGTGGCCTTCCTACATGGAACCAGAGGCAAGAGAGAAAGGCATTAAAGTAAAACTTTCATCGTATACCAGGCAAGTAAGAAATCCAGTTTCTAACTCTAAGGTTAATGGAAACTATGTGCATTCAATTGTTGCTTTAAATGAAGCTCTTGAGAGTGGATTTGATGAAGCCTTAATGTTAGATGCAGAAGGTTACGTAGCGGAAGGCAGTGGAGAGAACTTTTTTATAGTTAAAGAAGGGACGCTTTACTCACCGGACCTTGATTCCTGTTTAGATGGCATAACAAGAAGAACAATTTTAGATTTAGCTTCCGAACTTGATATTCCTTTTGAAATTAAGAAACTTAAAGTAGAGGATGTCCTAGAAGCGGATGAATCGTTCTTTTCAGGTACAGCAGCGGAAGTTGTACCAATAAACTCTCTCGATGATAAACCCATAGGATCTGGCTTGAGAGGACCCATAACAGAGAAATTACAAAGTGCATACTTTGACCAAGTTAGAGGAGTAAGAGAAAAAAACTCTTCTTGGCATACCTACGTCAAATAGATCCCATGAAAATTTTAATAATTGGACCATCTTGGGTTGGAGATTCTGTCATGGCTCAAACTCTTTATAAAAGACTGAAAGAAGAATCTTCAGACTGCAAGATTGATGTCATATCTCCAGATTGGTCTTCAGAGCTTATGCAAAGAATGCCCGAGGTCTCCAAAACAATTAAATCTCCGTACTTACATGGAGACCTAAAATTTTTTTCTAGACGTCACTTTGGCAAAAATTTAAAGAAATATAACTATGATCAGGCAATAATTTTGACTAATTCTTTGAAATCCTCACTGATACCTTTCTTTGCAAGAATACCCATTCGAACTGGCTGGTTAGGAGAAATGAGGTATGGGCTATTGAATGATATAAGATACCTTGATAAGAATAAGAATCATTTGATGGTTGAAAAATTTGCAGCTCTTTCAATGAAAGACAGTAATTATTGTCTTGAAAGCTTATCTTTTCCGAAACTAAGCATTGATTTTGAAAATCAACAATCTTCCTTGGTTAAATTTGGTATTAATCAAGATTTACCCTGTTTAGCTATTTGTCCTGGAGCGGAGTTTGGACCTGCGAAGAAATGGCCTGAAGACAATTATTCTATAGTTGCAAAAAATTATCTAAAAAAAGGTTGGAATGTTATATGTTTCGGGTCTGCAAATGATCATGAAACTGGAAAGAAAATTTCTAATTTTGATAACTTACAAGAAGATGATCATTTCTATAATTTAATTGGCAAGACCTCTTTAGTTGATGCTGTAGACCTCTTATCTTACTGCATGAAGGTTGTATCAAATGACTCAGGTCTGATGCATATAGCTGCAGCAGTTGAAACTCCTCTAGTAGCGGTTTATGGTCCTTCCTCTCCCGAATATACTCCACCTTTAATTAATCAAAAGGTAATCATTAGAAAAATGGAAGGTTATAAAAAAATAAGAGAAGGTAATTTACCTGACGGCTACGATGCTTCACTTTTGTCTATTAGCCCTGAAGAAGTGATGGAAGCCCTTGAGACATTGTAATAGAGCGTGTGAAAAAGAAATTAGCCTTATTATTATTTAAATATTTTCCATATGGAGGACTACAAAAAGACTTTCTTGGAGTTGCAAATGAGTTAATTTTGAGAGGTCATGGACTGAAAGCTTTTACGCGCAGTTGGGAAGGTCCAATACCGGAAGGTTTAGATGTCGTTGTTCTTGGAGAAAGAGGAAAGTTTAATTATGCAAAGAATAGGAATTTTGTGAAAGATGTTTATCTTTCTATGCAAGACTTTTCTCCTGATATTATTTTTGGATTTAATAAAATGCCTGGCTTAGATTTGTACTTTGCTGCAGATACTTGCTTTGCTAAGCAAGCTCTAAAAAAAAATATAGTTCAAAAATTTACAAGAAGATATAGGCAATCTATGCAGTTTGAAGAAGATGTATTTTCCCAAAAATCTAATACCAAGATACTTTCTCTTAATGATAAGCAGTCAAATGAATTCAGAGAATTTTACTCTACTCAAGCTGAGAGAATAATCATCGCTCCTCCCGGTATTGATAAGGATTGGTCCGATTATGAACCAGTGAACATTTATGAAGCTTTAAATATTTCACTTGGTGAAAAGATATTGCTTTTTGTTGGTTCAGATTTTTCACGAAAAGGGTTAGATCGTGCAATACTTGGATTGCGTCACCTTAATGAAAAGAACATATCCTCTAATTTGGTAGTGATAGGTGACGATAAGTCAAAACCCTATGAAAATCTTCTTACCGATGCTTCTCTGTCTAAGAAGGTCCATTTTTTAGGTCCAAGAAAAGATGTTGCATCATTTATGAAGTCTGCAGATTTACTAATACACCCAGCTAGAGAAGAGGCTGCTGGGAATATAATAATTGAAGCTTTGGTATCAGGTTTGCCTTCTTTAGTAACTAGTGAAGTTGGATTCTCTAGTGAGGTTCTAAAATTTAGATCCGGAACTGTACTGGAAGGAGAATTTAACCAAAATAGATTTAATTTACTTCTAGAAGAGAGTGTTTCAGATAAAAATTTATTTTACGTTAGAAGCTCGATTAGCAACTTGTCTGATAACAAATACTTTTTTTCTAGGTTTAAATTTATTGCTGATTTCATAGAAGAAACTTTCTAATGAGTAACGTTAAAATTTTAGATAAGCATTTAGAGCATTTATTTCATACTAAAGATACTTTCACAGTTGCAAAAAACTTTGAAGGAGAAATTTATAGAAAATATGAAAATAGAATCACAAAGAAATTTGTGAATGAGGGCAGAAGCTATTTCATAAAATTTCATGGAGGTGTAGGCTGGAAAGAGATTCTAAAAAATATTCTACAATTAAAAATTCCTGTAGTTGGTGCCCGAAGAGAATACGAGGCTTTAAATCATTTGTATGAATGTGGCATTAATTGCCCTCAAGTTAAAGGTTTTGCTACTCGCGGATTAAATCCTGCAAACTCTTCTTCTTTTCTTATCACCGAAGAGTTGTATGAAACCATATCTTTAGAAGACTTTTTTTTAGAGGGCTTGCATAAGAAACTTACTTTTAATCAGAAAAATAAACTCTTGAAAGCGGCTGCTTCTATCATAAGAGAAATGCATCTTAGCGGGTTAAATCATAGAGATTTATATCTTTGTCATCTGCATATAAATAAGGAAATTGATTTTAACAATATACAAATCTATCTTATTGATTTGCACAGAGCTCAAATAAGATCAAAAGTTCCGCATAGATGGATTGTCAAAGATTTGGGAGGTTTCATACATTCTATTTTGCAGTTTGATCTCTCAGAAAGAGATTTCTATAGATTTATGATGACCTATTATGATTGTACGTTTAGAGAATTTACTTCAACTTATTCAGACTCTTCCAAAGCCATTTTAAGTAGGGCTTTTTCTATGTATTTAAAGCCTCACCTTAAAGTATTTATAAAAAACTCATCATTAAGTTCTGAAGACGGTATTTTTGCAAAACACATAAGTAACTCTTCAAGATACCTTGCAAGAAAAGACGCAGATACAAAAAAATTCCTAAAACTCTTTAGAGATGAAGATTTACTCATTAAGAGCGGAGAAATAATAAAAAATGAAAAGGGTCACTTGATTACCAAAACCAATATTCAAGGTAAAAACTTCTACATAAAAAAATATAGAATTAAGGGCCCCTTGCACTTCTTTTCAAGGTTGTTCAAGAAAACCAGAGCTCATAACTCTTTTTTATCAACGTATTGGATGAACGCCGTTGGCATCAGGACAGCTAAACCTGTTCTTTTGTATGAAGGATCAGGCATTTTAGGGGCTAGAGAGTCATTTTTTGTCACAGAAGAAGTTTGCGGCCAGAGACTTGATGATGCAATAGGAGAAGACCTTGATCAATTGAGATTAATTGGTCATATAGTGTCCTTCTTTAAAAGAATGGATTGGATAAAATTCATTCACGGAGATGCTAAAAGTTCGAATTTTTTCTTGGACGGAAATGGGCTTGTTGTTTTTGATCTAGATTCTTCCAGAAAGCTACATATCACTTATTTTTTTAATAAGTTTATAAAAAAAGATAAAAAGAGAATTTTAAGAAGCTTGAAAAGGCATAGATCTATATATGACCTTTTGTCCAGGAGATTAAAGGGAAAGCAATATTGAGAATTGGAATCTTAAGCTATAGAAGTCATCCTTATTCAGGAGGGCAAGGTATTTATATTAAGCACTTGAGTAAAGCTTTAAGTGATCGTGGTCATCAAGTTTCTGTCTTATCTGGCCCGCCTTATCCCGAGTTAGATGAATCAGTAGAATTAATAAAAATTCCTAGTTTAGGATTATTTGAGACTCAAAATAGAATGAGCTCGTTCGGTTTGAATTTATTATTTCGTCCCCTAGATCTTTACGAATGGCTAACTGTAATGACCGGTGGCTTTCCTGAGCCTTATACTTTTGGAAAGAGAGTACTCAAATATATTAAACATAATAAAAGTGATTTTGAGATTATTTTGGACAACCAATCTTTATCTGGATCTTTATTAAGAATCCAAGAGATTCTTCCTTTGATGGTTACTATCCATCATCCAATTACAAAAGATCATAAACTAGAAATGCAAAATGCTACTAATTGGAAAGAGAAACTATCTTCAAAGCGATGGCATAACTTTCTTCCTATGCAGAAAAGAGTTGCTCCAAAGCTAAAAAAAATCATTTGCGTTAGCAAACCTTCAAAAAAAGATGTTGTCGAAGAGTTTCATGTTGACCCGAATAGAATCGAGGTTATTTTAAATGGTATTGATATAAATACATTTAGTCCGTGTTCTTTTGATAAGAGAGAAGAAAACAAAATCATTACAACTGCTAGTGCAGATATACCATTGAAAGGTCTAAAGTATTTAGTTAAAGCTTTACCTAAGATATTGCACTCATTTCCTAAAACTACCTTAACCGTGATAGGTAAATCTCCCAATAATAGTGAGGTCAGTAAACTCATAGAGGAGTTGAATCTAAGTAATGTAATAACTTTTAGATCAGGTATATCTGAGAAAGAGATTGTTGATTTATACCACTCTTCTGAATTAGCAGTAATACCTTCTCTTTATGAAGGTTTTGGTTTTGGAGCAGGTGAAGCAATGGCCTGCGGAGTTCCTTTAATCAGCACTCATTCTGGAGGACTAGAAGAAGTAGTTGGCGATGCTGCCTTAAAAATAATGCCATCCTCTGCAGAAGAAATTGAGAAGGCAGTGATAAAATTATTCAATAATCCAGAAGATATGAGAAAACTGTCCATAAAAGGAAGGCAAAGAATGGAAGAAATCTTTGACTGGAAAATTGCAGCAAGTTCTTATGAATCTTCTTTTAAGGCAGTAATAGAATCTTTCATCAATGAATACAATTAAATATAACAACCTTAATCTTAGAGAAGGGCAGCTAATGTTGGATATGGGTTGTGGAGAAGGAAGGCATTCAATTGGTGCATTGTTGGAAACTCCAGCGAGTATAGTGGGTATGGATCTTTCTTTTGAAGATTTAAAAATTGCTCAGTCCAGACTGAAAGATTTTGATACTTCTGAACTTAGTACATCTTGTACTTTTGGACTTGGTAATATAGATGATATTCCTCTTAAAGATTCTTCTCTTGATGCAGTTATTTGTAGTGAAGTTCTGGAGCATGTAGATTCACCGAATGGATCAATAAGAGAGCTTGTAAGAGTTCTAAAGCCAGGAGGAGTAATGGCATTAAGCGTGCCAAGATATTTACCTGAGTTGATATGCTGGAAACTAAGTAAAGAATATTCAAAAACTCCAGGCGGACACGTGAGAATATTCAAACATCAGGAACTAAAGAATTTGGCTGTATCTAATGGTCTTGAATATCAGTCTTTCCATTGGGCTCATGGATTGCATTCCCCATATTGGTGGTTGCAATGTCTTTTTTGGAAAACTAAAGAGGATTCTTTTCTAGTTAAGCAATACCATAAACTTCTAGTTTGGGATTTAATGAAAAAACCTCTATTTACAAAGATATTAGAATCGATTCTGCAACCTCTTATAGGAAAAAGCCTGGTAATGTATTTTAGGAAACCGATATAAATGGACTACTCTAGTCTTGAGTTTTATAAGAGCTCAGTAGATTACATACTAGATGTTCAAAACAATGATGGATCTATTCCTTGGGAAATTGGAAAGAAGCTTGATCCATGGGACCATATAGAAGCTGCCATGGGTTTGGCAATAGCTGGAAAAAAAGATGAAACAGAAAGAGCCTATAAATGGTTAAGGGATAATCAGCTTATAGATGGTTCTTGGTACTCTGAATATATTAAGTCGGAGCCCTCTACTAAAAGAAGAGAAACAAATTTCTCTGCTTACATAGCTACTGGACTATGGCATCACTACTTGATTTTTCAAGATGAAGAGTTTCTTTATGAAATGTTGCCTTCATTAACTAATGCAATTGATTTTGTTATCTCAATGCAGACAGAAAAAGGTGATATTTACTGGGCTGCAGAGGATGGTAAGGAAATATTAGATGATTCGTTAATAACTGGCAGTAGTTCAATATATAAAAGTTTGGAATGCGCTTCAGCAATTTTTAAGATTTTTGGCATGTCTACAGAAAGAGTTAATTTTTCAATGGCTAGATTGAAAGAATCAATAAATAATAATCCAGAGAGATATGATAGAAGTTGGGAGAGCAAGTCCAGATATAGCATGGACTGGTATTATCCAGTTTTGTGTGGCATTTACGATCAAGATAAAAGTATTCAACAAATAGAATCGAAATGGTCAGATTTTATTGTCGAAGGAAAAGGTTGTAAGTGCGTAAAAGAAGAACCCTGGGTAACAGTAGCGGAAAGTTCAGAGTTAGTCCTTGCTCTTGTGAGAATAGGATTGTTAAGTGAAGCTGAGGAGCTTTTAGATTCCTTGCATCAGTGGCGTGATGATGATGAACTTTATTGGACAGGATATGTATATCCGGATGATAAATTTTGGCCAATTGAAAAGCCCACTTGGACTGCAGGTGCAGTCTTACTTGCTGCTGATGCTGTCTACAATTTTACACCTGGGTCTGAGCTTTTCTCTAAAACCTGGGCGTAATTTAACCCTTTATTTTTTTAAGTATTCTTAGAGACTTTATGGCCTCTATTTCCTTAAATTGACCACTATCAAGGGCTTTCTTATAGATATTAAAAGGGGGCCTTCCGCCATCTTTTGGATCAGGGAAAACATCATGAATTGCTAATAAACCACCTACAAACAACCTGTTTTGCCATAGTTTATAATCTTTTTGAGCTGCTTCCTCACTGTGCCCGCCATCAATAAAGATAAAACTGAACTCCAATCTTAGGTCAGCATAAGCTTCTTCAGATGTTGAAACTACTGGTATTACAACTCCCTCTAATTGAGATCGACGAATAGTTGCAAGAAAGTAAGGTAGGGTGTCTATTCCTTCTCCTGTACCATCCACTAAATCAGGATCAAAGTACTGTTCTCCTGGTTGCTGTTCTTCTGATCCTCGGTGATGATCTACAGAATAGAGTTTTTCTTCACTCTTTTTCGCAGCTGAACCAATATAGACTGCTGATTTTCCACAATAACTTCCAATTTCTAGCGCAGGACCGGCCTCAGTTGCATTTTTTGAGTGAACGTATAGGGCTTCTCCTTCCAATGGATCAAGAAAGCCTTTCACTTTTTCTATATCAATAGGAAGATTTAATTTCATTAATTTTTAAGATCATTTTGAATATGATAAAACTTACTAAACTACTTAAATCAATAATATAGAACAGCATAATGATCTCAAGGTATATAATTAACACATATGGACCTTAAGATGTTAAGTAAAGGACATGTCCTTGTTTTTGGAGATATTATTTTAGATAGATATATTTCTGGTAGTGTTGACAGAGTTTCTCCCGAAGCGCCTGTGCCTGTTCTCAAACCATCCGGCGAAGAGATAAGATTAGGTGGAGCTGCAAATGTTGCTTTAAATTTATCTAGTCTTGGTTCTAATGCAACAATAATTGGAGTAACTGGAAAAGATGCTTCTTCGACTCAGGTTATTAAGCTTTTACAGAAGAACAATATTAAAAAAGCTTTAAGCAAATCTGATCATCCTACCGTCTCAAAGTTAAGAATTCTGGCAGCTCAGCAACAATTATTAAGAATAGATAATGAAGAGGAATTCTCTGAAACAGATTGGCAATCAAGTTTATCTCATTATAAAAAGCACATAAGTTATAAAAAAAATAAGGTTCTTATCATCTCTGACTACGGAAAGGGCACCTTAAAGAATATTCCGCTAATCATTAGAGAAGCAAAAAAGACAAAAAAAATAATCTTAGTTGATCCCAAGGGAGATGATTTCTCAAAATACAAGTCAGCTGACATTATCACTCCAAATCTTCATGAATTTGAAAGAGTAGTCGGAAAGATAAATAAGGAATCTGAAATTACGAAGAAAGGAAAGGATCTTATTAAATCTCTAAGACTGAATTCACTCTTAATAACCAGAGGCTCAGATGGAATGACACTCTTAAACAAAAGAAATGGAAAAATCATTAGAGAGGATTTTCCAACAGAGGCAAGAGATGTATTTGATGTTTCCGGAGCCGGCGATACTGTTATTGCTAGCATTGCTGCAGGACTGGCAGGAGGATTCACTCTTTCAGAGTCAATTCGATTGGCTAATATCGCTGCCGGAATTGTGGTGGGTAAATCTGGTACAGCTGCAGTTAGCCAGTCTGAGTTAGTTCCTTACTTAGGTCTTTCTGAATCTTTCGTTACATCTAATGAAATAAAAGGTTATTCGCAAGACCTTCATGAAAGATCCAAAAAAATAGTCTTCACTAATGGATGTTTTGATATTTTGCATGCTGGGCATGTTGAGTATCTTGCAGCTGCAAAAGAACTGGGAGACAAGCTTATAGTTGCCATAAATACTGATAGATCAGTTCGTAAATTAAAAGGTTCTAGTAGACCAATTAATACCCTGGCTCATAGAGCTAAAGTTTTAGCCTCTTTACAGTGTGTAGATAAGGTAGTTTTTTTTGATGAAGAAACTCCAATTAAGCTAATTAAAACTATTAAACCAGACGTGCTTGTAAAGGGAGGAGACTACAAAATTAATGAAATAGTTGGATATGAAGAGGTTGTTAAATCTGGAGGTAAGGTTATGACTATTCCTCTTGTTAAAGGTATATCAACGACCAAAATTATTCAAAAAATGACCTAATACTCTTATCGTTTTAACCTTCTTTTTTTCCTTTTTTTATCTCTTCTAGACCACTTAGGATAAATATTTTCCTCCAATCCTGATTTGAAGCGTCTGTGCATCCAAAGATAGCCTTCAGGCTCTTTCAAGATAAACTCTTGATAAAGATCATTCATTCCTTTTAAGAATTCATATTCATTTTCGGAACTATGCAATTCTTTTAATTCTATTTCATAGGTCCCTTTAATATTAGAAACATCAGCAAAAATTATTTTTGTATTTTTTTTTGAAAACAAGGCAGGAAAGGTAACTGTAGCAGCATGATGACCGAAAAAAGGCACCATTTCTGAGACATTTTGACCATAATCTTGATCTGCCGCATAGAGGAAAATTTTTCCCGACTTTATCCATCTCGCGGCTTTTAAACCTTCTTTGTTTGTTAGCGATGCTTCTATGTAATTATTTCTAGCTTTAATCATTACATAATTTAAGACTGCATTAGATTGAGATTTATACATGCCGGTTAAATTAAAGTACTGACTTAATAATCTTAGATCTAATTCTAAATGGGTAGAATGCTTTATAAGAAGCAACGCTCCTTCAGATTGATTTTTTAATATATGCCTATTAATTAATCGAGTTTTAATATTCAAAATCCTTTTATCAGAAGCCCACCAACCAATAGCCATCTCAAAGATACCTTTACCCACAGCTTGAAAGTTTGATTTAACAAATTGATTGAGTTCATCACCTTCCTTTTGAAGACATCTATTAATATTAATGGCGCTTATTTCTTTTCTATGAGGACTTAGTTTATGAATTAAGAGTCCCAGAGAGTCTCCTAATCTCATTAGAATTTTATAAGGAAGGAGGGAGATAATTCTTAGCAAACCTATTCCTATCCAGGTGACTATGCTTTTCAATGAAAGAAGGGATGGTGAAAACTTGTTTTTGTCCTCTGACATGAGATTAGGAGGGATTATTTTTTGGCCATTTTTCTAAGGTATCTAAATAGAGGTCTACTCCTTCAGTGATATCTATGAAATCTTCTGTGTATCCTACTTCTCTTAATTTTGAAATGTTAGCTTCTGTAAAGCTTTGATATGAGCCTTTTAACTTTTCAGGAAAATCAATATATTCAATTCTTCCTTTGCTATGCCAATTGATTACAGCCTCAGCAACATCATTAAATGTACGACTTTTACCTGTACCTAAATTGAATATTCCAGAAATTTTTTTGTTCTCCAAAAACCAAAGATTGACCTTGACTATGTCATCGATATAAATGAAATCTCTCCTTTGTTCACCATCT
>Ga0209036_1001056_pt1 | contig 11860 bp, 9 predicted proteins | sample MarorgKNORR_S2LV_3_FD_188222 | JGI IMG/M metagenome (GOLD analysis project Ga0209036, IMG submission 188222) | Marine microbial communities from the Southern Atlantic Ocean, analyzing organic carbon cycling - DCM_A/KNORR_S2/LV (SPAdes) (version 2) | ecosystem: Environmental > Aquatic > Marine >... | reverse complement strand
TTACTAGGCCAGATAGGACATTGTGTACAAGAATCAAGTCGCCGCTTAGATGGACTCTAGATCCTGTGGCTTCTTCCAAACTACTTTCAAACTCCTTGAATTGATTCGCTAATCCAGAAGATTCCTCACTATTTCCTGCGGTAACGTCAATCCGCATCTTGAGGTACCTAAGCGCATTACCATCATCGGTTAATGCAACATATGTTTCCGTTCTTTCACCCCAAGTTTGACCGCGAATAGGATCGCCAATTGTATCGTTGGCCAAGAGATAACTCACCGCCGAAGCAAGATCGCCTTCAGAAAACTCTCCAGTGACATCAACTGCACCATCGTAAACACCTAAATTATACATTTCTCCGAATTCTTCATCAGACTCTATTGCATCTCTTAGTATAGGGTATAAACCATCATAAGAAGGCCTAGATGTACCCTCTGGCGTTACTACGTTTGTTGTCCATGTTAAATCGTCATCAAGTCGATTTAACTCCTTGAGCAAATCTCTTTCACCAGTCAAAGCCTCCATTCCGGGAGATGGCTCAATAAGAATGTCAACTGATTTCAGAGCCTCCACTTCATAGGAATCATACATTGAGTTCCTAACCTCGATAACCTCCATTTCTTCACCTAAAAAGTCAGTTAATTCGAATTTGGTATCTAACTGCCCGACTGAAACTACAATCGATGAAAGAGTTAGTCCGGCTACAGCCAGAAGAATTAGTGCAGTGTGTCGTCTCTGAAATTCAGTAGCCAGGGTAGTGAAACCGGGTAATTCCATTGACCTACGCGTACTGATTCCAGTAGTTTTCTCAACCATTACATGCAAAGCTCCAACAGTTACTGTGCTAGCCACAAAAGCAGACACTACACCCAGCGCCAATGTCAATCCAAAAGATTTCAGAGGTGGTAAAGGGGATAGGAAATTAGCTAGGAAAGCGAATGCAGTTGTAATCACTGATAGGGTAAGTGCCACCCTTAGAATAGAAAATGAACGTACCCAAGCCTGCGCTGGACTAAGGGCCGTTTCTCTAGCCTTCTCGTAGGCCCTCTGCAAGTGAATGGAATAATCGATACCTAAACCCAATACAACAGGGGCCACAGCAACTTCAAGAATAGAAAATTCGGAGCCAGCAAGCGCTCTAATCCCGTAGGTCCATACCAAAGCCGCTGACAATCCAAGCAATGGAGCAGCCACCATCATGACTGATCGGAAGGCAAGTGCTAGAACTAAGACGACTACAACGATTGAGAGGATAAGTAACCAGAGGAGATTATCCAAAGTTGATTCGTTAATGTCATTGGTTACCAAGTCGTCCGAAACTATCCCGTAATCTAATGCGGAATCTTCTGATTGAGATTTCTTTTCCAACAAACCGCGGACTTGCAGAGCTTTTTGCAACCGATCATCTACATTCAGGTCACCATCTATTTCGATTACCCACATGGTACTCGATGCAGAAGGTGTGGGGTCTCCTTCCTTTCCATTTGCTAACCAATTACAAATCGGTTCGTAGTCAAAATCGGAGTGAAGCATCACGGAACGGGCAAAAGAAGCAGTGGCAATTGCTCTTTCTTCACCTATTGCATCTGTACACTCTTCATCGGTTATGATCGCTTCAAGCAACTCTTCCCAATTATTTAATTCTGAGAGATTTCGTCCATCATCATCCCGTTCTTCTAGAGCTAATTGAAGAATTTGAGCCACATTGATATGTGAAGAGATGAAATCTCCATTGGAGGAAGATAGAGAGTTCACGGCCTCCAAATCAGTATGTAGTTGCTGAATAGCTCCAATTTCCAAAACATTAGCCCCATCCTGTGTTGGTTCGATATGAACATAAATACGATGTGGAGATGGTGGCATCACCTCATCCATTCTTTCAACTGCTGCATCAGCATCGGAGTCTGGGGCAAATGCATCAAGATCGGTTTGAAACTCGGGCATAGGGCTCAAAGCCAAACCGCTTACGATAGTCAATAAGATGCTGATTAAAATGATTGCAGGAGCCGATTTTTCAAATATCGCAGCCACACTATTTTCTAGTCCAGGCCCGCCAACCATTGGCACTCCCATCACCAACGGCTAAATAATTCAAGCAGTGAATTGGACCCCTTGGGTCCAGCAATATGATGAAAGGCCTCAAAAGGGAGGGTCCGGTGGCGCGCTCGTCATGCCAGTGAAGGTACTCAAGAACGAAGGGTCCGAAATCCGACTACGTCTGATTGGTGAGGACCACTCTACACTGCAGTTGTTCAGGTCCCGCTTGAACGCTAATGACAAGGTCGAGTATGCGAATTTCTTCACCGGACACCCTGACCTTGACGAACCAGAACTATATGTTCGCGTCAAGAAAGGAGCCAAGGCGGACAAGATTGTGAAGGATCTCTGTTCCGACATAGCGAAGGAGTTCGCCGACCTCAGCTTCTGAGGACGGTGAAATTTTGGCTGAAGCCACATTTGATTTAGGAAACAATGAGGATATTGAGAGGTATCTAGGTCTGGATGGCTGGGCACACGATAGCCCAGGTATTGGAGGCTTGCTTAAAGTTCGAATAGAGGACTTTAGAGTGGAGGAGGTTTCCAGCACTCCTGCTCTAGACAAGAAGGGTAGATTTACAGTTGTTAGAGCGACACTACACAACTGGGAAACCAATCGTTACTTGAGAAGATTAGCAGGTGCTTGTGGGATCAGTAGAAAGCGGATTTTCTCATCGGGACTCAAGGATAAAAGGGCGGTTACGACTCAATTATTGGTTATTGATGCACCTAGACATAAGATTGAATCAGTCGAGATTCCCGATACTGAATTGGAAATCCTAGGACGTACACACCAGAAGGTTGGAATGAGTGACCATGATGGTAACCGTTTCACAATTACAGTACGAGGGTGTTGTGACGTTGATGGCTCCCCCCTAGATGCCAAAGAAGCGATGAGAAGAGTTTTCGATATCAGAGAAGGTATGGCTGAACGTTTGGGTGATGATGCTTTTCCAAATTGGATAGGCCCGCAGAGATTTGGAGCAACTAGGCCTGTTACTCCTAAGGTTGGTCGGGCGGTTGTACAGGATGATTTTGAGAAGGCCGTAGATATGTATCTAGGTATGCCAGGGACTAGGATGACAGATGAGGTAAGCGCATTTCGAAAAATGTGGATGGATACCAAGGATGCTGAGGCATGTCTAGAGCAGGCGCCTGACCACTTGGGATACGAAAAGAGCATCCTACGAGCTTTAATTGAAAATCCAGAAAATCATGTAAAGGCATTTAGGGCATTACCACCTTCATTGCAATTACTGACAATTCATTCCCTTCAATCATTGGCTTTCAATTATTCATTGGCCGGTCGTCTTGCTGCTGGTTTGGATCTTCTTGAACCTGAATTAGGAGATTTGGTTGCACCAATACAGGCAAGTGGTCGAGTCGATGTCTCCAAGCTGGCTTTGGTTACTGAAACCAATCTTGATAGATGTAAAAGAAATTGTAGGCTCGGCAGGCTTGCGGTTACAGGACCATTGCCAGGAAGAGATGCAAGTTTAGCAGAGGGAAAACCCGGAGAAATTGAGACTAAGGCACTTCAAAGTACGGAATTAGATAATATCGACTGGCGCGTCAATAAAATTCCAAACCTCTCTACTAACGGAACCAGACGCCCTTTGAGTGTGGTATTCCAAGACTTCAACGTAGAGGAGGCCACATTACTTTCTGATGATTCCTTTTCCAAGCGTTGGGAAGAAGGACCCAATGAGGGAGATAGGTGGCATTCCGATGGTGCAAATTTGAGACTTAGATTCACCTTGCCACCAGGGACATATGCCACCGTCTTAATGCGTGAATTTATGCGATCGCCACTGGACCACTACTAATCTCATATCGGTTTCGTAATCAATCAGAGGCGGCCCATTTCTAGAGCCTCTATTTGTCCGACATTATCATCTATTTCACGTACTCTAGACTCAAATCCATCAACAATGCCTTCTCCTTCCCCGAGGACAGCTTGGACTTCAATGAACATCATACCAAATGCTAATGGTTTGATATCGCATGCTTGCACTTCTTCCATTGATGAAATAATGTTAGCTATTCCCTCGTAGTCTGGACTTCCTTCTTCTGGCTGGTCAATAGTGACCTTGTATTTCACAACAACATGACCCATGAACAAACACCTTTTTCGGGAATTAGGGACCCACAAAACCGCAATTTGGACATATATAGGCAACTGCCTGAACACGACATCTTTCACTGCGTCCGATGGATACACCACACTCTGGGCATGGGAATGCAGTGCTCTTGTCCTCCACTAAAGGAACTCCAGAGGAGGTGCAGATGTCTGTTGTGGCTGCCATTACGTAGTCCTCAGCGAGGCGGGCGAGCCACACCCCCCTTTTAGGGTTGACCGACGACTAGGTGGTCCTCCCTTCCCCACAGTATACTGATTTACAACTTGGAATGGGTTGAAATCATTAAGCCTTCAGGCACGTCTTGGAGATGGTAATGGACAAATCCGAAGTTTCACTCATAGGAGAACAAGTAGACCTTTCGAAATATATCGAAGATGCAGGAGGGATTCATGGTCTGCGTGATGTGGATAAGGTTCGAGGTTGGAACAATATTGAATATGGAGCCGGTCTTTCGGGAAAGAATACTCCATCTACTGGTTTATCGATGAATAAGGCATTCATTCCACCAGGTGGTATAGCAAAAGCCCATATTCATGTTGACTTCGACGTTATGATATTCCTACTCAAAGGATCGGTAAGGCATGAATTCGGGCCTGGATGTAGGAAATCAGTAGTCCACAGTGCAGGAGATATGTTCTATATTGAACCGGGACTCCCTCATGAGGTATTCAACTGTTCAGATACAGATTGGGTCGAGGCAATAGTTGCACGTTCTGATGCTTCTGAATGGCAAAATATTGCCCCATATGACAGAGATTCCGAGTGATTTCACAACCACTCGAAATGAATCATTCCTCTTCTTTCTTACTGAGTCTACGAAAACCACTTACAATTTCTTGTTTTTCATCACTATTATCAACATTGACACCAACTTCCGTAAGGTGTTTTTGAACCTGTGAATAAGCACTCTTTCCTAGCGCCCTCTTACGTGGTTTAGGTAAACGATTACGGCAGACTAGATAGGTTTCTGAGGAGGCATTCCGACTAGCCATAGGGGCAAATCGTTGAACATTAGTGAATCGATCTTTCGCAGCCAAAATTAAACCTTCAATACCAACACCTTGGAATATTTTGGTGACAAATGCACCTCCTGGGGCTAACATTCCCATAGCTACGTCAAGAGTCATGGTCGATAGTTCCAGAGAAATCGCTTGGTCGGTATCATATCGACCAGTCAATTTAGGGGAGATATCTGATAAGACAACATTCAGTTCCCTTCCGTCTAATAATTCTTCAATTCTATCGATAGTATCTTGCTGGGAAATATCACCTTGAATTATGCTTGCTCCATCAACAGGAGAAGTAGATTTCAAATCTACACCAATCACCACACCTTCTGCCCCCGTCTCCTCGACAGAAACCTGCGTCCATCCACCAGGATGGCATCCAACATCGAGTATAACATCGGATTCTCTAATCAGTTGGAACTTCTCTTGAATTTGCTTAAGTTTGTAGGCAGAACGAGCCCTATATCCTTTGGACTTAGCTTGTCGGCGCCAAGGGTCACGCCGATTCTCCTGATACCAGCGCTTACTCATCGAATTGTCGGCGACGACTCTCTGTTATGAAGCCAAGGCGCATTCATAGGCCTATTTCGTTAATCAGAGCCCTAGCAGTATGTCTGATTGCGGCCTCTGATTGCATAGTTGGTTCAAATCCAGTTGAGAATAAATATTCCACATCCAAACTGGTCTTAGGGACATCTCCAGCCCAACCTCGGTCCCCACCTGTGTATTCTATTGAAACGCCTTCTAAACCAGACTCTTCGACAACAATTTCAGCAATCCTTCGAACTGAGCAAGTATCACCTGTACCTAGATTGTAGAGGTTAATGGCATCATCAGTTTCGTCTACAAGATGCACCATTGCTCTAACGCAATCCTCGGCCGACATATACGATTTCTCTTGTAATCCATTACCTAAAACTTCCAATCGAGTTGGATCCGTCTTCAACTTATGAATAAAATCGTAAATCACACCATGTGTCCCTCTTGGTCCAACAATATTGGCAAAGCGATGAATCCAAGACTTTGCGCCAAATGTTCCACACCAAGCGGTAATTAGTGCCTCGCTGGCTAATTTACTTGCTCCATAAAGGGAAATTGGTTTTACAGGCCCATATGTTTCGGGTGTTGGCATTACACTAGCTTCTCCGTAAATCGCGCTTGAAGAGGAGAAAGAAATGCGTCTAACATCGGAATTTCTCATTGCTTCCAGTACATTGTAGGTTGCAAGTGTACCTTGACGTAGGTCGGTATCGGTAACTTCTGTTCCTAATCGAATGTCGGGGTTTGCAGCCAAATGGTGTACCGTCTTGATTCCCTCCATAGCAGACTTCACTGCATCAATATCGAGTAAATCTCCTTTGAAAATTTCGACCATTCCTGAATCTTGATGGTGAGATAGAAAATATTCTCTACCACTGGAAAAATTATCTAATACACGTACTCTTTTTCCTTCGGCCACCAACGTATCTACTAGGTGTGAGCCGATGAATCCGGCACCTCCAGTGACTAGTTCCATGGTTGCTCCACCTAGGCATCTACTTTGAGCCATTCGCCGAATTGTCAAGACATCAATCATTGATAATTCTTCAATACCAAGCACTAATTTCTCTTCGTTCCCTAAGCATCCAGACTGAAACTAGGTATCCAACTAGTGCTATGTGTGCTATTGTACAGAATGGACAAATGTGTTGAACCACAAAGACCTCAATGCCGACTAAAATGAATAGAAATGGTACTCCAGCAAGACCTAGCCACCATGCATAATTGGTATATTGTTCAGACCATTTAGCTAGTGGGTCCATCCGTATGCACAAAATTAGGAAAAACAGAGTTGCAAATGCTGTAAAACCAAGCATCCCCCATGATATGCCAAAGAAGTTGTTGTATCGAGGGTCGCCGATTACCGATCCACACTGAACAAACCCTTCAGTGGCGCAAAATTCTCCCCCAAGAGGATTTCTGACTAGGTCATTGTAGATTACCCAAGTCCATGCGGATCCAAGTAGCCCAGTTGTGGCAAAAGCGAGGCTACCATCTAGCATTCTATTTGTTCCTTCAAGACCCTTTTTTCCTCTTCCATTCGCTAGAAGATAACCTGAGGCAAATAATCCCGCTATGAAAAACAAAAGTACAGGGTCTGCTAGTGGGTTAGCCATTTACTCACCCTCTTGTAGCAGGCGCAATAACGCCTCTCCCATATCTTCTCCTGGAGGATGATTTTCGGTCTGAGCCTGATTCCAAACAACGGTGCCTTCCCCGTCTAGAATCACATTGAAAGGTGTCCCGGGAAGTTCCCATTCACCAGCAATAGAAGAACTTAGGTCATCTACATACATCCATGAATGCGGTGCTCCTGGTCTTTCAGCACAGTTTTTTCTTCCTGAATAGCAACCATCACCATTATTTTGATTGTCTCCAAATTGTGTTTTATCTCTGAATGCCTCTATTTCCTCTCTGGTACTCTCGTGGCCCGAAATCTGGAGTTCAACCGCGATGGTGATGAACATAACCTCTCCAGATGTACCGTCAAAAATCTCTGAAAGATATTCTGCCTCTGTCCAGCAGTGAGGACAATCAGTATCTAGGAATGTAATCAACACTAAGCGACCATCGTACAACTGGCTCAGTCGAACTTCTTCCCAGTTTCCTCCATTGTATGCTGAAGCGACGAAATCTGGAGCGAGGGAGCCCTCCTCTGGCCCAACATTAGCGGGCGGGGCAATAAACATCGAAGCCACGATTACTATGCTAACTACTCCTGCTGTAATTAGCCCAGCCGTCATCCGGACATCTTCATCCTTGCCTTTTGGTTCAAGTTGCCTACGCCTACGAGCCATGATTATCGACTCTTGGACAAACTCATTCACTTTCAGCCGTTCGGCGAACAGTTCCGAAAATAGCCTGATAACAAACACTCTTGCGATTGCTTCATGTGGCCTCGCTGGGGGCAACATCTTCGTGCCCGATGACGAGCGCGATGATGAAGCGATATTTTGGGAGCGCTTCTTTGAGCGATTACAGCCCGTAAGGGAAGCTGGCGGGAAGGTTATCCAGAAAGTCGATTCTTCCCCAGTAGGTGATGTAGTAGACTATGCAGATTACTTACTAAATGCCGGTGCAAAACGAGGCCATGCAATAGCTCAGCGTCTTACCGAGTTTTGGTATTCAGCGATTCTTCGTAGCCCTGGTTTGATAGTTGCCTTACTTGTAATTGCTACCGTTTTAGTTGGTCAAAAATCATTAGACTTCGGACAACAAATAGACAAAGATGTGGAAATATATCTTCCCGATGATGCCGATTCTACTGATCTTCTCAAGCAGGTTAGGACCCAATGGTCAACGGATATTATGATTCTATATGTGCAGACAAATAATGCAATCTACGAAAGGTGCTCATCTGGTCCAGCAGATGATGGGAAATACAATTGTAGAGGGACAGAAAACATCACTGATGTTGATATTTTACAACAGTTATCTTGGCTAGAAGGTGATGACCTAAATTATGGAAGTGGAGGTTATGGGTCAGGTTTGGATGAACATAAGGATGACCGCGGGGACATCGATGGTGTCGTATGGATTCTATCTCCTGCACAGGTGATTAAGGAAGCAAATTCCTCCAGTTATCGATTCAATTGTGCCGTAGAAAAATACGGCCTACCTACAGGTCAACGAGATGGATGTGCGGTGGCTCAATTAAATCCGTTCTACGGCTATAGTATTCCCGACGAACAAGATAGCCTCGACAATCTAGTTTCTCAAACTGAAAGCCTGTTGTCTTCATTTGTTATGGATACCCAGGATCACCCTTTACTAGATGAAAACGGGGATGGAAATTACAATAATGACGGAGATGGGATTTGGGATACGGGAGTGATTGTTCTTGGCCTAAAGTATGACATGGATGGAACTGACATACCTGCCAGGCAGGATAAGAGAGAGGGGCAAGTGCAAGATCATCAAGCCTTCATACAGTACACTAAGCAGCTTATTGAAAGGGCAGACCCAGAGGGTCCAGAGGATTCTGGGTTGATTTTCAATCGAGTTTACGAAGGAAATGTAATGTCTTCTTCAGTAAGTACTGAAATACATTCACTTTGGCTACAACAGGCAAGGCAGAAAGACCCCAATGTACCTTCAACATCTCCTGCAATAGGCATTACTCCGGCTATGATTTCTCAAGCAGAATCCATTGCCGAAGACCGTCCCGTACGCAATGCCACCACAGTAACAGGACTAACTCCTGTAGTCCAAGATGTTTCGAACGCTATTTATTCAGAATTAGTAACAAAAATGCTTCCTTTAGCTGGTTTATTGGTAGCAATTACAATGTTAATTTTACATCGTAATCCAAAGGTGATAATAATCTGCGGTTTACCAATCGCCATGAGTTTAGCAATTACATTCGGAACTACCGTTATAGCAGATATTACTTTGACACCGATGATAATTTCTGCAGGGCCAATTTTAGTCGGATTGGGAGTAGATTATGCTCTACATTTTACCAATAGAATTGAAGAGAATCGTAAGGAGTTGCTCGAGGAACGTCTAGAAGAATCTTGGAAGAGGCAAAGAGACGGATTCACGTCAAATGAATTAGATCCTTGGGATCCTGTGATTAGCCTAACTGCTACGGTTCGAGCGGCACAAACTACTGGCCATGCGATTTTCCTATCAGCTATTACTACAATTATCGGTTTCAGTGTTTTAACTTGGCAATCTCTTGTCCCCATTCATCCTATGAGAACCGTAGGAGTGACACTATTGTTGGGTATATCCATTACCTTCCTCCTGTCGATGGTAATGGTTCCTGCATTAGTGCATATCTTCAGGTATAGGAAGTCTGATATTGGCTTTGAAATGCCTACTATGCAAACTCTACTTATTTCATCACTCGTCGCTATAACAGCCGGTTCATTGCTGTATGTCTATGGAACTACCACAATTGGGAATGCTATTTTCTTCGGCGGTTTCTTTGGAGTTACAATCCTTCTTGCTTTCGAGTCTGAGATTTGGCAGAAAATAGGCGAGATTCCAGTAAAGACCACTCTCGTAGTCCTCCTCGTTGCGATGGTTTCTACGGCCGGTGGTGTGGCTATTCTTGAAGAAGAAATGGGTAAGCCGCTTACAGGTTCATCAGATGAAGTGCCTCCAAATATCCCAAGTTATGATGCATTAAGGGAATACAGTTTCGTTTTCCAAGGTGGGCAGACGAATATGTTCATTGTTGATGCTGAGGCAAGAGGGCCGGTTAATTCCACAGCCCCGATTAGAGACCTGCCAATCCTAGATGCTATCGATAACATGCAAGAAAAGAAAATCAATAATGTCCCACAAACTTCTAGCATTAGTCTAGTCAATATCTTGAAGGCAATTCATGTTGACGTTAATATCACTGATCCAATAACAGGAATTAGCCTCGAGGTCTACGATAGAAGCCTATGGGAACTACTACACGATGAATGCTGGGATGAGTCAACAAATCCACTTCGGCCAGAATGTTGGGCATATGTGGTCAGTAGTAGAGAGGATATGGTGAATATCGCTCTCGATACATTGAGTCCTGAAATTCGCAGTATGCTGATGAATGCAGAACAAGATGTCTGTCAAGATTCAACGCCTTGTGAAACCAAAACACTAGTCTACGTCACACAACCATACATCAATTTGCAAGACGCAACTCCACTCAGAGATGCTATTGATGATCACCTTGATGGAGATGGAAATTGCATCGATGCGCTTTCTTGTTCGGCTTTTGGTATTGAAGGCGTTATCAATTCAAAGTTGACTGGTGGATTGCCAGTAAGTATTGATATTAATGCTGGGATCCAAAAGGCACAGAGTGAAACTACAATCGCTACAATGCTCATTCTACTAATCACTATGATGATTTTATTCCGCTCGCCTAGATTAGCGATATTTACAATGGCAGCAGTGGCTGTTGTTGTATTATGGCAGCCATTATTGATGCGTCAAGGTTCGGTAAACGTGAACTTCTTCACAGCTATGGTTGGTACACTCGTCTTTGGTATTGGGGTTGATGATTCAATACACATTATTGACAGAATCAAAGACGAGGGTGAAACTCCTGCTGGAATCGTCAAATCTGTTTCCAGAACTGGTCAAACAATCTTTGAAACCACCGCAACAACTTGTGCTGGGCTTTCCGCTGGATTATTTGTAGAAATTCCCGGTTTGCAAAATTTCTTCATATTGATGATGTCACTTCTAATCCTAGCACTAGTGACCTCGAGTATCTTGTTACCGAGTTTCATAGTCTCTTGGCACGAATTACGTTCAAGATTGCTAGGCAAGGGACCTTGGCTCGATTACGAGGATAGCGGAGCCCTAGAAGCCTCTAGCGTACTCGAGGCCACCCTAGAATAACCCTAGTTTCCACTAATTAAATTAAGTGAGGGTGTAGGGAGTAAGCCCCTTTCTGTTCACCTTCCGGCTGATCGCATTCAACTATGCATCCTACCCGGCCCTATCGATGCACTACGGGCCTGCTTGGACTTGCTCCAGCGGGGTTGCTCGTTCCAGCCGCGGTCAGGAAACCTCACCCTTTCGGGATCATCGTACGCCTGGCGCGGGACGTTTCTGTTGCAGAGCCGGCCCTCCCGGACCTCCGGCTTGCACCGGACCGCTTGCATCTTGGAGAGGGGACTTTCCTCAGTGTC
>Ga0209036_1001051_pt1 | contig 11890 bp, 7 predicted proteins | sample MarorgKNORR_S2LV_3_FD_188222 | JGI IMG/M metagenome (GOLD analysis project Ga0209036, IMG submission 188222) | Marine microbial communities from the Southern Atlantic Ocean, analyzing organic carbon cycling - DCM_A/KNORR_S2/LV (SPAdes) (version 2) | ecosystem: Environmental > Aquatic > Marine >... | reverse complement strand
GGGGCGTCTCCCTAGGTTCGCCCGATGATGACGACGTTTTGCAGATTCACAGCCGTAATGGCGCTGGCTTTGGCCGGCGGCACGACAACGATTTTGGCGCAGGAAAAACCGGCTGATCCCAAGCCGGAGGAAAAGCCGGCGCCGAAAACCATCTGGGCGGCCGCCGTTGCTGGGGACATCGAAGCGATCGAGGGTTTCCTAGCCAAGGAAAACAAGATTAACGATCAAAACAAGGACGGTTACTCTATCCTGCACGCTGCGATCCGGAAGGGACAGACTGCGGTGGTGACCTTCGCACTGGCCAACGGCGCGGACATCAATCTCCGGAGCAAAAGCAAAAAGGCACCGCTGCACTACGCGGCCCAGTACAATCAACTCGAGGCAGCCAACCAGTTGGTAGAGGCCAAGGCCGATCTCACATCGAAGGACAAGAAAGGGCGCACTGCGCTCGACTTTGCCGGCGGCGAGGCCAAGCGAGAGTTGGCGAATTTTTTGCGCGAGGCCGGAGTGCCGAGCCGTAACGATGAAGCGGCGGCCAAGTCCATCTTTTTCGCGGCCAAGTACGGCTCCGTTGCGGCGATCAAAAAACACCTCGCGGCCGATGTCGATGTGAACGGCAAAAACAAAAACGGCCACACGGCACTACACTTTGCGGCGAGCGCCGGGCAGGTGGATGCGGTTGCTGCATTGATTGACGCCAAAGCCGATCCCGCCTTGGCCGACAAGGCCAAGCGCACTGCCCTGCATTACGCCGTGAGCAACAAGCGGCAGGCCACGGCGACGTTGCTTCTCGAGAAGGGCGCGCCGGTCAATGCCGAGGATAAAAACGGCAAGACCCCGCTGGATTATGCCACTGGAAAAAGCCGTGCCGCCATCGCTGAGTTGCTTCTGAGCAAGGGCGGCAAGACGAAGCGGGAATTGGCTGCGGCCGAGAATATTTTTGCTGCGGCCGAGGTGGGCGACGTGGAGGCGATCAAAAAATTGCTTGAGGCCGGCACGGATGTGAATGCGCCGAACAAAAACGGCTACACGCCATTGCACTTGGCGGTGCGCAATGGCCAAGCGGAGGCGGTTGTTTTGCTGCTTGAAAAAGGGGCAAAGGTCAACGCCCAGCGCCGGGGTAAAACCGCACTGGATTTTGCCGGTAAAAATGAGGCCTTGGCCAAGTTGCTCCGCGACAAGGGCGGGTTGACTGCGAAGGAGATCAAAGACGCCGGCTCGATTTTCACTGCAGCGTCGAACGGCCTCGAGGATGCGGTCAAAAAACATCTCGCAGCTGGGGCGGACGTAAACGCCAAGAACAAAAGCGGCTACACCGCGCTGCACCTCGCGGCCAAGCGCGGCCACGACGCGGTGGCGGCGGTGCTGCTCGCGGCCAAGGCGGATGTGGCGTTGGCCAGCCGGAGCGGCAAGACGGCGCTGCACTACGTGGCGGATTACAACGGCGACCTCGACTTGGCCAAGCGCCTGATCGCAGCCAAGGCGCCGATCAACGTCAGGGACGGCAGCAAAAAGACCCCGTTGAATTATGCATTGTCGCGCAAGCGGACGGAGCTGGCTGAGTTGCTGCGGAGCAACGGCGCCAAGACAGCTAAGGAGTTGAACGCCGCCGGGAGTATTTTTGCCGCCGCAGAGGTGGGAGACCTTGAGGCGTTGGCCAAGTTGCTCGCCGCAGAAGGCGCGGACGTGAATGCCACCAACAAAAGCGGCTACACCGCACTGCACCTCGCGGTGCGCAAGGGACAGAAGGACGCCCTGGCCTTGCTGCTGGAAAAGGGCGCCAACGTGAATGCGCAGCGTCGTGGGCAGACGCCACTGGATTTCGCCGGCAAAAATGAGGACATCGCGGCGCTGCTCCGGGCCAAGGGCGGCCTGACGCGGCTGGAGCTGCGCGCCGAGCAGGACATTCTTTACGCGGCGGCCAATGGTTATGCGGATGCGATCGTGCGCCACATCGAGAACGGCGGCGACGTGAACAAGACAAACCGCAGGGGCTATAGCGCACTGCACTTTGCGGCGAACAGTGGATACGTCGAGGTTGTTCGCGTGCTGGTGGCCAACAAGGTCGAGGTCAACGCCGCCGCGAACAAGTACGGGAAAACCGGACTGCATTATGCGGCACGACACGGGCGCAAAGAGATTGCCACGCTGCTGCTGGAAAACGGGGCGAACGTCAACGCGCTGGATCGCAGCGGACGGACGCCGGTGGATATCGCCGAGCATTATCGACGCAGCGATACGGCTGCGTTGCTGCGTGAGAGCGGAGGCAAGCGGGCGAGCGAATTAAAGCCGGAAGAGGGCGAGGGCGACAAGGCGGATCCACAGCCATTGATGATCGACGACGAACTGGGCCAGCTTACCGGCGAGGAAGTGAATTTGACGATGACGCTTGGTCAATCCGGGCCGGGGCTTGTCATCGACGGGTGGCCTGGCGAACGATATCTCATCGAGTCCTCCAGCGACTTCGTCAACTGGATCGGAGTGGAGGAAGTCGATAACGAGTCGGGTAGCGTGAATTGGATTGATCCCCGTGAAGAGATGGCCAGTCAGTTTTATCGCGTCCTGATTTTGGATTAATCTGGCTCCATGCTGACTTTCGAAAGATTCTTTCGCTGGCTGTTCTCGGCTCGCATTCTGATTCGTATCGGGGGCGGCGTGCTTGCGTCCGTGGTCGTGGCTGCAGTTTTGTGGGATGCATTCGATGTCAGCGGGCACAAGCGCTGGCTTGCTTGGAAAGCGGAGTGGGAGGCGAAGGGCGAGTCGTTTAATCTAGAAAGCATTATCCCGGAGGCGATCCCGGATGAGCAAAACGCCGCCAAGTCCGCTTTGTTTGAGCCACTGTTTTCGGACCCTGATCATAAGTCGGAAGCGGCAAAAAAATCCGTCAATCGGTTTAGATTGGATGCCAATAAGAAACCGTACCCCGCGAATTGGCGGTTGGGCGAACGGAGAGACTTGGCCGGTTGGGAGGAGACAATTCTCGCTGCCGACAATCCGCCAAAGAAAGGAGCGACACCGGCGGATACCATCCTGAATGCACTCCAACCGTTTGAGGCCGATCTGGATGAGTTGGCCAAGGTGATGGCCAAACCGGGCTGCCGTTTTGACATTCGTTATGAGGACGTGTTCATGGCGTTGCTGCCACATCTGGCCGTACTCAGGAATGCCAGCCAACTCTATTCACTTCGGGCTTCGGCGCTCCTGGCCAAGGGTGATACCGATGGGGCGATGGCAGACGTGCTGCTTGGCATTCGCACGAGCGAACTGTTTACCGATGAGCCGATGCTCATTTCGCAACTGGTCAGGGTTGCCATATTGCAAATGAACCTTGTCCCGTTTTGTGACGGGCTGCACTGGGAAAAATGGTCGGATGCGCAACTGGCAGAGTTTCAACAATCCATCGAGTTGATCGATTTGCTAGAAGGCGCCTCGTTGGCGTTCCGGGGGGAACGAAACCTTGTGAACATGTGGTTTGAGCAACTCTACGATGGAACAGAAAAACTTGCGGGCACCGGTACGGAGGAATTCGACCCCGGTTTTTTTATGGGCCTGAATCGCTACCACATCAATCGCATCATCACCGAGAATTTGCTTGCGAAAATCGACGTGGAAAACCACCGCGTGTCGATGCGGGACACTCCGACGGCTGAGGAGGAGATTGAGAAACTGACCAACGCGCCGTTCGCGTTTCGGTATGCCTTCACGGCCATGCTGATCCCGGCTTACGACAAGATTATCCTCAACATGACCTCGGCTCAGGCGGGATTGGATCAAGCTAAGATCGTGGCGGCGCTGGAGAGGTATCGCTTGGCCAAGGGCAATTATCCCCCCACGCTGGCTGAATTAGTACCGGCGTACCTGGCTAAGTTACCGGGGGATATGTTTCATGATCGCGGCTTGGTGTACCGACCGGATGGCGACTCGTTCACGCTTTATTCCACCGGCTTCAATGTGGAGGACGACGGTGGTGAATTTGTGCTTTCGCACGGGAAGGACATCAGTATAGAATTTGATAAGGGCGACTGGCCTTGGCCAAGCGTCACGGCCGAGTGATCGTAATCAAGCGCTTGGCCAAGCGCCAACTTGCGGCTGGGCGGCTGCGGGCGTATAGTGCGCTTCAATGGACGGCGGTATGTTCCGCAGTCAAATTATTCTGGGGTGGAAGTGCAATGCAAAACCAAATTGAGACAACTGTCGCCGGCCTGAACAGGTTGGCCCGTAACCTGTGGTGGACCTGGAATCAGGATGCGCAGGACATTTTTGAGGAACTTTCGCCGCGTGCGTGGCGCAACCTTTATCACAACGCCGTAGCGGTGCTGCGCGAGTTGTCCGACGAAGAACTGCGCGTACGATTGCTGGACGAGGAGTTTAACGGCCGCGTGCAGTCCGTGCTGCAGCAGTTTGACAAATACCTGTACGCAACCGACACGTGGGCGGCAGCGAATGCGGCCGGCTTGGCCAAGCGGCCGGTGGCCTATTTCAGTGCGGAGTTTGGTTTTCACGAGACTCTGCCTATCGCGGCCGGAGGGCTGGGGATGTTGGCGGGCGACCATGCCAAGTCGGCCAGCGACCTTGGGCTGGGCTTCGTGGGCATAAGCCTGTTTTACCGCGAAGGCTACTTTCAGCAGGCGATCAATTCCGACAACTGGCAGACGGAGTATTACAGCCAGCTCGACCCGACGAATCTCCCGCTTGAGCCAGTGCTCGATGTCGAGGGACAGCCGATCGTTTGCGAAGTCGAGATTGCTGCGGAGCCGGTGCAGTTCAGGGTCTGGGTGGTCAACGTCGGCCGCTGCCCGGTTTATCTCATCGATGCCAATCTGCCGAAGAACCAACCGCACTTTCGTGACCTCACGCAACGTGTCTACGGCGGCGATAACTCGACCCGCATCATGCAGGAAATCCTGCTCGGCGTGGGAGGCGTTCGTTTGCTGCGCCGGCTGGGAGTTGATCCTTCGGTGTTCCACATGAACGAAGGCCACGCTGCGTTTCTTGCATTGGAATTGATGCGGGAGCGGGTCGATACTGGAGTTGGGTTTCACGATGCGTTAGCAGAGATTAAGCGGCAGTGTTTGTTTACCACGCACACGCCGGTGCCGGCCGGACACGACCGGTTCAGTCAGGGGTTGATGGATTATGCGGCCCGTCATTTTTACGACCAACTCAAGGTCGATGCCAAGGAGCTGCTCGCGCTTGGGCGAGTGAATTCCGATGACGAAAACGAGGAATTTTGCATGACCGTCCTCGCGCTCAAAGCGGCACGGGCGGCCAATGGTGTGAGCGAGCTGCACGGGGCAGTGAGCCGCGAAATGTGGTGGGGGCTTTATTCCAATGGCTCGGTGGACGAGGTGCCGATCGGCCACGTGACCAACGGCATCCACCTGGCTGGCTGGACGAAGGGGCCGGTGCGGAAATTCTGGCGTCGAAAACTTGGCCAGGCGGATCCCGGTGCGGATTGGTCGGAGGAACTGGCCAAGCCGGAGTTTTGGGCCAAGGTTGAGGATCCGGCGTTCGTCAGCGACGAGGAACTTTGGGCGCTGCGTTATCGGTTGCGCCGGGAGTTGATCGAGTTCTCGCGTCGCCGATTGCAGGATCAGGAACATCGATCCGATGCGAGCGATTTCATCGCGTTCGATCACCTGCTTAACCCGGATGCGTTGACCATCGGTTTCGCGCGGCGGTTTGCGACGTACAAACGTGCGCCGCTGATTTTTGACCAATACGAAAACCTCGTTCGGATGGTGCGTGATTTGCGGCAGCCGGTGCAGTTTATTTTCGCCGGAAAGGCGCACCCGCGCGATGACGAAGGGAAACGGCTTATCCAGAAAATCATCCACCTGAGTAATCATTCTGAGCTGAACGGTCATCTCGTTTTCCTAGAGAATTATGATGTGCACGTGGCGCGGCAGATGGTGTCCGGTTGTGACATTTGGCTGAACAACCCGCGCCGGCCGCTTGAAGCCTCCGGCACCAGTGGCATGAAAACCACCGCACACGGCTGCCTAAACATGAGCATCCTCGACGGCTGGTGGCGCGAGGGATACGACGGCACCAACGGCTTTGCGATCGGGGGTGATGCGCACCCGGAAAACGTCGAGGAGCAGGACCGAGTGGACAGCGAGAATTTGTACAAGGTGCTCTCGAGCGAGGTGTTGCCCTGTTTTTATGACCGGGACGAGAACGGGATTCCCCGGGCTTGGATTGGCAAAATCCGCCGCGCAATGGCAACCTTGGCCGCCGAGTACGACACCACCCGGATGGTGCGTCAATACACCCAGAAATTTTACCTGTCTGAATGATTGTCCCGGACGAGACTGCTACCGCCGCCCAGCGTGACCTGCGATCGTTGAACGATGCGGAGGTCGGCGAAGTGTTGGTCGGTTGGGGGCACAAGAGTTACCGCACGCGCCAATTGCTGGACTGGGTCTACAAAAAAAGGGTGTGCACCTTCGACGAGATGACCGACCTATCGCAGGAGTTGCGAGCGCAGTTACCGGAGGTCTTTCGTCTGCAGTCGCTCGAGTGTGCCCGCGAACAGGTTTCGAGCGACGGGACGGTCAAGTTTCTCTGGCGGCTGGCCGATGGCGAGTTCATCGAGAGCGTGCTTATCCCGGCATCGGTCGGGCAGGATGGCAAACGGAGTGACCGGCACACGTTGTGTGTCTCGACACAGGTCGGCTGCGCGTACGGTTGCAAGTTTTGCGCGAGCGGCATCATGGGTTATCGCCGAAACCTTGAGGTGTTCGAGATCGTGGATCAGGTGTTGTCCGTGGAGCGTTGGCGCCGCAATCATCTTGTTGAGAGTGGAGAGTATACGGAGGAAACTCTGCCAAAGGGTCAGACACTGGTGAACAACCTTGTCATCATGGGCATGGGCGAGCCGCTGGCCAATTACGACAACCTGACCAAGTCGCTGCACATCCTGAACGCGCCTTGGGGGATGAACATCGGCGCGCGCAAGATCACAGTTTCCACTAGCGGCCTGGTGCCGCAGATTCGAATGCTCGCGGAGGAGCCGCAGCAGTATCACTTGGCAATCTCGCTGCACGGGGCCACAGATGAGGTGCGCAGCCAGATCATGCCGATCAACCGGAAGTATCCGCTGGAGGCGTTGCTCTCCGCGTGTGAAGCCTATCAACAGGCCAAGGGCAGGATGATTTGGGTGGAGTACATTCTCATCGACGAGATCAACACCGGCATGGATCAGGTCGAGGCACTGGTCGGCTTGGCCAAGCGGCTGCAGTGCAAGGTGAACCTCATCCCGTATAACCCGGTTGGCGGGCTGGAATGGAAGAGGCCAAGCGGTGAAACGGTCTCTCGTTTTCGCGATGCACTTCATCACCGGGGGGTCCGTGTGACGGTGCGTACCGAAAAGGGAACTGACATCGATGCCGCCTGTGGGCAGCTGCGATTAAAAACGGAGCAAACGGCTGCAAACCAAGCGCTTGGCCAAGCGGCTGAAACCGCCTGAACGGGCAGTTTCCGGGTTGTAACTTTTTCGTGACAATCGCGTATTAGACATTAAATTTTCCGGCCCGCCGGTGCTGGTTGGCAACGGCCGGGCATTTTTCCCGATAACTTTTTCAAGGAACTTGGCGGACAACCTGCAAAGACAACGCTACGAGCACAAGTACATCATTCGCGAGAATGTGGCCTTGGCCGTGCGCGATTTTGTGTCCTCCTACCTCGAGTTGGACTCGTTCGGGGCCACCCAGCCGAACAAGTCTTATCCGGTTCACAGCCTATATCTCGACTCGCCTGACCTGAGACTTTACCAAACCACGATCAACGGGGACAAAAACCGTTACAAGTTGCGGGTTCGATTTTATGAGGATCGCCCGAAGGCTCCGGTGTTTTTCGAGATCAAGCGCCGGACGGACAACACAATCTCCAAACAGCGGGGCGGGGTGAAGCGCGAGGCGCTGGATCAGGTCATGGCCGGGCAGTTGCCATTGCCGGAACACATGGCCAGCGATGACCCGCAACACCGCGCTGCCATCGAGCAGTTCATTCATCACATGAATGAATTGAACGCCACGCCCAAGGCACACGTGGCCTACTACCGTGAGGCGTGGATCAGCACCGACGACAACTCCGTGCGCGTGACAATGGATCGCGAGACTCGGATTCAGGTCGACCCGACCTACCGGATGTCGACGGAGATGACGGATCCTCATTACGTTTTCGGCGACAACATCGTGCTGGAATTAAAATTTACCAATCGCTACCCTGACTGGTTTCGCGAGTTGGTGCGAATCTTCGGCCTCGCCCAGTGTGGCGCGGCGAAGTACGTCGACGGCGTGACGCTGATCGGCGAGAGCAAAGTGCGCATGAGTCTGGACGCTCACGGGCATCCCATGGCCTCCGATGTGGAGGTCGTTCAACACTAATAAAATGGATCACTGGTTTTTACAGGGCGACTACACGCCGATACCGACCGACGTTCCCATGATGCTCATGGGGCTGTTGTTGGCCTTCTGTTGCGGGCACGCCATCGCGTGGGTTTACATGTTCACTCATTCCGGGTTGTCGTACTCGCGTTCCTTCGTTAACGCACTCGTCGTCATCCCGACGATCGTCTCTATGGTCATGCTCGTTCTCTCGAACAACCTCGTCACGGCGTTCGGCCTGATGGCAGTGTTCGCTATCGTGCGTTTCCGGAATATTTTGAGGGACACGCTCGACACCTCCTATATCCTGTCGGTCATCGTGGTGGGCATGGCTTGCGGAACGCTTAAGTTTTCCACCGCCATCGCCGGGTGTGGAATGATCTGCCTGATCATGTTCTACATCCGGGTGACCTCCTTCGGAACACGCCATCGTTACGACACGATCTTGAATCTCCACTGGCAACGTCCGACTCCAGAGATCGGCGAGTTGGATGACGCCCTAAAGCGACACTCGCGTCGTTCGCGCTGTGTCAGCGAACGGACCGGGGACGGCTCCACCGGGGTTGATTTCTCCTACCGGTTGCTGCTTCGCGACCCTGCGAGGCTTGAGGATTTGTTGGTGGAACTACGTGAAATGGATGGCGTTTCCCGTGTGACAGGCCTGAAGGCTGAAGAAGAATCGGAGATCTAAGATGAGCAACAAACAACCCATTCCGATTCCGGCAGCGCAGCGGTGGCAGGACTTTCGGCAGATTTTACTCCCTTTAATCGTATTCTCGCTGTGCATCCTCGGTCTTGGCTTGCTCTGGTGGAACAAGATCGCGCCTTCGACCGTCGTGGGCGAGGCACGCTCGGATAACATAGTCATCTCCAGCCCCCGCGCCGGTCTACTGAAGGAGGTTCATGTTGGCCGGTTCGACGAAATCAAGATGGGCGAACCGATCGCTGAGGTGGACTACTCCACCGATCCGAATTACGTCGATGCTCAGGTCGAGTGGGTGCGCGCACAGGTGGATCTACTGACGTTAACCATCGACCCGGTACAACGCGCGCGAACCACGCTGGACTACAATCAACTGCGACTGGACTGGCTAAACGAGCGCACCACGTTGGCAGCGCTCAAGATTGAGTACGAAAACTCCGAGCGCGAATACCAGCGCGTGGCCAAGCTATTCAAGGATCAGCTTGTCTCCGAGTCTGTTTACAACAAGGCCCAAACCGACCGTGACAGCTACAAGGTGCGAGTGGAGGAGAAAACCGGATTGGTATCCTCAATTGAACAGTCACTGCGAGAGGCGCAGGATAGCGACCCTGCAAGTCAGCTGGACAAGGTGCGAATCGAAAAACTCGACCAAAGTCTCGCCCGCGTTGAGGAATTGCTCAACCCGATCATCCTTAACTCCCCGATCGATGGCAAAATTGGCAGTATCAGCAAACAGTCTGGCGAGAGCGTGGGTGACGGGGAAACCATCGCCACCATCAGTTCGTCCAAGGTGAAAAAGGTCGTGGGCTATATTCCGCAGCCGATCAACTTTGAACCCAAGGTCGGCGACGAAGTCGAAGTGAGGACGCGTCGACTCCGTGGTAAACAGGTCATCAAGGCCAAGGTCTCCAAGGTCAGCAACCGACTGGAGGCCGTGGGTAGTGGAATCCTCCGCGATCGTGCGGCCTACAAAAAGGTTCTGCCGTTCACAATCGATTTAAAAACGGCTGAGGCCGATGATGGCAAGCCGATAAGCCTGCACCCCGGCGAGCTGGTCGATATCCACTTCGTAAATCAATAGCCGCTTGGCCAAGCACTTGGCCAAGCGAAATCGCGGCTGGGTCAGATTTGATTTTCCTGGCTACTCTCACCGATCGCCTCGGACAAAAGACCAAGCGTCTTGCCCCTCGAGACCGAGCCAACCAGGCGCATTTCCCGTTCGGAATTTACCACCGGAATCATCTCCATCTCCGATCCCATGATTGTCGGCAGTGCATCCATCAGGCGGGCGTTTGGTGTGAGCATGGTCTCCACCGGCCGCATCAAATCCAGCGCGATCACCGCCCTCAGCTCCTCCCCGGCGTTGAGGTGCGCCTTCACATCCTGCAACGAGATGATGCCTACCAGGCGCTTGTCGTTACTCAGCACCGGCAGATAGTTTCTCGGACTCTTCAAAAAGATATCCGAAATCTCCGGCAGCACGGCGGTCTCCTTGATTGGTGAGGTTGGGCCGACCATCACGTCCCCGATGCACTGATCTGTAGCCGATCCCATCTGCCGACTCTCCTCATCCAGCATCAATCCACGCCGATAAAGCGGTGCCGTATACACCGATGCCTTGTGTAAACTCCGGGATACCAGCGTGGCTACAACGCACCCAATCATCAACGGCGGCATCAACTCGTACATCAACGAAATTTCAAAAATCAAAATCATCGCAAACAAGGGAGAACGAGTCGTTGCGGCCAGAACACTTCCCATGCCCACAAGAGCAAATGCCGCCGTCGGCGTTCCCACTGCGAATTCAAAAAAACCAAGCGCTTGGCCAAACGCAGCTCCCAAGCCGGCCCCCAATAAAAGAGTGGGGGTGAAAACGCCACCAACCGTCCCGGAACCGACAGCGACGACCGTCGTCAAAAACTTGGCCAACAATAATCCTACGAGTATCACGATCGGAATCTGCCAAGCGGCCAAATCAGCCAAAAAAGAACCATTGACCAGATCAGAATAACCTTTTTGCAACGCATCCTCCTGCAGAATTTTATTGGAGATATCGTAGCCATTTCCCCATACACCCGGAAAAACCAAAGCCACCAAGCCTACCACCAACCCAGCCAAACCCAGCTTCAACCAGCTTGGCCAAGCAAGTTTGGCGGACAGCGCTTCCGCTTTCTGAATGGATTTCAGGAAAAAAGCACCACAAACACCGGAAAAAATGCCCAACAGGATGAACCACCCGATTTGGGAAAAAGATGCCGCTTGGCTGAAACTCACCGTTTCTGGAAGGTTTTTTGGCAAAACATACCAAGGATCGATCCCGAACCAGAAGCGCGACACCATCGTTGCGACCACTGAAGACATCACCAGCGGCGCGAATAAATTCATCGAAAAATTGCCAACCAGCACCAAGGCAGCGAATAAAGCACCTGCAATAGGCGCGTTGTAGGCCGCAGCCAATCCAGCTGCTGCTCCACAAGCCACCATCAAACGAAGCCGATACGGTTGCCATTCATGCATTTGCCCCCATTTGGAGGCAAAAGCCGCTGTAATCTGAGTTATTGCCCCTTCTCGGCCAATCGAGGCCCCCGAGCTAATACTGATCAACGATGACCAGGCATTCACCAAAGTCGATCGCATCCCAATCCGCCCATCTCCAAGCGCAACAACCTCCAAAACATTTGTAAGTTTCTTTCTACCAGAGAGATGCGTATTTAAAAGTAGAATCAACCCCGCAAGAATTCCCCCCAATATTGGTACAAAAACTCTTAAAAATGGCCCGGCATCTCTAGCCAAAAAA
>Ga0209036_1001050_pt1 | contig 11897 bp, 13 predicted proteins | sample MarorgKNORR_S2LV_3_FD_188222 | JGI IMG/M metagenome (GOLD analysis project Ga0209036, IMG submission 188222) | Marine microbial communities from the Southern Atlantic Ocean, analyzing organic carbon cycling - DCM_A/KNORR_S2/LV (SPAdes) (version 2) | ecosystem: Environmental > Aquatic > Marine >... | reverse complement strand
TCTAAATATTCCATCACAAAATTTATATAAATATAAAATTTTTTATATCATTAACTATTTTTCTTTAAGCTTGTAAATTCCGTTAATTATGACTGAAAAAAATATAAGAGCAAAACCAAAATAAAATTGGGCAGACATTTTTTCATGTTCATTCAAAAATATATAGGCTAATAATATTCCATAAATTGGTTCCATATTGATGGTCAACATTAAAGTATATGGAGATAAGTATTTCATAACATCAATTGAGACTACAAAGGCATAGGCTGTGCATATAGTTCCCAATATTAACAACCAAAGTGAATCACTAAGAGAAAGTTCGATTAATTTATAATCCAATTCACCTCTAAATAATAGGATTATAGTTAATAAAAAAAATCCACTCATCAACTCAAATAATGAAATAGTCAATGATGGTACTCTCTTTATTATTTTTCCATTAAATAAAGTGAAAAATACACTGAAAATCACAGCAAATAATGCATAAATTATCCCTTCCAAATAATGAAACTGCGTTTTAAAAACAATAGCTGTTCCTAACGCCACAACTAGACCTAACACCACCTCATAATTAACAACACTTTTTTTGTAGAAAATTGGTTCCAAAAATGATGTCAAAAAAGCCCCTAAAGAAAGTATGGATAAGGTAACGGAAACATTTGAGACCTTTATTGCCTTAAAAAAAAATACCCAATGAATAGAAATTAAAAAACCACAAAAAAACAACTTTATAAAATCAGTAAATGAAATTCTAATTTTTTTCTTAAAAATGATAATAAAAGTTAATAGTACTAGAGAGGCCGTAAGCATTCTGTACCATACAAGTTGAAAAGAATTAATTGATATCAATGATCCCAAAATAGCAGTAAATCCAAAGATAAACACTATGAAATGAAAGTGTAATAGACTTTTAGTTTTATTGCCTAGCATACCTTAAAAAGACTAAAGCAATTAATAAAAATATCAAATTTGGTAACCAGGCCCCAACCAAGGGAGATAGACCAGATTTCACCACCATAACTGAGAAAAATTTGTCAAAAAAAACAAATACAAAAGCAATTATAACACCAAATGCTAAATTTAATCCAGTGCCCTGCCTTCTCTTGAAAGAGGATGAAGAAACAGCCAATAATGTGAGAACGAAAGTAGACATTGGTAAACTCCATCTTTTATTTCTAACTAATAAATGATTATTGATTAATGGTGACCCGCTTTTCTTTTCTTCATCAATAAACCTATTTAACTCAAAAAAGTTTTGTGTCTCAGCCATATAATTGAGTGATGAAAGTTCGTTTATTTTAAATGGAAAAATTGTGTCAACAATTGTTTTTGAGATAATAGACTGTTCAATTCCAATAAATTTTCTCTTAAAATAATCTGTCATTCGGAAAACACTATCCTCTTCTATCCATCTTATATTCCGAGCTGTAATTTTAGTTTTTAATTCATTTCCATCAAAAATTTCATATGAAAAATCATAAGCCAACTGTCTTGTCGGGTTGTAACTGCTGACATAAACAAAATCATTTTCTCCAATTTGCTTATAAATTTTCGAAGTTATTCTTGAATTCTTGTTTTTCTTTAAGTATTTGTATGAAAATTCATTAAAACTTTTGTTTTTCTCCGGAACAATAAACATTCCCGAAAAAAATGCTAGCAGTGCTATTAATCCAGATGCTAAAAAAAATGGTCTTAAATATCTATTAAATGATATTCCTGAGCTTAAAACAGCTATTATTTCTGAGTTATTAGCAATTTTTGATGTGAACCAAACTGCTGACAAAAATACAAATAAGGGATATAGAGTGTTTCCAAAATACCAGATGAAATCTGAATAATAATTTAATATTTCAACGAATGGGACATCATACTCTTTAAACTTATCAATTTTTTCGGAAACATCTACAAGAATTCCTATTGGTATGAAAAGAATAAACATTACAAAAAATGTCTTCAAATATTTTACAATAATATATTTATCTAATATTTTGAGCATCAGATTCTATTATTCATTCTTTTGACTGTAATTGTTTTCCATTTCTCAAATGATCCATTAATAATTTGTTTTCGTGCTTCCCTAACAAGCCACATGTAAAACGCTAAGTTATGTAATGTTGCAATTTGTTTTCCAAGAGATTCCTTGCTAATAAATAAATGTCTTAGGTAAGCCTTTGAGTAATTAAGATCTACAAAAGAATAGTTGTTTTCATCAATAGCGCTAAAATCATCCTTCCACTTTTTATTTTTTATGTTGATTGTTCCATCAATAGTGAACAGCATCCCATTTCTTGCATTTCTAGATGGCATTACACAATCAAACATATCAACTCCTAATGAAATATTTTCCAATAGATTAATAGGTGTACCCACTCCCATTAAATATCTTGGCTTGTTATTGGGAAGTATATCACATACCAAATCTGTCATTTCATACATTTCCTCAGCAGGTTCGCCTACAGAAAGACCACCTATTGCATTACCATGACAATTAGCACTAGAAATATATTCAGCAGAACGCTTTCGTAAATCCTTGTATGTACCACCTTGTACAATTGGAAATAAAGTCTGATTATACTCATACTTTGATGGAGTATTGGAAAATTCTTTAATACATCTATCTAGCCATCTATGAGTTAAATGCATGGAACTTTGTACATAACTGTAGTCACATGGGTATGGTGGACATTCATCAAATGCCATTATGATATCAGCACCAATAGATTTTTGAATATTTATTGCTCTTTCCGGAGAAAAAACATGACTTGATCCATCAATATGTGATTTAAACTTTACACCTTCCTCTGAAATTTTAGTATTGTTTGACAATGAGTAAACTTGATAGCCACCACTATCAGTCAAAATATTTCTATCCCAATTCATAAATTTATGAATACCACCAGCTTTTTCAATAATTTTTTCACTAGGTCGAAGGTACAAATGATAGGTGTTCGATAAAATAATATCAGGGTTAATATCCTTTTTTAAATCAGTTTGATGTACTCCTTTTATTGTAGCAGCTGTACCAACAGGCATGAAAATTGGAGTCTCTACTTTTCCATGATCGGTTATCAGTGTGCAAGCTCTGGCTTTTGTCTTACTATCTTTAAAATTTAATTTAAACTCCATTTGCACTGCTCTTTGTGGTATAAATATATGTTACTTTCAATTAGGTTTATTTCTAAAAAATTAATTTATTAACATTAATAGTAGCTTATCAACATTTTTTTTTTTTTGTGTTTTTTTAAGCAATTAATATTTATTTTAATTTCTATTAAATTATACATTTGTTTGTCAACAAAACAATGAAAAATCAGAAATTTTTAAATGAACTCGTAATCCAAGTTCGAAGAGATATTTTGAGAATGGTCCATAAAGTAAATTCTGGACACCCAGGTGGTTCTTTGGGCTGTACAGAATTTTTAGTTATTCTTTTTAATGAAATTATGAAAAGAAAAAAAGACTTTAATATGGATGGTATAGATGAAGATATTTTTTTTCTTTCTAACGGACATATTTCTCCTGTTTTTTACAGTGTTCTATCTAGATGTGGGTATTTTGATATTAAAGAATTAGAAACTTTTAGGCTTATTAATTCCCGACTTCAAGGTCACCCCACAACTCATGAAGGCTTACCTGGCGTCAGGATTGCATCAGGATCTTTAGGTCAAGGGCTTTCAGTAGCAATTGGAGCATGTGAAGCAAAAAAATTAAATAATGATAAAAATATTGTTTATTCATTACATGGCGATGGAGAACTTCAAGAAGGTCAAAATTGGGAGGCAATTATGTACGCTGCTGCCAAAGGGATAGACAATTTAATAGCGACAATAGATTTAAACGGAAAGCAAATTGATGGTAAAACAGATGATGTTTTGTCTTTAGGTAATGTTAAATCTAAATTTATTTCTTTCGGATGGGATTTGATTGAAATTAATAAAGGAAATGATCTAACTAGCATTTTTAATGGTTTAAATAAGGCGAAATCAATGACTGGTAAAAAGACCCCAATTTGTGTATTGCTTAAAACTGAAATGGGTAATGGAGTCGACTTCATGATGAATACGCATGCATGGCATGGAAAAGCACCAAATGATGAACAGTTGAAATTAGCTCTAAATCAAAATCCTGAAACATTAGGAGATTATTAGATTTTTAATAAAAATGAAAAAATATTCATATACTGAAAAGAAGGATACTCGTAGCGGATTCGGTTCTGGATTAACTTATTTAGGAAGAACCAATCCGAATGTTGTTGCTTTGTGTGCTGATCTTGTTGGCTCACTAAAAATGAATGATTTTATAAATGAAAATCCTGATCGATTTTTTCAAGTTGGAATTGCTGAGGCAAATATGATGGGGATTGCTGCTGGATTAACTATTGGAGGAAAAATTCCATTTACAGGAACTTTCGCTAACTTTTCAACTGGAAGAGTCTATGACCAAATTAGACAATCAATAGCTTACTCTAATAAAAATGTTAAAATATGTGCCTCCCATGCAGGACTTACTCTCGGCGAGGATGGGGCGACTCATCAAATTTTAGAAGATATAGGTTTAATGAAAATGCTTCCAGGTATGGTTGTGATTAATCCTTGTGACTACAATCAAACTAGAGCTGCAACTATTGCCATTTCCAAACACATTGGCCCAGTTTATTTGAGGTTTGGAAGACCTGCAGTTCCAGTTTTTACGCCTGAAAACCAAAATTTTGAAATTGGTAAATCAATAAAATTACAGGACGGAGATGATATTACAATAATTGCAACTGGTCATCTCGTTTGGGAAGCTCTCGAAGCTTGTGATATGCTTTCTAAACAAGGTATTAAAGCAGATGTTTTGAATATTCATACTATAAAACCTTTAGATCAAAATTCAATAATTCATTCGGCTAAAAAAACAAACTGTGTAATTACGGCTGAAGAGCATAATTATTTGGGAGGACTTGGTGAGAGTGTAGCAAGAGTTTTGTCTGAAAACTACCCTACACCCATGAAAATTATTGGAACCAATGATACTTTTGGAGAATCTGGAAAACCATCAGAACTACTCAAAAAATATAATTTAAGTTCAGGTGCAATTTTTGATGCCGCTAAAAAACTTATAAAAAGAAAAAAATAAATAGAATATCTTTTTTTCGATACTATTTTTAAAACAGAATTAATCGATGTCGAGGTAGTCTGGTATTCCATCTTGATCTGAATCATCTACAACTCCGTCGTCATCTGAGTCATACTCATCTTTTGTTGGGATACCATCACCATCGTCGTCGTTGTCATAAAAATTTGGAATTCCATCAGAATCAGTGTCATCATTAGTAAAAATATGGTCATTATTCAAATCTTCTTCAATTGAATTTACACCATCAGAATCGTGATCTGTAGTGTTCAATGTTTTTAAATTTACCTGAAAAATTAATGGAGAGTAAGCAGGAATAGAGGATGTTGGTTTTTCGTAATAACCTAATTTAGATGGAAAGATGACAATTCCTGAACCAAAGTTTTCAAAAGAATAGGTGCCATTATTATTTACGATTACATTGCCCTTTTTCAATAAGGGAGTAAATTCTTGAAAGCCTCTTACAACTGAAGTTTGATCAAGCCAAACTGGGTTTTTCCTTGTGTCAAAGGTTGAGTTGCTAATCAACATCCCTTTGTATGAAACAAAAACAGAATCAGCTACTGTTGGACTTTCTCCAACTCCAGGTCTAGTAATTATATAATATAAATTATGTGAAATTTTTTCATCATTTGAGTTTAAAATATCAACTGACATAGTAGTGACCTGATTAAATAAAGGGGTCTTATTTAAATTATCTCCTTTAATAGAATCTATTTTTAACTCGATTTGTTCATTTGAAGATATGTTTTCAAAATCATCATAATTATAAAAATGATTTTTTAGAAAATCTATAATTGAATCATTTTCTTTTGTGTACTGTGGTCCAATTTCGTTAGGAGGAAGTGCAGTTTGCTGATCATCACTAGAATCACTACTACATGAAAAAACAATAATCAATGTCAAAGAAAGATATAAAAGACTAAAAAAATGTTTATTCATTTCAGTTTTAATATGGCGCAAGATACAATTTTCTTATATTTTTGATAAAAAAATAAAGTGACTCTGTAAAATGAGAATTGACAAATTTTTGTGGTGTTGTAGAATATTCAAGACGAGAAATATTTCTTCGCTAGCATGTAAAAAGGGACACGTAAAAGTTAATAACAAAACTGTCAAACCATCTCAAGAAATATTTTCTGATTTAATAATAACAGTTAAAAAAAAACAAATTTTATATGAATTTAAAGTACTAAGTCTACCCGAAAGAAGAGTTGGACCAAAAATTGTTAACTTGTATGTTGAGGATTACACAAAAGAAACGGAAATTGAAAAGAAAGAAATTATAGATTTGAATAGAAAAAATTTCAAGTTTGAAAATAAACCAAGTAAAAAAGATCGAAGAGAATTAAAAAACTTTTTAAATAATAAATAATTTAATTTGAAAAATTTTGAAAAAATATTAGACGATAAAAAAATTAAGAAAATTTTAAAAAGAATTTCTTATCAAATTTTGGAAGGCAATTTGGATGAAAGTGAAATTTTTTTAGTTGGTATTAAAAAAAACGGGTTTGAAATTGCGAAATTAATAAAAATCGAGCTTGAGAAAATTTGCGATATAAACATTCAAATTTATCCACTTGTTATCGACAAAAAAGACCTCAATAAAAAAATTTTAACAGAAATTGATTTAAAAAAAATGAATGATAAAACTGCCATTTTGGTAGATGATGTATTAAATACTGGAAAAACCTTAATCCACGCAGTAAAATATATTTTAAATGCTCAGTTATTAAAATTAGTTACAGTAGTCTTAATCGACAGGAATCATAAAAAATTCCCAATAAAAGTCGATATCAAAGGAACCTCCATTTCGACTTCAATAAACGAAAGAATTAAATTACTTATTCAAAAAAATAAGATTAGCGCTATTTTTGATTAACAGCTAAAATTATTTCCTTTGAAATTTGATCAATAGACTTATCATTAGTAATAATTATGTGGTGAGACAATTGATAAAAACTTGATCTCTCAAAAATATGTTTTGCAACAAATTCTATCAGTTTTTCAATTGTTCTAATTTTGGTAATTAAAGGTCTTTTATTTCTGCTCAAAAAAAGTCTATTTGCTAAAATTTCATTTGATGTTTTTAGATAAAAAACGTTTTTTGTTGTAGAACATATTCTTTTCATGTTATCAAAATAGCAAGGAGTTCCTCCTCCAACAGAAATGACGCAGTTGGTTTTGCAGTCAAGTATATCTAATAGTTTCCTCTTTTCAATTTTTCTGAAAATAATTTCATTATATTTTTTGAACAACTTAGGTATGCTTAATTTTTCTGATTTCTCAATTTCATTATCTAAATCGACGTGGTCAATTGACATTTTTTTGGCCAAATACTTAGCGATAGTAGTTTTTCCACAACCCATGTAACCTATTAAAACAATTTGACAACTCAATCTGATGTAATTTTTAAATAAACGAATATATTATTAACAAATTTATAAGAAAATGTCTTTGAATAATAAATTTATTGAGAGTATATTTGCAGGCTCTTATTTAAGTTAAGATTTGGTAGCTCAGCTGGTAGAGCATCTCCCTTTTAAGGAGAGGGTCCTGGGTTCGAACCCCAGCCAAATCACTTTGACCTGGTAGCTCAGCTGGTAGAGCATCTCCCTTTTAAGGAGAGGGTCCTGGGTTCGAACCCCAGCCAGGTCACATCATAACCTATTAGCGCGCGTGGCGGAATTGGTAGACGCGCTAGGTTGAGGGCCTAGTGGGATTAAGTTCTCGTGGAGGTTCAAATCCTCTCGCGCGCACATTTTATTATAGACAATTATGTCAAAAAAAAATATTTTCATAATAGGCTCCGGATTTTCATCTCTTTCAGCTGCCTGTTACTTAGCAAAAAATGGATACAAAGTAACTGTTTTAGAAAAAAATAGTTCTCTTGGAGGTAGAGCAAGGCAATTCAAAAAACAAGGATTTACATTTGATATGGGACCGAGTTGGTATTGGATGCCTGACGTTTTTGAAAAATTTTTCTCTGATTTTAATAGAAAAAGATCAGACTATTTTGAATTAAAAAAATTAAATCCAGCGTATAAGGTGTTTTTTGGAAATAATGATACTATTTCGATTGAAGATTCGATGGAAAAAATAAAAAAAACATTTGAAAAAGAAGAGGCAGGTAGTTCAGTTGTTCTAGAAAGCTTCATAAATGAAGCAAAATCAAATTATGAACTTGCTGTAAAAAAGATGTTATACGAGATGCCTGGAATTAGTCCAATTGAACTTGTCAATTCACAAACCATTAGAAAAGTATCTTCATTTATTACCAATATTAGAAAAGAAGTTAGAAAAAAATTTAGAAGTCACAGGTTAAGATTAATTCTTGAATTTCCTGTTCTTTTTTTAGGAGCTAAATCATCAAATACACCAGGTTTTTACAATTTTATGAATTTTGCTGACTTTGGTCTGGGTACATGGCAGCCAAAAAACGGTTTTTTTGATCTTGTAAAAGGAATGATTAATCTGGGAAAATCTTTGGGTGTTAATTATAAAACAAACATGAATGTGGATTCAATCAAATTAAAAGGCAATGTAGTTCAAGGAATTAATGTTAATGGGAAATTTTTTTCCTGTGATTTGATCATTTCTGGTGCTGACTATGCACATACAGAGTCCTTGCTTCCAAAAATTTATAGACAATATTCTCAAGAATATTGGAAAAAAAAAACATGGGCACCCTCATCACTTTTATTTTACGTTGGTTTTGATACCAAAATACCAAAGGTTGAACATCATAATTTGTTTTTCGATACAAATTTTGATGAACATGCGCAAGATATTTATGATAAACCTAAATGGCCTAGTGACCCTCTTTTTTATGCCAATTTTACATCTAAAACTTTTAGTAAAACAGCACCCAATGGCTATGAAAATGGATTTTTTTTAATACCTATTGCAACCAACTTAAAAGATACAAATGAAATAAGAGATCGTTATTTCGATATCGTTATTTCAAGATTAGAAAAACATATTGGTAAAAAACTTCGAAAAAATATTATTTTTAAAGAGAGCTTCTGTGTTAATGATTTCAAAAATGTATACAATTCATACGGAGGAAATGCATATGGATTAGCTAACACATTGTTCCAGACAGCATTTTTAAGACCTAATTTAAGAAGTAATAAAGTCAAAAATTTGTATTTTAGTGGGCAACTAACTGTTCCCGGACCAGGAGTTCCTCCTGCAATAGTTTCAGGGCAATTGGTTTCAGATTTAATAATTAAAGATGAAAAGATTATTTGATGAGGTTTCTGAAAAGTGTTCCAAAGTTGTAACACTAAGTTATAGCACCTCTTTTGGTTTGGCAACCAAAATGTTATCTTCATCAATTCGTCCTCATATTTACAATATTTATGGTTTTGTAAGGTTTGCTGATGAAATTGTAGATTCATTTCATAATTATAATAAGACAGAATTACTTGACAATTTCGAGATTGATTTACGCTATTCATTAAAAAATAAGATAAGTCTTAACCCAATTTTAAATTCATTTCAGAGAACCGTTCACAAATACAACATTGATATTGAACTAATTAATTCTTTTTTAAAGAGTATGAGATGGGACTTAGAAAAAAAAGATTATTTAGATAAAACTGAATTTAATGAATATGTTTACGGATCAGCTGATGTGGTAGGTTTAATGTGTCTAAAAGTATTTGTTGATGGAAATAAATCTCTCTATGAAGAATTAAAACCATCGGCAATGTCACTCGGGTCTGCATTTCAAAAAGTAAATTTCCTCAGAGATTTAAAACAAGACCATGAAGGTTTGAACAGAAGTTATTTTCCAAATTTGAATCTAGATAATTTTGATGAAAATACCAAAGTAGATATTTTGAAAGAAATCGATGATGATTTTTCCAAAGCTATAATAGGTATTTTCAGACTCCCTAAATCATCAAGATTTGGAGTATATACAGCCTACAAGTATTATTTAAAATTATTGAACAAGTTAAGAAATACTCCACCCATAAAAATTAAGTCAACCAGAATCAGAGTTCCTAATTATCAAAAAATGAACGTTCTCGCCAGGTCTTATGTTAGATATCGATTAAATATTTTATAATGAACACTCTCATCTGGATCACAATTATATTAATCACTTTTTGTTTCATGGAAATTGTAGCCTGGGCAACTCATAAATATATTATGCATGGATTCTTGTGGGTTCTACATAAAGATCATCACAAAAAGGACCATGACTCATGGTTTGAAAGAAATGATTTATTTTTTCTTCAATTTGCTGGAATCAGTGCGGTTTTTGTAATTCTTTGGGGTGAATTTGATATTTGGTTTGGTTTACCTATAGCGATAGGAATATTTTTATATGGTTTGGCATACTTCATCGTTCATGATATTTTTATTCACAGAAGATTCAAGGTTTTTAGAAATATTAATCATTGGTATGCAAGAGGAATTATGAGGGGTCACAAGGTGCATCATAAGCACCTTGGAAAAGAAGATGGAGAATGTTTTGGAATGCTCTGGGTTCCAAAAAAATACTTCAAATAAATGACATTTTTATAGCAGCTATTGCAGCCTCTTCTCCTTTATTTCCAAATTTGCCTCCACTTCTATCAAGTGCTTGTTGAAGCGTGTCATCAGTGAGAACACAAAAAATAACAGGAGATTTTCCTTGAACATTCAAGTCTTTAATTCCTTGTGAGGTAGATTGACATATGTAATCAAAGTGGGATGTCTCGCCTCTAATTAAACTTCCAATAGCAATTATAGCATCTACATTTTTATCCTGCATTTTTTTACAGCCATAAATTAACTCAAAACTACCAGGAACACGAATTATGTGTATATTTTTTTTAAGAACACCCTTAGATTTCAACAAATCTAAACTTCCAATTAATAAATTATTAGTGATTTCATCGTTCCATTCTGAAACAACAATACCAAAAGATTTATTTTCAGCATTAGGAACATTTGTCAGATCTAAATTATAATTTGCTGAAGACATTAATTAATTGATTGAATTCTTTCCAATCTGAATGTCGATTAAATTTGATTCTGGAGATTTAGAAAAATCTTTTTTAATTCTTTCGTAGAATTTTAAAGCATCAGATTTTTTTCCAAGCAGGTTAGAAATATTACCAGCTTTAAGTAAAAACTTTGGTGTAGTGAACTGATTTTCAGTAGAGCTTATAGCCGATTTGTAAGAATCAAGAGCATCATCTAATTGATCTAGTTCTGCAAATGAATCCCCTATCACACCTAACGCCAATGCATTTAATATTTCATCGTCACTATTAAATTTTTGAAGGTAGTTTATTGATTTTTCAAAATCATTTAAATTATAATAAGCCATACCAGCGCTGTAAGTTGCAATATCGGCTGCATTTGTAGATCCGTAATTTTCAATTATGTCAAGAAATCCAAATTTTCCTTCGGAACCATATAGTGATAAGTTAAAAAGAGAATCTTTATTATCGTTGTCATTTAGAGCTTCATTAAAGTACTTTTGAGCTAAAAATAGTTCATTATTAGCTTCTTCAGATTGAGGATTGAGTATAAAATTTTTGTACCCTAGGTATGATAATACAACTAAAATAGTTAAAGATATAAACCCAACTATAAGGTTTTGATATTTTGAGACAAACAACTCAGTTTTTGATGCACCAACATCTAATGATTCGAATACCTCAGCAGTTGTACTTTCATTAACTGAAGTATTTGAATTTTTGTTTTTTGATTTAAAGCTTTTCTTCTTATATGTTGCCATGATCTCAAATGTTGAGCAAAAATAAAATTTTATTCGAATG
>Ga0209036_1001047_pt1 | contig 11905 bp, 13 predicted proteins | sample MarorgKNORR_S2LV_3_FD_188222 | JGI IMG/M metagenome (GOLD analysis project Ga0209036, IMG submission 188222) | Marine microbial communities from the Southern Atlantic Ocean, analyzing organic carbon cycling - DCM_A/KNORR_S2/LV (SPAdes) (version 2) | ecosystem: Environmental > Aquatic > Marine >... | reverse complement strand
TTTCGCGGTCCACCGTACGGAGAGTGATGGCAGTTGCCGCAACTAAATTTGCTTCCGTTCGGCAACTTTTCAACGCGCCAGGGACGCGCATCTGCCGCTGCTACAGAAAGCAACCCGACCACTGTCGCCAAAATCCAATTTCTTCTCAACGCCGTCATGAGGTGAGAACGCAGTTTAATTCTGCTCATCGATCAATTCTCCGCACATACCACTTGGCCAAGCGCTTGGCCTCGATCTGTTTAACGGACTCGCTGGTTCGCCCCTCCTTTTTTGCGAGTCAAACGAGGTGGGCGAAGCGTTTGTCGTTTGCTAGCAGGGCGACGAGTTGCTTGATTTTTTGTGACTCGGACTTGGCGGCGACCATGGTAGCGTCGTCGGTCTGCACCACAATCGTCTCGCTCATGCCAACCAGTGCGATTGGGGTGCGGTTGCGCGTGCGGGCGTCGAAAATGACATTGTCCGCGGAGTCGATCTGCACGAGGTCGGCCACGGAACTGTTGCCGGCCTTGTCGGCCCGGACATGGCGGGCGAGAGCCGGCCACGAACCGAGGTCGTCCCACCCGAACACGCCGTCCGCACAGACGATGTTTCGGGCGTTCTCCATGATGGCGTAGTCGACCGAGATTTTTTCCAATCCGGGATAGTCCCTGGCCAAGGCGGCGTTGAGCCTGGCCAAGCCGCGGATGCGCCGCCATTTTTCAGCGACGGTAAACAACTTGGGCTGGAGTCGCTGCAACTCGTTCGCGATGGTCTCGTACGACCAGATAAACATCCCGGCGTTCCACCGGTAGTTGCCGCTTTTGAGATAGCGCTTGGCGGTGGCGAGGTTCGGTTTTTCGACGAATTTTTTGGCCGAGAAAAATGTCGATTTGAGTGCCTTTGCCGTGGCGGAACGCAGCTTCGTCCCGGTTTGAATGTATCCGTAGCCGGTTGCCGGCTCGTGGGGCTTGATGCCGATGGTGACAAGCGCCGGTTCGCGCTTGGCCAAGCGCATAGAGTCCAGCAGCACACTGCGAAACCTGGCCTCGTCCGGGATCACATGGTCGGCAGGCAGGACGGCCATCACGGCATTTTCAGAGCGGCCACCGACCAACGCGGCTCCCAGCGCCACGGCGGCACAGGTGTCCCGTCCACACGGCTCGCCGATGATGTTGCGATTGGGCAATTCCGGCAGTTGTTTGCGTACTGAGGCCGCCTGCACGGCGTTGGTGATGATCAGAATATTCTCCAGCGGCACGATCGGCTTCACGCGATCGACGGTCTGCTGGAGGAACGACCGGTTGCCCAACAACGTGATGAGTTGTTTGGGTTTGCGCTCGCGGCTGACCGGCCAGAACCGTTCGCCGCGTCCCCCAGCCATGATCACGATGTAGCGATCTTTTTTTTGCATGACCTAGCGGATTCCGGAGATAAGGTTGGCTGTAAAATCCCGGACGTGCTGCACGAGGTCGGGCGCCTTTCCCTTGTCCGCGATCTGATTGACGATGGCACTGCCAACGACCACGGCCTCGGCGTGTCGTGCCACCTCGGCCGCCTGTTCGGGATTCGAAATACCAAAACCAACGGCAATGGGGATGTCGGTGTTAGCGCGAATGATGCCGGTCATCTCACCGATCGTCTCGGAGACGGTCTGCTGCATGCCAGTCACGCCCTCGCGGGAAACATAGTAAATGAATCCCTTGCCTCGCTTCACGATCAACGCCACTCGATCCGGCGGCGTGGTCGGGGCCACGAGTAAGATCGGGCAAATGCCGGCATCGGCCATCAGCGACTCGTAGTTTTCCGACTCCTCCGGCGGCAGATCAAGCACGAGCAAGCCATCCACCCCCGCGGCCGCGGCATCGCTCACGAACTCTGCCAGACCGCGCTTGTGCAGGATGTTAAAATAAACGTAGAGGACGATCGGAATCTGCGAAGTCTCACGAATCCTCGCCACCGTCTCAAGCACACCACCCGGCGTTGTGCCGGCGTCGAGCCCGCGCTGGGCCGCCAATTGATTCACGAGGCCGTCGGCCAGGGGATCGCTGAACGGCACACCCAACTCGAGGACGTCGACCCCAACCTCATCAAACGCCAGTGCCAGATCGTGCATGGCCTCCAGATTCGGATCACCGGCGCCGATGTAGACAACGAAACCCTTCTGCCCCTCCTGTTTCAGGCGTTGAAACCGTTCTTCGATTCGGTTCATGTACGGGCAAAATGCCAAACGTTGGCGGCCGAGGCAAGAAACGCGCTTGGCCAAGCGGAAACGAAGTGGCCAATTCCGGAATCGCCTTGGCCAAGCGTAGCCCGTATAACCGCCCCGTGCCCAACGGCGTGCCCGAGACCGAAACCCACCCAACCCAACTGCTCCGCCGTAGTCTGGCCAACGGGCGGCTTGGGCATGCGTACCTGTTTGTCGGGGGCGATATCGAAAGCCTTGAGTCGCATGCCGTCGAGCTGGCCCGCACCCTGAATTGCCAGTCGCCCAAGGCCACCGGCGAGACCGGAATCCCGCTCGAGCCGTGCCGCGAATGCACCGCCTGTCGCAAGGTCGACAGCCACAATTTTCCCGACCTCGACATCGTCCGGCCGGAGTCCAAGTCGCGGGTGGTCACCGTCGACCAAATTCGTGGACTGATCCAAAAAGTCTCCCTCAAGCCCACGGAGGGCCGATACAAGGTGTCGATCATCAGCGGCGCGGACCGGATGCCGCCCGTCACCATCAACGCCTTTCTCAAGACGCTCGAGGAACCTCCCGAGCGAACGGTGTTCATGCTGCTCACGGCGCACCCGGAAAAGGTCATCGACACCGTATTATCGCGGTGCCTGCGGTTAAATTTCGAGGGCGAAACCGGCGTGCAACTGGACGCAGAGGACGAGGCGTGGCTGCAGTCGTTCGTCGGCATGACGGCACAGACCAACGAGGGGCTGATGGGGCGGTACCGGTTGCTTGGCAATCTCGTTTCACACCTTTCCGCGAAGCGCGACGGTATTGAGGAAATCCAGCAGGCGGCTTCTCCACTGACCCGGCACGACGACATCGAGCCGGCGCTCCGCAAAAAATGGGAGAAGGAACTCGAGGCCTCGATCGAGTCCGAATACCGCGGCCAGCGCAGCCAGTTTCTCGCCGGGCTGCAGTGGTGGCTGCGCGATGTCTGGCTGGCGGCGATGCAGCAGGGCCGGGAACTGCTGCACTTTCAGGCCTGGGCCGATGCCTCCGAGGCGGTGGCCAAGCGGATCAGCGCCGAGCGGGCGCTGGAGAATCTTCAGTCGCTGGAGGCCACGCAACGCCTGCTCGAGACGACCAACGTGCAGGAGGCGCTCGCGCTCGAGGTTGGGCTGCTCAAGCTCAAGCTCTGACCCATCCCGATGTTCGCCGACACGCCAGAACAAAAGGATCGCGTCTTTTTGATTCTCACCGGGATCTGGCTTTTCACCGCCCTGCTCCTGTTCGGCAACCCGGTCATCCTCGACTATCTGCACCCTGTAAAAGACATCGGGATACCTACTCAATCGATTGGGGTCACGCCGGAGGATGATTCCAACGCAAGGCCATACCTCGGCATCCTTGCCGTGCTTGGGCTGGCCTGCGTGCTGGGGCTCTCGCGCTTGGCCAAGCCGAAGTTTCAGCTACCCGCTGCCCTGCCCCGTTGGATTGCGTGGCTGCCGCTTGGCTGGTTTGGCTGGCAGTTGGCATCTCTCCTCCAGACGGTCGACCGGGAGACGTCGATGGCCACGGTGATCCACTTTGGCTCCTGCGTCGCGGCGTTTTACCTTGGACTGTTTGTGCTGGCACGGATGCGATTGGCCAGGCTGGTGCTTTGGGGCGCGGCGCTTGGCCTGATGGCCAACTTGCTCGATGCAAGCCGCGAGCATTTCGGCGGGTTGGAACAAACTCGACGAGCGATTATAGAGCGAATTGAGTCCGGCAAACTTGACCCCGCAAAAGTTGCCCCTCACCTGCGAGAAGAAAAAAAGGATTTCCCTCCGGAGGTCGCTCAACAGATTGAAAAACTTCCGGCGGAGACTGCGGCCAAGATCCGGCAGTTCCCGGTGGAGATGGTGAAGCGCTGGTACAGCCCCCGTTTGTTCGGGCACATGTTTTACCCGAACGCGCTCGCCGGGGTGATCCTGCTGCTGTTGCCGGTGTCGCTCGCGCTGCTGCTTGGCCAAGCGCGGTGGGGGCCGTTGCGCTTCGTATTGGCGCTTGGCCTGGCGGGCGTCGGGCTGGGCTGCCTGTACTGGTCCGGTTCGAAGGCCGGGTGGCTGATCGCGCTGGTGCTGCTCGGCGCCTGGCTGCTGCATTTTCCGTTTTCCACAAAACTCAAGATTGGCCTCGCCAGCGCAGCGATGGTGATCGGTCTGACTGGGTTTGCGGTGAAATACGCCGATTATTTTGACAAGGGCGCGACGAGTGTCGGGGCGCGGTTTGGCTATTGGAGTGCCGCCGTAAAAACAGCCGCGGAGGAGCCATTCCTCGGCAGCGGCCCGGGGACGTTTCAAGTCGCGTACAAGCGTCATCGTCCGCCGGAGGCTGAGCCAACACGGCTGACGCATAACGATTATCTGCAGCAGGCGAGCGACTCCGGCGTGCCCGGTTTTCTAATGTACTTGGCCTTTTTTGGCGGCGCAACGTGGGTGCTGGCGCGGAGGCGCATGGCGGAGCCGGTGCACGTCGCGATGCGCCTTGGCCTGCTGGCTTGGATGCTACAGGGCGTGGTGGAGTTCGGCCTGTACATCCCGGCGCTGGCTTGGCCGGCCTGGCTGATGCTCGGATGGCTGCTGGCGCTGCCGACAAATCAAGTCGACAAAAGCACGTTAACTGAATAACAATCCCTGTGGACATGAAGGTATTGTTCCTCAACGGCCCGAACCTGAACCTACTAGGCCAACGCGAACCGGAGATTTACGGCAGCCTCACGCTGACGGACATTGAAGACATGGTTCGTGAACACGCCACACGGCACAACGTTGAGGCGACCTTTTTCCAGTCCAACCACGAGGGCGAACTGGTGACACAGGTGCAGCAGTCCGCCGGCAGCTACGACTACGTTGTCATCAATGCAGCCGCATACACCCACACCAGCATCGCACTCAAGGACGCCATCACCGGGGCCGGCGTAAAGGCGGTGGAGATTCACCTGTCCAACGTTCATGCCCGGGAGTCGTACCGGGAAAATTCCATGATCGCCAAGGCCTGCATCGGCTGCATCAACGGCTTCGGAGCCTCGTCATACATCCTCGGGCTGGAAGCCTGCATCCTGCACCAGAAATCCGACCGCTAAACCATGAGACGCCGCGTCCAACTTTTTCACCCCACCCTGCTTGGCCTCTCGCTGCTGCTGGTTTTCACCACCGGCTGCGTGAACAAGCTTCGCATGACCGAGCCCACCCGGAGCCTCGGCGAGCAGTTGCTCGTCAGCACCTCGATCGACCGCTCGCTCTCCGAGCTCGATGCAGAAGCCATCGGCCGGCTCAAGGGCTTCAAGGTGTTCATCTCAAGCGAGTATTTGAAGACGCTCGATCAGGAGTATTTGGTTGGATCGTTGCGGGACCTGTTATTGTCCAATGGAGTGCTTGTGGTGGATGCAGCCGAGGAGGCCCAGATGATTGTCGAGGTTCGCAGCGGTGCCAACTCGCTGGACAGCAGCACCGCCACGCTCGGCATCGCCGAGGATCAGGCTCTGCCCAACCCGGTGACTGGCGCCGCCGTGGCGCTGCCGGAGATCTCCTTTTTTAAGCGGGAGAACAATTTTGCCGTGTCCAAGGTCGCGCTGGTCGCCTATCAGGCCAAGTCGCGGGAGCATATTTTCTCCTCCGGCACACTGCTCGGCGGTGCGTACGACCGGCATTTTCAATTTCTGGGGATGATCCGGCTGCGCTTCACGGATGTGCCGGAATTACGGGCAATCAAGCAGCTAAAACGCCGCTATCGCTGAGCCGCTTGGCCAAGGTCAGAAGATTGTGACCAAAAATCCCGTTGACCATCGGGCAATCGCTGATAGTCTGTCTGCCCCCGAAATCTCGGGATACCGAATCAATTTCTTTTTGTTATGGCAGTAAAAGTAGCAATCAATGGTTTCGGCCGAATCGGCCGATTGGCATATCGTGCAATGGTGGAACAGGGCCTCGTGGGGAACGAGGTCGAGGTGGTCGCCGTCGGTGACCTCGTCCCGGCAGACAACTTGGCCTATCTCCTCAAGTACGACTCCACACAGGGCGCGTTCAAGGGCGAAGTCACCCACAAGGACGACGAGACGCTCGTGGTCGACGGCGCCGAAATCAAGGTGGTCAAGGCGCCCTCCCCGGCTGAATTACCGTGGAAGGAACTCGGCGTGGACGTCGTGATCGAGTCCACCGGCCTCTTCACCGATGGCGAGAAGGCCAAGGGCCACATCGAGGCCGGCGCGAAAAAAGTAATCATCTCCGCCCCCGCGAAGAACGAGGATCTCACCGTGGTGATGGGTGTGAACGATCACCTTTATGATGCGGGCAATCATCACATCGTCTCCAACGCCTCCTGCACCACAAACTGCCTGGCCCCGGTCGTGCACGTGTTGCTCAAGGAAGGCTTCGGCATCGCCGAGGGCTTGATGACCACCATCCACGCCTACACCGCTACGCAGAAAACCGTGGACGGCCCAAGCCGCAAGGCATGGCGTGACGGCCGCGCCGCCGCAACCAACATCATCCCGGCCAGCACCGGCGCCGCCAAGGCGGTGAGCCTCGTCTGCCCGGAAGTGAAAGGTAAATTGACCGGCATGGCATTCCGTGTGCCGACCCCGACCGCCTCCGTGGTCGATCTGACCTTCAAGACAGAGAAGAGCACCAGCTACGCCGAAATCTCCGCCGCGATGAAGGCCGCCAGTGAGTCTTACCTCAAGGGCATCCTTTCCTACACCGAGGACGCCGTCGTGAGCACCGACTTCATCCACTGCGCCGACTCAAGCATCTACGACCAGGGCGCCGGCATGGAGTTGAATGAAAATTTCTTCAAGCTCGTGAGTTGGTACGACAACGAGTGGGGTTACTCCAACCGAGTTGGCGACCTGCTCAAGTTGATGATCGAAAAAGGACTATAAGGGTTAAGTATGTCAGATTTCACGGACGACATTTACGGTGATCACCCCCCTGTTGGCGTGGGGCAGGACGTTCCCGAGTTCAAGATGGAAACCTACGAGCCGTCCAGCGGTTCGTTTGGTGAAATTAACCTTGCCGATCTGAAAAAGGACGGCAAATGGACGATCCTCGTCTTTTACCCGGCAGACTTCACCTTTGTTTGTCCGACCGAATTGGCCGACCTCGCGGCACAGGACGCCAAGCTGACCGAATTGGGGGCCAAGGTCGTCTCCGTCTCCACGGACACGAAGTTCAGCCACCTGGCTTGGTGTCAGGCGGAGAAACTGATGGCCGACGTCAAGTACACCATGGCCGCCGATACCACCGGTTTGGTGAGCAGCCTGTTTGGCGTGTACGACGAGGAAACCGGCCTCGCTCTACGCGGCACCTTCGTGATCAATCCCGAAGGCAAACTCGTCAGCAGTCAGGTGAACTTCTACAACGTCGGGCGCAACATGGAGGAATTGGTGCGCATCATGGAGGCGAATGCCCACTGTGCCGCCAACCCGGACGAGGCCTGCCCGGCCAAGTGGGCGCCCGGCGCGAAGACCCTCACCCCAAGCGAGGGAATGGTCGGCAACGTCTACGAGGCGCTCAACGACTAAAACAAATTCCGATACGCAAAAAGGCGACGCAAAAACTGCGTCGCCTTTTTTGTATCCGCTTGGCCAAGCGCGGACTCAGCCCACGATCATGCCGGCAGCCACGGTGTTGTTGGACTGCTCATCAACCAGCACAAAGCTGCCTGTTACGCGGTTTCGCCGATAGCGATCGAAATGAATCGGCGCACTGGTCTGCAGCGAGACACGCGCGATGTCGTTTAACCTCACCTCACGATCATCCTCGATCTTGTGAAGCGTGTTTATGTCCACCTTGTATTTCATCTCCTTCAACAGGCACTTGGCCTCATTGGTCGTGTGCCGAATGGTATAGCGACCCCGCTCGACCAGGCTGGCGTCCGAGCTAAACCAGACGAGCATCGCCTCAATCTGCTGGCTGCTCTCGGGCGGGTTGTTTTGCTTTACGATCATGTCGCCCCGGCTGATGTCGATCTCGTCCTCAAGCGTGAGGGAAACGGACATGGGTGCGTAGGCCTCCTCAAGAGCCCCGCCGATGTCGTGTACGCCCTTGATGCGTGACTGGAATCCGCTGGGCAGTACGGTGACCTCGTCGCCCGGCTTGAACACGCCCCCCGCCACACGGCCGGCGTACCCGCGGAAATCATGGTACTCATCGCTGTGCGGCCGAATCACCCACTGCACCGGGAACCGAGCGTCCACATGGTTGTGCTCGTTGCCGATGTAGACCGTCTCCAACGTGTAAAGCAGCGGGCTGCCCTTGTACCAATCCATGTTTTTGGAACGGTCAACCACGTTGTCCCCGAGCAATGCGCTGATCGGTATGAAGTCGATGTGCGGCACATCGAGCCGTGAGGCAAATTCCTTGTACTGCTCGACGAGTTCGTTGAAACGGTCCTCGCTCCAGTCAACCAAGTCCATTTTGTTGATGCACACCACGATATGCTGGATTTGCAGCAGGCTCGCGATGAACGAGTGGCGGCAGGTCTGCTCGATTACTCCGTTTCGGGCGTCGATCAGGATGATGGCCAGATTCGCCGTCGAGGCGCCTGTCACCATGTTGCGCGTGTACTGAATGTGCCCCGGCGTGTCTGCGATGATGAACTTGCGCTTGGGCGTGGCGAAGTAGCGATAGGCCACATCGATCGTGATGCCCTGCTCCCGCTCCGAACGCAGGCCGTCGGTCAACAGCGCCAGATTCACGTTTTCGTCACCGCGCTGCTTGCTCGACTGCTCCACCGCCTCCCATTGATCTTCAAAAATGGATTTGCAGTCGTACAGTAGCCGCCCGATGAGCGTGCTTTTCCCATCGTCCACACTGCCCGCGGTGGTGAACCGCAGCAGATCCATATCCAGATAACCCTTCGTATCAGTGCTCATCGAATTCCTTTTCTAAAAATACCCTTCCTTCTTGCGATCCTCCATGGCGGTCTCGCTGCGTTTGTCATCGGCCCGGCCACCACGCTCGGTTTGGCGTGCGGCGGCGACCTCCTCGATGATGTCGTCCACGTTGTTGGCGACACTCTCAACCATCCCGGTGCAGGTCATGTCGCCCACCGTGCGGCAACGCACGTTGCCACTCTCCCACTGCTCTCCGTCCAGCAAAGTGATGTGCTCGCACTTGCCAAGCAGTACGCCGTTGCGACGCACGAACTCGCGCTCGTGGGAAAAATAAATACTCGGCAACGGGATATCCTCCAGCTTGATGTACTGCCAGACATCCATCTCGGTCCAGTTACTCAGCGGAAAAATCCGAAAGTGCTCGCCAAAGTCCATCTTACCGTTGAACAGGTTCCAAAGCTCCGGGCGCTGATTTTTCGGATCCCACTCGCCGAAGGAATTTCGGTGGGAAAAGAACCGCTCCTTGGCCCGCGCCTTTTCCTCATCACGCCGGGCACCGCCAAGGCAGGCATCGTATTGGTTTTTTTCGATCGCGTTCAGCAGTGCAGGGATCTGCAATCGATTGCGGCTCGGGTTCGGTCCGGTTTCCTCCTTGGCCCGCCCGGCGTCGATCTCCTCCTGTACACTGGCCACGACCAAATCCCCGCCAACATCGTTGGCCAGATCATCGCGAAACTGGATCGTCTCATCGAAGTTATGACCTGTATCGACGTGTACCAGCGGGAAAGGCAGCTTGGCCGGCCAAAAAGCCTTTTGCGCAAGGCGCACCATCACAATGGAGTCTTTGCCACCGGAAAACAGCAGCGCCGGTTTGCCGAATTGCGCCGCGACCTCCCGCATAATGAAGATCGATTCCGCCTCCAGTTGCTGCAGGTGGGTGAGTTGATATCCCTTTTGTTCGCTCATGTTGTTCCTTGGCCAAGCGCCACTCGCGGGCGCACGGCATGATAAAGTTGATCGAGAGATTCGCCCTCGGCTTGGTTGTCCGTGTTCAAAATCAGGTCCGCCGCATCCCGAGGTTCGGGGGCCTCGAACGACGAATCCCTGCCGGTAAAATTTTGCACCTGCCCGGCCTTGGCCTTGGCGTAGAGCCCCTTAACGTCCCGTTGTTCGCAGGTCTCAAAACTGCACTCGACGTACACTTCCAAAAAATCCGCTTGGCCAATGATTTCGCGGGCCAGCGCCCGCAATTCGTTTCGGGGGCAGATGAACGACGTGATGGTCACCACTCCCGCCGAGGCAAAGAGCTTGGCCACCTCGGCGATGCGACGGATATTTTCCGATCGATCCTCATTCGAAAAACCGAGATTGTTGTTCAGCCCGGTCCGGATGTTGTCTCCGTCCAGCACCTGGGTAAACACACCCTCCTCATGCAACCGCCGTTCGAGTGCGGTCGCCAGTGTGCTTTTGCCGCTGCCGGACAGGCCATACAACCACACCACCAGGCCGCGCTGGTTGAGCAGTGTCTCCTTGGCCTCGCGCCCGAGCAGTTGGCCGAACGTCGGATGGATGTTTTGCGGTGTCGACATCAGATGGTGAAATCCGAATCCGTCCCCTCGTGCAGACCACACTCGCGCTTGAGCCCGAAGAAGCGCGTCTCCTCCTCACTCATGCCGTCCTCCAGTTTGCGCGTGGTGTGCGTGTCGCCAATGGAGATGTAGCCCTGCTCCCAAAGCGGATGGTACGGGAGGTCATTGGCCTTCAGGTAATCGTGAACATTTTTGTCAGTCCAGTCGATGATTGGGTGAATCTTCACCCGGTCCTTGGCCAAGGCGAGCACCGTGAGTTTTTCGCGGGACGAACTCTGCTGGCGACGCAACCCGGCCAGCCAGGCGGTCGCGTTTAATTCGTCCAGCGCCCGGTTCATCGGCTCAACCTTGTTTTCCTGATTGTACGCTTCGATGCCCTCGACCCCCTGCTCCCATCGCTTGCCGTCAATCGCCTCCTGCCAAGCTGGACTTCTCCTCGACCGGTAGACGCGCAAATTCACCTCCAGTCGCTTGGCCAAGCGCTCGGCGAATTCGTAGGTCTCCTGGAACAGATAGCCGGTATCGACAAATATCACGGGAATGTCGGGCCGCATCTGCGTGGCGAGGTGCAGCATCACCGCCGCCTGGGCACCAAAACTGGATGACAAAACCAACCCACCGCCAAACTGGGCAGACGCCCAAGCCAAGCGCTCGGAAGCAGACGCCTTCTCAAGCCGCTCGTTGGTTTCGCGCGGGTCAAAACCAAGATCTGCGTTGGCATCGCTGGTCAAAGTAGCACTCAAATTAATTTACCTATACCCGATAGGTTTGGTGGAGATTAGGCGGAGTTGCCATGCTGTCAACGGTTTTTTGAAGTTTTTTTGAATGATCGTAAGCGGAAGCTGAAGCCGGATTGGTAAGAACCTTGAGCACGCCATCGAACACGATGAACTTCTCGGCGGCCTTGCTAACAACACCGATGAAGTCGTAAACGCCTGCTGCGTAAGAACTCGTTGTCGATGCGGCGACGGTGACCAGAAACGAATCTTCGTCTGCCGTTCCGGTAAAGCTTGTGGCGGTTGCTCCGTCTTTGCGGAGGTAATAGGTCAGAGTCCATTCGCTTGCAGGATAGTCAGAATGAGTTTTTTTCCACTTCCAAGTGACTCCGGCAGTTAGCTTCTCTGGCTCAAAATCTTGAGGTTCTGCGGCCATTCAACCTTTAGTTTTTAAGGTTGGCGTCCTTTTCCGGCAACAGTTAATCGTGCTTGAAAAGCAGACTTCTACGCATTACAAAAACCGCGTCCATGAAATATCTGATCACAACAATCGCAGCCTTGGTGCTGGTTGGGTGTGGGG
>Ga0209036_1001046_pt1 | contig 11907 bp, 9 predicted proteins | sample MarorgKNORR_S2LV_3_FD_188222 | JGI IMG/M metagenome (GOLD analysis project Ga0209036, IMG submission 188222) | Marine microbial communities from the Southern Atlantic Ocean, analyzing organic carbon cycling - DCM_A/KNORR_S2/LV (SPAdes) (version 2) | ecosystem: Environmental > Aquatic > Marine >... | reverse complement strand
TGCGCCAACTAGCCTAGCCATAGATTTAGCGAATAAATTTGACATGACCCTAATTGGTTTCGTAAAGAAGGATAGTTTTAATGTTTATACAAATAACAAAAAAGTTATTGTAGATTAATAAAAAAAGGGTTTTGTGTCTAAAAATATAAGTAATTTATCTGGTAGAATTGGTTTAAAAGATAACTTATTTAAACAAATATCTGAGAATTCACTTAGTAAACAACCAAAAGACATCGGGGAAATAGCCAAAAAACATAATCTTGGAGTTTCAACTCTCCATGGTGCAGAGTCGTTTTATGAATTTTTAAGGCCCTCTCATAGAGAAAAAAAGGCATTTGTTTGTAATGGAAGCGCTTGTATGTGTGCTGGTACCCAAGAACCATTAAAAGAAAAATTAAAAGAGAAACTCGGAGACGACAAAGTAGGTGAAATGTTTTGTCTTGGATATTGTTATGAAAATCATGCCTTTCATTACGATGGTCAAAATTATGCAGGTGATGATATAAATAAAATTGATGAAATAATTAGTGGAAACGATTTAGAGCAAGAAAAATTTTATTCAGAAAGTTTTGCTTCGACAAGTTTTTTGATGGATGATAAACTGTCCGATATTAGTAAATTTAAAGATCATTTAAAAAATATTATAAATACAGATAAACAAGAAATAATAAAATCATTATTAGACTCAAATTTAACTGGACGTGGTGGTGCTGGATTTCCAACTGGAATGAAATGGGATTTCTGTAGTAAAGCAAAAGGAGATAAAAAATATGTAATTTGCAATGCTGATGAAGGAGACTCTGGCGCATATTCAGATAGATATTTATTAGAAGACCAAGCTTTAAAAGTAATATTTGGAATGGTAGTTTGTGGATACGTCATTGGTAGTGATGAAGGTGTTTTATATATAAGAGGAGAATATCCAAAATCAATTGAGTCATTAAATGCATCAATTAATTCTCTTAAAAAAGAAGGGTTGTTAGGAGAAAAGATTTTAGGTACAGACTTTTCTTTTGACTTAGGTATTTGTATTGGTCAAGGTGCTTACATATGTGGTGAAGAAACTGCACTGATCGCTTCTATTGAAGGAAGAAGGGCTGAAGTAGATGTAAGACCACCATTTCCAGTTACAGAAGGTTTATATAAAAAACCAACAGTTGTTAATAATGTTGAAACACTCGCCGCTGCAGCTGGTATACTTTTAAATGGTGCAGAAAAATTTTCTGCAATTGGTAATAAAAAATCAGCAGGTACAAAACTAGTTTGTTTCGATAGTTTTTTTAATAATCCAGGTGTTTATGAAATTGAGATGGGAACACCAATGAAAAAAGTTTTATATGATATTGGTGGAGGTTTTAAAGAAGATATTAAGGCATTACAAATTGGAGGTCCTTTAGGAGGTGTAATACCTATTGCTGAAGCAGAAAAGCTTAATTTAGATTTTCAAGAATTTACTAAGGCTGGATTTATGCTTGGACATGCAAGTATAGTTAGTATTCCGAAAGATTTTCCTATGGTTGAATATATTCACCATCTATTTGAATTTACTGCTGAAGAATCGTGTGGAAAATGTTTTCCAGGTAGACTTGGTTCCTATAGAGGAAAAGAGATGTTTGATCAGTTAAAGAGTAAAAAAGCTAAAATACCATTAAAAGTGCTAAATGATCTGCTAATAACAATGAAAAAGGGTTGTTTATGTGCCCTTTGTGGAGCAATCCCTACTCCAATAATGAATATTCTTAAGTACTTTGGAGACGAAATGAAAAATGATATGGTTAAGGAAAATTAATGAGTTCTGAAAAAAGAAAAATTGCATACATTGATGGTAAACCATATGAAATTGGTCCTAATCATACATCTATATTAAAATTTGTAAAAAGCTATGTAGGTGAAAAAAAAGTTCCAACTCTTTGTGATGATCCCAACCTAGCTCCATATGGTGCGTGCAGAGTTTGCTCTGTAGAAGTTGCTTTAGAAAAAGATGGTCCTACTAGAATTGTTGCTTCATGTCATACACCAGTTGCAGAAAACCAACATATTTTTACAACTAATGAAGAGTTAACAGATCTTAGAAAAAATATTGTTGAATTAGTATTAACAGATCACCCTATGGAATGTGATAGCTGTGAGGTAAATAATAATTGTGAACTTCAAACAGTTGCTAATGATTTAGGGGTTTCAGATCACAGATATAATTCTCCTAAACAACATAAAGGAATTCCAAGAGATACATCTCATGATTATATGAGAATGAATTTAGATAACTGTATCAATTGTGGAAGATGTGTAAGAGCATGTGATGAAATTCAAGGTTCATTCGTTTTAACTATGAGTGGTAGAGGTTTCGAGTCTAGAATTACAACTGACAATGATATGATGTTTGGAGACTCATCCTGTGTTTCTTGTGGAGCATGTGCACATACGTGTCCTACAGATGCTATTTCAGATGTATTTCAATCTAAATCTGCAGCTGTAGATAAAAAAGTCAGAACAACTTGTTCATACTGTGGAGTAGGATGTAACTTGGAAGCATCGATTAAAGATGACAAAGTAGTAGCAATAGATACCCCAAAAGAAACAGAGGTAAATGCTGGGCATACTTGTATTAAGGGTAGGTACGCATTCAGTTTTTACGACCACCCAGATAGATTAAAAACTCCTTTAATAAAAAGAAATGGAAAATTTGAAGAAGCTTCTTGGGATGAAGCATACGACTTTATTAAAAAAGAAATGAATAGAATTACAAAAGATAATGGACCTGATGCTTTTGCTGGAATTTCATCTGCAAGATGTACAAATGAAGAAAACTATGTCTTTCAAAAAATGATCCGAGCAGCTGTTGGAACAAACAGCGTTGATTGTTGTGCAAGAATTTGCCATTCACCGACAGCATGGGGTATGCAACAAACATTTGGAACCGGAGCTGCAACAAACTCCACTGAAGATATTTATCATGCTGATTGTTTTATTGTAATTGGAGCTAACCCTACAAATGCTCATCCAGTTACTGGTGCTAAAATTAAACAACAAGTAATGAAAGGTAAAAAATTAATTGTACTAGATCCAGTAACAACAGAATTAGCAAGATTGGCTGATTATCATATTAAACTAAGACCAGGTACTAATGTAGCAGTTCTAAATATGATGCTACATTTTATTATCAAAAATAAACTACATAATGCAGATTTTGTAAGAGATAGAACTGAGGGATTTGATAACTTTATAAAAGAAATAGAAAGACAAGATGTTGATGAATTAGCAAGAGTTGCTGGAGTTGACAAACAAATGGTTAAAGAAGCTGCAATAGCATATGCAACAGCCAAAAACTCTATGGAATTTCATGGTTTAGGAGTGACCGAACAAGAACAAGGCTCAAAAACAGTGATGTTAATTGCAGATCTTGCAATGATTACCGGAAATATTGGAAGAAAAGGTGTTGGAGTTAATCCACTACGTGGACAAAATAATGTTCAAGGTGCTGCAGACATGGGATGTCAGCCTCACCAAGGAGCTGGGTACTTTGAGGTAGCAGATGAAAAAAACCAAAAATTTTACACCGAAAAATATGGTGTAACTCACCCTACAAAAGCTGGTTTAAAAATTCCTCAAATGTTTGAGGCAGCAATTAATAAAGAACTGAAAGGTCTGTGGATTATTGGTGAAGACATTGTGCAAACAGATCCAAATAGTGCTCACGTAGTTGAAGCAATGAATTCTTTAGAATTATTAGTGGTTCAAGAAATATTTATGAGCGAGACTGCAAAACTAGCTACTGTTGTTTTGCCTGGAACAACGTTCTTAGAAAAAGATGGAACATTTACGAATACTGAAAGAAGAATCCAAAGGGTAAACAGAGCTGTTCCACCACTACCTGGAACAAAACCTGATGGTTTGATTGTAACCGACATGATGCAAAAACTTGGTTTTGATCAACCCACATATGATGCTGATCAAGTCTTGGGTGAAATTGCAGATGTTGTTCCATTCTTTAAAGGAGTAACAAGAGAAAGACTTGGTAAACTAGGATTACAATGGCCTGTAAAAGAGGACGGAACTGATACACAAATTTTACATACAGAAAGTTTCAAACTAGGAAAAGGAAGATTGAAAAACTTTGATTGGAAAGAATCTAGTGAGATAGAAGCTAATCAAAAAGATTATCCTCTAATTTTAACTACAAGTAGAGTTCTGCAACATTACAATGCAGCGACTATGACAAGAAGAACAAAAAATATTAATATTGTTGATGAGGATGTTTTGTTAATTCATCCAAAAGATGCTGCATATAGAGATCTTAATACTGGAGATATTGGACGATTATATTCAGGTAGAGGTGAGGTTGCATTAAAAGTAGAGGTGACAGATAAAGTTAAAGAAGGAATAGTATTTACAACTTTTCATTTTCCAGAACATATGGTCAATATGGTTACTGGCCATGGAAAAGATGAGGAGACAATGTGTGCTGAATATAAAGTCTCTTCAGTAGAAGTCCAAAAGATTTCAAATCAATTTAAAACTGAAGTTAAACCAAAAGAAAATCAAGCTGAAGTTATATAATTAAAATGACCATAGGTTGGCATTTTGACAATACTTACTCTAGACTACCTAATACTTTTAAAGAAGATATAAAACCTACACCAGTTCATGATCCTGAGTTAGTAGTGTTAAATGAAGAACTTGCTAAAAAATTAAATCTAGATTTTTCAAAGATAGATAAAAAAAAATTAGCTGAAATTTTTTCTGGGAATACATTGCCTGAAAATACAAATACAATTGCGCAAGCATATGCGGGACATCAGTTTGGTCATTTTACTATGTTAGGTGATGGTAGAGCAGTTTTGCTAGGTGAACATTTAGTCAATAAAAACAGTCGTTTTGATATACAATTTAAAGGTTCTGGAAGAACTTCTTTCTCAAGAGGTGGTGATGGTCGAGCTGCATTAGGGCCAATGCTTAGAGAATATATTATAAGCGAAGCAATTCATTCTTTAAATATTCAAACAACCAGAAGTCTTGCTGTAGTTAAAACTGGTGAAAAGGTTGTGAGAGAAAATTTATTACAAGGAGCAATTTTAACTAGGGTAGCATCAAGTCATATAAGGGTTGGCACTTTTCAATATATTGCTGGAAAACAAAATATAGAAGAATTAAAAATGTTAGTTAATTATACAATTGACAGACATTTCCCTGAAATAACATCTTCACAAAATAAAGCTTTGGATTTATTAAATCTTGTTTTGCGAAAACAATGTGAGCTTATAGTTGATTGGATGAGAGTCGGTTTTATTCATGGTGTTATGAATACTGATAATATGACTATCTCAGGAGAAACCATAGATTATGGTCCTTGTGCTTTTATGGATCACTATGATCCTAAGACTGTATTTAGTTCAATTGATAAATTTGGAAGATATTCATACTCAAATCAGCCACCTATAGCAAAATGGAACTTAGCAAGATTTGCTGAGTGTTTAATTCCAATAATTGACTCCAACGAGGATAAGGCAATTAATATAGCAACTGAAATAATTGATAACTTTCAGAAGATTTACGAATATAAATGGTTGAATATGATGAGAGATAAACTCGGTTTATTTGGAGAAGATAAAAATGATAAGAATTTAATCAAATCTTTGATGGATTGGATGAGTAACAATAAAGCTGATTATACAAATACATTTTGTTACTTAATGGATGTTGCTATTGATGATAAAATTTATGAAAATGTGAGTTTTAAAAAATGGGTCAATGAATGGAAAGTAAGATCACGTTTAAATAATTCAAATAACGAAAAACAATTACAACTTATGCGTAAAGTAAATCCAAACGTAATTCCTAGAAATCACAAAGTAGAAGAAGCTTTGTCAGCAGCAGAGCACAATAATTTTGATGTAATGAATAAATTATTATCTGTTTTAAAAAACCCTTATGACACTAAAGATATTTCTGAATACCAATCACCTGCACCTTTAACCAAAGAAAAGTATAAAACCTTTTGTGGAACTTAAAAATTAAAGGACATAAGGCTCATGTCTTGCACTATTGCCTAAAACTCTCTCAACTGAAAAGTCACTAATATCTATTGTCTGATAAGATCCTGTTGTAATCAGTTCTGTTAAAGCTCTACCAATTCCAGGTGCTTGCATTAAACCCCTGCCAGTAAAGCCAGAAGCCATATAAACATTTTCGTATTTTGGATGTTTTCCAACTACCGCATTGTTATCTAGCTTATTACAATCATAGTAACCAGCCCATCCACCTGTTAATTTTAATTCTTCAAAAGCCGGTATTCTTTTAGCTAATGCTGGCCAAACTAATTCTTCAAAATCATTCCAAGCTGGTTCTAAATCTTCAGCATCAAATACAGAAACAGGTGATCCCGCCAAATATTCACCTCCTTCGGGTCGCCAATAAACACCTGTTGTTAAATCTCCACTTAAAGGCATTTCTTTAATATAAGTTGGACATTTTACCCTGAAAACTGTGTGTTTTTGAGGAACTACAGGTATGTCGTCTAATAAATTTTTAGTCCAACATCCAGCTGCGGAAACAATTGTTTTAGCTTTAATTTCAGAAATATTTTTTACGTCACCTTTAATAAATTCAGCACCAAGCTCTATTGCTTTACTTTTTAGGGCACTATGAAATAAAAATGGATCAATCCAACCCTCGCTCTGATTGTCTGTAAATGTTGCTGTTTCGATACCCTCATTATTTATATAAGGAAATACATTTGATAGCTCTGATCCTTTAATATTTTTTGTGCCAGCTTCACACTTTTTATGATTTTCTAATGCTTTATATTGTTCTTCAGCATGCTCAGGTCCAAACATTAAAAGATAACCATTAGTGACCATACTAGCAGTTGGGTTTGGATTTTTTTTTGTCTTTAATAATTCTGGTATTTGAAAAATAAATTCTTTAGCAAATTTGCCAAGCAAAATATTTTCTTTTTGAAAAAATTGTCTTCTAAAACCTCCTAATGATAATGGAAAAGAAGCAGTTTTATAGGTTGGATCTCTTTCTATAACTTTTACTTTTCTACCTTCTTTAGATAGAAAATATGCGGTTGCTACACCTATTATGCCTCCACCAATTACTACTACATCATCCATATTAATTTATCATTATAAGATTTATATTGAGAACTAGTGCAAAGCTACACCAAAGTAAATAAGGAATCATTAAATAAGAACTAATTATGTTGACGCGTTTAAATCTTGAGATGAGATTAATTATCATTCCAATCAAAAAAATTAAGACAAGTAAAGCTAATACCATATTGTGAAAAACAAAGAATACTATACTCCAAGTTGTATTTAGAATTAGATGAATTATATAAATGTATAAAGTGTTTTTATCTCTGTTCTTAGAATGCCAAAAAAACCATATGGCAGTCGCCATCATTAAATATAAAATCGTCCATACAGGTCCAAATATCCAGTCTGGTGGATTAAAAGATGGTTTATTCAATAATGAATACCACGGATCTTTATAATTTATTGTAGATATACTTCCAATAATTGAAGCTACAAAAGTAATAGAAAGAAAAGATATAAAAGTTAAAAATTTATTTTTAAACATGTTAATAATATACACGATTAATTATGAATAAAAAAATAATATGGATAACAGGAGCAAGTAGTGGAATTGGTGAAGCTACTGCAAGAAAATTTGCAAAAGAAGGATGGAAGGTAATTGTTTCAGCCAGAAGAGTTGAGCTTTTAGAAAAACTTTCTTCGGATGAAAATATATTTTCATATCCTTTAGACGTAACTGATCAAATTCAAACTAAGCAAGTATTTGAAAAAATTATAAATGATCATAAACAAATAGATCTTTGTATTTTTAGTTCTGGGACTTATGAGAGAAAATCAGAGAAGGAATTAGACGTACAAAATATAAGGCATGTGATTGAGGTAAATTTTCTTGGTGTCATAAATTGTGTTAGTGCGGTTGAAAAATATTATAAAGATAAAAATAATGGCCATATTGCTATAGTTTCCTCTCCTGTTGGATACCGAGGCTTACCTAAATCCTCTGGTTACACTCCCTCTAAAGCAGCCTTAAACAATTTTACTCAAGGAATTTATTTTGATTTTAAAAAATTTAATGTCAAAGTTTCTTTGATAACACCTGGATTTATTAAAACTGCTCTTACAGACAAGAATGATTTTAAAATGCCTTTTTTAAAAGATACAACCTACGCTGCTAATGAAATTTATAATGGATTAGTAAATAAAAATAATTTTGAGATAATTTTTCCTCTACCAATTAAAATTATTTATAAATTAATACAAATACTCCCCAATAGATTGTATAATTATTTAATTTCTAAGTCAGTAAATCGTTAATCTTTAACAAAAACAACTGTTAATTCTGCAACTTTAAATCCAAACTTTGTCATTGTAGCTCTATTAATAGCAACACGTTCATCTTGTTTGAATATCCAATCATCAAATGTAATTTTTAACTCACGCCCTTTTACTGGTACCAGTAATACGTATTCAAATTTAAAAGCTGGTCCATATGAATATCCTATTGCTTTACCAACAACATCCCCTGCTGTTCCCTCATAATTATTTTCATCAATTTTATTTATAACCCATTCTCTATCTTGAATCTCTCCATCATCCCAATTGAATTTTTCCTTAAGAACTAATTTATTTCCATCCCAAGTACCATTTAAATCAGCGTTAAACTGTCTGGTAACTTTTCCTGATCTATTTTGTAAGACACCCCATGCTTTAACATTCCCACTTAAATATTCCTCGATTATCAATCTTGGTTCTTTATTTTTAAAATCTTCTGGTTTCATAGAGCTATTTTTAGAACAACTTGTAATTAAGAAAATACAAATTATCAATGAAATAGATTTAATTTTTTTAATATTTTGCATTTGTATCCTGTATAAGTTTATTTGTTTTGAAGTGAGAATTGTATCAAATCAATATTCTTTGATTTAAATCCAGCCTCGCAGTAAGAAAGGTAAAACTCCCACATTCGTTTAAATGTTAGGTCAAAACCTTGATTTTTAATTAATTCCCATTTTTTATTAAATTCATTTCTCCAAATTGCTAATGTATTTGCATAATGATCAGCATATGAAATGTATGAATTTATATTTAATCCATTATCTGAGACGTAACGATTGATGCTATTTTTATTTGGTAAAAATCCACCAGGAAATATATATTTTTGTATAAAATCTTCTTTGTTTTTATATCTATCAAACAAACTATCATCGATAGTTATTGCTTGAATAGCCGCTTTACCTTCATTTGATAAATTGTCTTTAACGGTTCTAAAATAGCTATCTAAATAATTTTGACCAACAGCTTCAATCATTTCTATAGAGGCTATAGAATTATATTTCCCTTGCAGATCCCTGTAATCCTTTATCTCTATATTTACTTTTTCATTCAAACCACAATTATGAATTCTTCTCTTTGCATATTCATATTGTTTTTGTGAAATAGTTACACAATCAAGTTTTACATCGTATTTCTTGCCTAAATATTCAGCAAAGCCACCCCACCCGCAACCAATTTCTAAAACCTTGTCACCGTTCTTTGGTTTAATTAAATCAATTAGCTTCTGATATTTGTTATTTTGTGCTGCTGAAAGATTTTCGGATCTACCATCAAAAATTGCACTGGAATATGTAAGAGTATCATCTAACCACAAAGAAAAAAATTCATTTCCTAAATCATAGTGCTTGGAGATATTTTCTTTGCTTCTACTTTTAGTATTTTTAACGATCTTATTTTTAAAATAATTTACAAAAGGAATATCAAGTAAACCAGAAAACTTATGAATAATTTTAATATTTCTTGCTGTCACCTCAATTAAGTTTGAAAGGTTATCAGTTTCAAATTCACCTCTCATGTATGACTCAGCCAATGCGATGCTACCACCTCTTATTAAATTAAAATTAAAGTTAGGTTTTCTTATTTTTATATTTGCTCTAAGATTATCTTTTGGGTTACCAAAGGATAATTTTTGTCCATAGAAAGTATCAATCTCTAAAAATCCATGATTTATTTTTTCTAAAAATCTAAAAACTAGTTTATCTGCAACTTTATTTAAAAACATTAATTTTCTACTGTTATATTATTTTTTATTTTTAACTTTTTTTTGACTAATTTAATTCCTTTAATCCATAACTTAAACGCTTCAAAATGTATCGCTGATATAATTTTGAATGTCATTAATGGATGTTTTAAATAAGATTTTATTAATTCTTTTCCAGTTAAATTTGCTTTTTTTCCATCTTGTGAAGCAAACAAGATTTTTCCTGACGAATCATACTGATCAATTATAATAGACAATCTCTCTCCAGGTTTTAAAATTTTAAAAAAATAATTACAGTCCATTTGAATAAATGGAGATACATGAAATTTTTTAGAGCAATTATTTTGTATCAAATTATTTTCATTATCTATTCTAAATACATAAGTATGTTGCTCTCCAAATGTATTTTTTACTTCATATAAGATTGAAACTAGTTTTTCGTTTTTGTCATAGACAAAAAAAACACTAAGCGGGTTAAATACATAACCAAATATCCTAGGATAACACAAAAGTTTTATTTTTATATTTTCAGTTTCAATTTGATTTTTTTTTAAATAATTTTTTACCCAGTTTACCAACGATGTACCATCTCTATTTCCATGGTCTTTTTCAAAGAAACTTATTAAATTAAATTTATTAAAAGAAAAAAATTTAATTTTTTCATTTAATAATTCTAATTCGGATAGATCTAATAATAATGAAAATACACTATACTTAAAAAAATGTGTTTTAGGTTTATAACGTTTATGGATAACAGTTCCATTATATATACATGAATTAGTCATTGAGGTTTTTAAGCATTTCAAGTGATGATTTTATTCCATCTTCATGAAATCCGTAACCAAAATAACTTCCACAAAAAAGTGTATCTTTTTTATTTTGTAAATTTGATAGATGTGATTGAGTATCTAGTGCTTTTTGATCGTAATAAGGGTGAGTAAACCTTACTTTTTTTAAAATTTTTGTCTCATCAATATCAAAATATGGGTTTAAAGTTAAAAATATATTTTCATCACATTTTAGGTTTTGTAAAAGATTAAGCCAATAAGTAATGGAATTTTTTTTAGTATTTTGGTCATCTATAGATGAATTCCAGGAACACCAAGCCTTTTTATTTTTAGGCATAGCTCTTGTATCAGTATGAATGTAAGCAGTATTTTCTTTATAGCTAAAATTTGAAAGCACTATTTTTTCATCCTCTGTAGGATTTTCAATTAAATTTAGAGCTTCATCAGCATGTGTAGCTATAACTACTTTATCATAATCGAAAAATTCACTTTCTCCTCCATAATATAAATCCACGCCAGATGACTTTCTTATAATTTTTTTGATTTTATAATTTTTGTAATATTCTCCAGAAATTTTAGAAATTATTTTATTTACATAAGTTCTGCTTCTATTTGAAACTGTATACCACTGTGGTCTATTTTTTAATTTAAACAAACCATGATTTTGAAAAAACTTTAAAAAAAAACTAATTGGCATTTTACTTGCTTCGACTGGTGGCATTGACCAAATAGCAGATACCATTGGTATTATATGATAATTTACAAATTGTTTTGATAACTTATTTATTTCAAGGTACTTGCCTAAAGTTAGATTTTCTTTCAAATTTATCTCTTTATCACTATTTTTATAAAATTTTATAATATCAAAAAACATTTTTAAGAAGTTAAGATTGAATAGATTTGCTTTATTACAAAACATTCCTTGAAATCCATTTCCGCAATACTCAAAATTTGTATTATCAACTGATACAGAAAACGACATATTGCTTTTTTCAATTTGAACATCATTCTCTTTGAAAAAATTGATTAGATTTGGATAGGTTTG
>Ga0209036_1001043_pt1 | contig 11914 bp, 12 predicted proteins | sample MarorgKNORR_S2LV_3_FD_188222 | JGI IMG/M metagenome (GOLD analysis project Ga0209036, IMG submission 188222) | Marine microbial communities from the Southern Atlantic Ocean, analyzing organic carbon cycling - DCM_A/KNORR_S2/LV (SPAdes) (version 2) | ecosystem: Environmental > Aquatic > Marine >... | reverse complement strand
CTTCGAGGATGGCATCGATCTCCGCCTGCGTGTGCTTGATGCAGGTGAGATGCGCCATCGTGGTGAGGCTGAAGTCGTTTTGGATCTGCTCAACGATCTCGAGGGTTTTCTCGCGTGTACTGCCGCCCGCGCCGTAGGTGACCGAGGCGTAGTCCGGCCTGGCCGTCATCAGCGCCGGTAGTGTTTTGCCGAAAAATGTGGCCTCGCCCTCCGGGGTCTTGAACGGAAAAAACTCGAACGAGATCGTTGGCTTTCCCGCTGCCGCCTTTTTGGCATGAATGTCTCGAATAAACCGCATGCGCAGCGAAGGCTAAAGAAAACCCAACCCGAGTGAAAGGTCGGAACGCCCACAGTAGGTGGGGCTGGCTCTCCGAGCCGGCCTTTTCAAGTTAGTCGAGGACGGCTGGGCTAGACGTCGCAGATTTCGGCGGCGTGGCGCAGGGCGGCGATCTTGTCGTCCCAGGTCGGGATGAATTCCTGTGCAACGAAGCCGTCGAAGCCGGTCTCCAGGATGGCGCGCATCACGGCCGGGTAGTTGATTTCCTGTGTGTCGTCCAGCTCGGCGCGGCCCGGGTTGCCGGCGGTGTGGTAATGGCCGATGTAGTCCTTGAGCTTGCGAATGTTACGAATGATGTCCCCGTGCATGATTTGCACATGGTACACGTCGAACAACAGCTTGAGGTTGGGCGAGCCGACTTTCTTAATGGCCTCGACGCAAAAGTCGAGCTTGTCACCCTGATAGCCGGGGTGGCCCTTCATCGGGTGGCTGTCGTCGACTGAATTGAGGTGCTCTAGGCAAAGGGTGATCCCGTTTTTCTCGGCGTGGCCGACGACCTCTTTCCATGCCTTCACGCAGTTGGTGTTGGCTGCGTCGCGGTCGATTTTGGGATCCTCCATGCCGACAAAAGTGATGACGCGTTTAGCCCCAACGCCCTTGGCCACATTGATGCCGTCGATCAGTTTTTCGATCACCATCTTGTGGTTATTCGGGTCGTTCGGCCCCTTTGCAAAGCCGTGGCTGCCAACCAGCGAGATCTCCAGCCCGGCCTTGCGTGCGGCCGGATAAAACTGCCTCCCGATGCCTTCGATGCCGGTCAGGCCGATGTCGGCGCAGGCGGCAATGAGTTCCTCAGTGGGCATGGGATTGAACGTCCAACCCATGATCGACTGCCGGATGCGCTTGTTTTTGATTTTGTAACCCTTGGTGGCCGCCTTGCGGGGCAGTTGGGCACGGGCGGTGGCTGCGGTGGTGGCCACGGCGACGCCGGTGGCTGCCGCCTTGATCAGGCCTCTGCGAGATAAGTTCATTGTATTCATGTGTCGTTTTTGCTCGGCGGATTGAACCGCACCGCGCGGGCCAAGGCAAGCGCTTGGCCAAGCGCAAAAAAACCCGGACATTAGTCCGGGTTCAAATTGTCTGGTACTCAAAATTACCGATGCTCGGCAAATCCGGACATCCACCTTGGCCAAGCGGGTGTCCATCCGCCGTAATCCTTAGCCCAATTCCGGTGCCAGTGAAGCTTCCACAACTTCTTGATGGGGACATGCTGCACGGAGTGATCAAAGAATACACCCTGAATGCCACCGTTGTGCCGATCCATCGCAAAGTGTTTCATCTCCTGATTGTAGCCGCTCCACTCGCCATTATATTGAGGCGGTGCCATACGACTTTTCATAGGCCCACCACCACGCCACATCATGTCCATAAACATAGGAATTCGGTTTAAGTCGTGACCACCCGGATCCATAGTCCGCCAGTGCCAGTCTTTGGGACGCCCCTGAATAGCTGAAGGAGCATTGTAGACCCAGTTATTGTTTCCGTAGCTTGAGCGCGTAGGTATGGGTTGTTGAGAAATGCCCCCGTGCTTAAAAGAGGCATTAAAACTACCAATAGCTGTCCAGCTATCACGCTTATATTTATCCACTGGTTTCAACTTATAGCTTGGCCCGTTATCACTTCGAGCAAGCTTTGCTTCGGGGCAGATTAAAATATCCTGTTTCCTCCAGAATTTCTCCAATGCAGCTACCCATTCGCCACGCCACCAACCACCACTCATGTTGCTGGTACCTATCCCCTGACTGAACTTGCCGTCGTTTTCGTCACAATAGAATTGCCACACCAATCCCCACTGTTTGAGATTGTTTATACAAACTGCCTGCTTTCCCTTAGCCTTAGCCTTGGCCAAGGCTGGCAACAGCATACCTGCAAGAATGGCGATTATTGCGACAACTACGAGTAACTCGATTAAAGTAAATCCGCTATTTTTGTTGAAAAATCTACTCAATTTCATTGTTCGGGGTGCGCAGCGTAGGGTTCGCCCCCTCACGAGGCAAGCGGTATTTTCAACAAGTGCTTGAAATTCAACCGGCTTCTGAAAGGGCGATTTCTCTATTGCAATTAAGCGGGTGAGCATCAATTGGAATGCTAAACTCAACGACTCCAAGGATTTACCCAAGTACGGCGACAGCGACCTCGCGCTTGGCAACTACACCTACGACCCGGACAATGCCATCCACGTGCCGGAGTTTCTCATCAAGACCTGGTAACAGCGCGGGCCGCCGGTGATGATCCTCTACAACAACCTCCACCAACCCAGGGCCGGCCATTGACCGGTTTTCCTCGCCAACGCGCTTGGCCAAGGGCACATTTTGCGCATGGCGAACGACGCTGAGGAAATTCAATACAAGGTATGGGCTAGCGATAACATGGTCTATGGGCCGGTAAACTTGGACGTCCTGCTGGATTGGGTGGACGACGGCCGCGTAACCCCGGACACGTGGGTGTTTGCCGAAGGCATCAATAGCTGGAAACCGGCCAAGACGCTCCCCGCATTGGGCGAAGCCCTCGCCAAGTATCACGACAGTACCGCCCCGTTACCCACCGCTGTGGAGCTTGGTCAAGCGGAAGGTGCCATTACCGTCGAGGATCTCCGGCAATTCGATGCCTTGGCCAAGTTCGGTCAAGAGGAGTTGGAGCAATTCATCCGCCACTGCAGCATCATGGAGATCGAGGAGGGCGGCATCGTCATGAAGAAAGATAGCCCGGGGGATGGCCTTTACATGGTTCTTTCAGGTGGAACCCGAGTGCGCATCATCGCCGGTGGGCAGGACACAACCCTCGCCGATGTCATGGCCGGCAGCTTCATCGGGGAAGTGGCGATGTTCAGCCAGACGCCCCGCTCTGCGGATGTCATCGCACTCAGCCGCAGCACCCTGCTGTTCATGTCCCACGAACAATTCCGGAGCATGATCAAGACCCAACCGTTGCTGGCCTCTGAGTTCCTGTTTGCGTTGGGACGCGTGATGGCCGAGCGCATGGTCACCGGGAATCAGCGGATTCAGGCCAAGGCCAGCTCCGAATTCCTCTGGCTCTGAGACTAATCGCCCAAAAAAGCAGGTTTTTCGCGAAACCGGCCATTGACTTCAGCCGGGTGCAGCGATAGGCTTAGCGGCCTTTTAGGAACTTTACACATGGTTCGAGTACTTTTAGCCATTACATTGATCGCCATCGGAGCGTCCGGGTGGTTCGCGTTCAACAACGTCAGCACGAAGATTGACGACCTATCTTTCACACTCACTACCACGGAAGGGGAACGAGACACCGCCATACAAGCTCAAGCAGATGCGGAAGATGCACAAAAAGCTGCTGAAGATCGCGCAAGTGCTGCCGAATCAAATGCTGCAAGACTTGGAGATCAGATTGGCACTCTAAAACAAGCCGTTACCCGCCAAACACAGCGTGCCGACGAACACCTGGCCAACCTGAATCAGGCCACCGCTGATCTCGTCGAGTCCCGCCAGATCAGCGAGCGCTGGCGTCAGTTTGAAATGGAGTACGGCACCCGCGACTCCATCCGGCAGCGCTTGGCCACGCTGGAAGGTGTCACCAACGAGCGAGACAATTTCATCGCTGAAAACAGCATCCTCCTCGGCCGTATCGAGAAATTGAGCGTCGAGCTTTCCCGCTACACCGGCACTTCGGTGAAGGTATCACTGCCACCCAACCTGGCTGGAAAGGTGACTGCAGTGGATTCCCAATACGACTTTGTCGTGCTGGACGTCGGTGAAGAACAGGGTGTCCGCGAGCACGGTGAGGTACTCGTCGGGCGCGGTGCCGGGAGCGAAGCCCAACTGGTGGGCCGCCTTCGCATTCTCAGCGTCGAGAAATCCCGCAGTATCGCCAACATCATGCCGGACTACAAAAACGGCGACATTCAGGCCGGCGACTACGTGTTCTCCGAACGCAACTAAAAACGCATCATGCGCACACTCAAGACCATCGCATCCGCTGCCGCCCTTGGCATGGCCCTGGTGGTCTTGGCGCTCACCACCGGTTGCCTGAGCCCGGACCCTGAAAACAAGTCCGCCCAACCGTGGAACAAACAGCGTCCGTGGGAACATGGCATTCCCGGCATGACCGATCGCCGCTGAGACTTGGGACAACGAATTTTTTAGCCGGGCATACCGCCCGGCTTTTTTTGTTTAACACCCTCAAAAAAAGGTTCATTTTTTCTTTCCCATAACCGGCCAAGTTATGCTATAAACACACTGTAATAAGTGCCGGCGGCATCCGTCGGCGTGTTGATTATGCGATTGGACAAACTGACAACCAAATCACAGGAGGCGCTGCAGGCAGCGCAGGAACTGGCTCACCAACACTCACAACAGCAGGTGGATGGCGAGCACTTGGCATTGGCCCTGGCACAACAGCAGGACGGAATCATCCCCACCCTGCTGCAGCGTACCGGTGTGGATCTGGCCAAGTTTCAGGCCGACCTCGCGACTGAAATTGGGCGCTTGGCCAAGGTGCAGGGCACCAGCTCCGCAGACCTTTACCTGAGCCCGGACCTCAAGCAGGCCATGGACGCCGCCCAAGCGGAGGCCACCTCGCTTGGTGACGAATTCATCAGCACGGAACACCTGCTGCTCGGCCTGTTGGCCAAGGGCGGCAATGCGCTTGGCCGCGTTTTCAAGGCGCACAATCTCGGGCGCGAGGGACTGCTCGATGCGCTTGGCCAAGTGCGTGGCAACCAGCGGGTCACCGATGCCAACCCGGAGGATAAATTTCAGGCACTGGAAAAATACGGACGCGACCTCACGGCACTCGCCAGTCTGGGCAAAATTGACCCGATCATCGGGCGAGACGACGAGATCCGTCGCGTGATGCAGGTGCTCAGTCGTCGCACAAAAAACAACCCGGTGCTGATCGGCGAACCGGGCGTCGGCAAGACTGCGATCGCCGAGGGACTGGCCCGACGCATCGTCAGCGGCGACGTCCCCGAATCACTCAACGACAAGACGCTCATCGCGATGGACCTGAGCGCCATGATCGCCGGCGCGAAGTACCGCGGGGAATTCGAGGATCGCCTCAAGGCCTTCATCAAGGAGGTCACCTCCAGCGACGGGCAAATCATCCTGTTCATCGACGAGTTGCACACGCTGGTTGGTGCCGGGGCCGCCGAGGGCGCAACCGATGCCGCCAACATGCTCAAGCCCCAGCTCGCCCGCGGCGAACTCCGTTGTGTCGGCGCGACCACGCTCAACGAGTACCGCAAATACATCGAGAAGGACCCCGCACTGGAGCGGCGCTTCCAGCCGGTCACCGTCGACGAGCCAAGCGTTGAGGCATCGATTGCCATCCTGCGCGGGCTCAAGGAACGCTACGAGGTGCACCACGGCATCCGAATTCAGGACACCGCACTCGTCTCCGCCGCCACCCTTTCCGACCGATACATCACCGACCGGTTCCTGCCGGACAAGGCCATCGATCTCATCGACGAGGCCGCCTCGCGACTGCGCATGGAACTCGACTCGATGCCAACGGAGATCGACCAGCTCGAGCGTCAGATCATGCAGCTTGAGATTGAGCGCACGGCGTTGAAAAAGGAAAAGGACGAGGCCAGCCGCGAGCGCTTGGCCAAGCTCGAAGAAAACCTCGCCAATCTCAAGGAACAGTCCGACGAGTTAAAGGCGCGTTGGCAGGACGAGAAGGCGTCGATCAATGCCGTCAGCATCGTCAACAGCCAGCTCGAGGAGGCGCATCGTGATCAGGAGAAGGCCGAGCGCGAGGGCGACCTGAATGCCGCTGCGCAGATTCGTTACGAGACGATTCCCGAGTTGGAGAAAAAACTCGAAGAGATGCAACAGGCACTCAACGAGGCCGAGGAAACCAAGCGGCTTTTGAAAGAGGAAGTTACCGACGAAGACGTCGCCGCCGTGGTTGCCGCATGGACCGGCATCCCGGTCTCCAAGATGCTCGAGGGCGAACGACAAAAGCTCGTACACATGGAGGATCGCATCAGCGAGCGCGTGGTCGGCCAGCAAAAAGCCATCACCGCCGTGGCCGATGCCGTGCGACGCGCCCGGAGCGGCCTGCAGGATCCCGATCGGCCGATTGGCTCGTTTGTTTTCATGGGGCCTACCGGCGTTGGCAAAACCGAGCTGGCACGGTCTCTCGCCGAGTTTTTGTTCGACGACGAAACCGCGATGGTGCGCATCGACATGAGCGAGTACATGGAGAAACACACCGTGGCGCGCCTGATCGGTGCCCCGCCGGGCTACGTCGGCCACGAGGAAGGAGGTCAGCTCAGCGAGGCCGTCCGCCGCAAGCCGTACAGCGTGGTCTTGTTCGACGAGATTGAGAAGGCGCATCCAGACGTGTTCAACGTCTTCCTGCAGGTGCTCGACGACGGCCGACTCACCGATGGCCAGGGGCGCACGGTCGATTTCCGAAACACGATTGTCATCATGACCAGTAACATCGGCTCGCACATCATTCAGGACTATTTCCTCGACGGAAAAACGACCGAAGTCGACCGGCTGGACATGGAGCAAAAAGTCTCTGACGAAATGAAGGCCCACTTCCGGCCGGAATTCATCAACCGCATCGACGACACGATCATCTTTCACAGCCTCGACGAGGATCAGCTCGGGGTGATCGTCGACATTCAACTCAGGGCCGTGGCCAAGCGCTTGGCCGACCAGCAGCTCACGATGGAGATCAGCGACGACGCCAAGCGGCACCTGGCCAAGGCCGGCTACGATCCGCAATTCGGCGCCCGCCCGCTCAAGCGCACCGTGCAGGAGCAGTTGCTCAATCCGCTGGCCACGCGGCTGCTCGATGGCGAGTTCAAGCCCGGCTTCAACATCCGAATCAACCTCGCCAACGACGAGCTCACATTCGAAAACTAGCGTTCAACCCTCACCCCGACCCTCTCCCTGTCTAGGGAGAGGGGGATTTTCTTTGCCTGCAACTCCACCGGGCGTGGCGTGGAATCGGCGGATGATTTTTCCTTCGTCGATGTTCCACAAAACAACCTCCCCATCGTAGGCGCCGCTTGCTGCCTGGCGTGTGGCGGCGGACACAGCCACCGAAAGCACAGCGTCCTTGTGCCCGTCCCACTTGCGACTCTCGTCCTTGATATTGATGTTGAAGGCGCGGACTGAGCGGTCGTCCCCGGCGATTAGCAACTCGGTGCCAATCCGGGCGATAGCCAGCGCCGTGCTCCGGCTTGCTGAGGAGTCGTTTACTTTTTTTGGCCCCTCGATTTTCCAGTGGTGCATCTTTTGGTCATCGCCAATCGAAAAAATCTCTTTTCCATTTTTGTGGAACAACGCAGCGCGAACGTAGTTTTGGTGACCAAGATAACTGACGATTCGTTCACCGGTACTGGCGTCAAAAACTTTCGCCGTATTGTCCCGGCTCGCGGTGACCAGACGGGAGTCATCGGCGTTCCACGCAACAGAGTTGACCCAGTCGGAGTGGCTGCCCAATTCGTGCGTCACCTTCCCGGACTCGACTTCGACCAACCGCAGTTTGTTATCCGCACTGCCGGCAGCCAGCCGATTACCATCGTTGCTGAACGCCACGGCAAACACGACATCGGCCGTAGTGACAGGAACAGATCGAAGCTCGCCGCTGGCCAAGTCGAACAGCCGTACCTCCCCCAGCCTTCCGGGTTGACCGCACGCCACCGCGAGTAATCGCCCCTCGGCTGAAACCGCCAGATCATAAACCCGCTCGGCCACGTTGCCCAACCGGCCAAGTAACTCGCCGCTTATTGTATTCCAAATCGTGACCTCACGATAACCACTGGCAAACAGCCGCTCTCCCTCCGGCCCGAACTCAAGTGCGGTGATCGGCACCGGCGACGGATACGACTCCGGTGCGGGCGGATGCTCGACCGGCTGCAGCAGACCGGCCAGCGCCGCCGTCTCCGTTGTCCCGTCGAACTTTGCGCCCTCGACGATCCAGCGTTTCACCAGCTCGATTTGTTTCGGCGGCAGAGGATCGCCGTCCTGCGGCATCAGGTCGTCCGCATCACCCGTCGTGAGGCGGAGGAATAATTCGCTCTCGGCCGGTTTTCCCCTGGCGATTGCGGGTGCGTCGCTTTTTCCGGGCTTCAGCAGGTGCTCGAATGTATCGACGCGATAGCCGCCCTTCACCTTTTTCGGCCCGTGGCATCCCTGACATTGCTTCACCAGCACCGGGGCGATGTCGCGAACGAAACTGACCGGCGCCTGACCAAGCGCTTGGCCAAGCGACAGGCTGATCCACAAAATGACGCACCCCAATCGACTCATGAAACGGCCGCACCTTGCCCGCTTGACCAAGCGCTGGCAAGAATCAGCCGCGCCTGCCACGGGCAACGCTGCCTATGTGACGCTGGATAAATCGCTCGATAAACTTGGCCAAGCGATCCATCTGCACCGCGCTTGGCCTAAGCTTGGGCAGGCTTTCCCAATCGGACTCCGCCATCCTCACCGCCACGGCGCGGCTGCCGGGATCGAGCGCGCTCTGCTCCCAGTTCGGGGCCAGCCCCTGACTGTCGAGAAACTTAACCTCGAAAACGGTTCGCCAGAATTCCCCCATCCCGTCGTCATTCAACCGTCGCACCAACTCCAGCAACAGGGCGTACTCACCGACCAACGGCGTCTGTTCCTCAGTGGCGCGAGTGATCAACCGAGTGGCACGGGCAAGGCAGTCGAGCAACTCGACGTCTGTGCGCAGTCTGGAAAAAGTTTCCGTGAGAGCCACCTCACGGAGCGTGTGCAGATCGGATCGGCGACTGCGCTGGAAGCTGAATTCGGCAACGTGAAACAGGTCGAGCTTGCCCTGAAATGCGGATTTGGGGCGGCGCGCCCCCTTGGCCACGGTGCCGATGCGGCCCATGTCGGGACTCAACCAATGGACGACGAGGCTGGTTTCCGTGAGGGGAAAAAGACGAAGAATCAGGCCGGTCGTTCGTTCATTCATCTTTCGCCAGCAACCGCTCGGCCTCGGCCTTAAAGGCAGCCTGGATCCCACCGGCGTTTTCTGGCGGCACCGCACCGAGACTAACGATGTACTTGATGCCGTCGGCGACCGACATGTCGAGCAACGTCACCTTGCTCTCCGGCAACACCAGGAGGAAACCGGTGGTGGGGTTCGGCGTGGTCGGCACGAAGATGCTGATGATGCTCTCGCCCTCATCGGTCCTGACTTGCTCAGCCGTCACGAAGCCCACCGAGAACAGTCCCTTGCGCGGGAACTCCACCATGACCACCTGCTTGAAGCTCGATTTTTTCTCCGAGGTAAACGCCTGGTTGACCTGCTTGACCGTGCCGTAGATTTTGCCGAGCAACGGGACGTTCAGGATGACGTAGTCAACAAGTTGCACCAGTTTTTTGCCAACATAATAACGGGTCAGAAAACCGAGCAAACCGGTCAATACGATCGCCTCAACAATGGCGACCACTTTCCAGCCGAAATACAGATCAGAACCGGGGGTTCCGTTCTTCCAGATGTCGGTCAACTCAACTCCGGGAACGAATCGGAATGGATAAAGCAGAATGTCGGAAACATCGACCGCCTTGTTAAACAACCAAAGCGCGATACCCACGGAAATGATCACCGGCAGCACGACGGCCAGCCCGGTGAAAAAATTCCGCCGCCCCCTCCGGAAGATGGTTTTTTTCTTCTTACTCATCCGACACCCGTTATAAGCCTTTTGGCCAATTGGCTCAAGGGAAAGCAGTTTTTTGCCTCTTCCATCAAGCGGTTTTCCTCCCGCTTCATCGCCTTCCGGGTGGCAGCATCACGATCATCGTAGCCTCGCAAGTGGAGAACGCCGTGAATCAGATACCGCGCTACTTCCTCCGGCCAAGTGGTGCCGAATTCCCCGGCAAACTCCTCCGCGACTGTTGGGCAAATGAACAGATCGCCAAGGATCGGTCCCGGCTTTGGCGCGTCCCCCTGTTCGCAATAATCAAACGTAATCACGTCGGTTGGGCCTTCGTGCTGAAGGCTGGAAAAATTGATTCGCGCCATCTCCTCCGGCCCGACGAGAAACACGCCCAACTCATGACCGCTTGGCCGCTTGGCGGTGTCGGGTTCGGTGATTTCCAGCACCCACTTGGCCAAGCGCCGCAGCAACCAGGCGTCAACCGGGTGGGTTTTCTGGCGGCTACGAACGGTTAACGACATAACTCAAGCTTGGCCAAGCGCGGCTAGTCATTCGACTTCCGCAACGCCTCGTATGCTTCGACTATGCGCTGCACGAGTGGATGCCGCACCACGTCCCTCCGCTCGAACTCACAAAGCGCGATGCCATCGACCCTGGCTAGCGCACGCTTGGCCTCGATCAGGCCGGAGCGCTTGCTCGACGGCAGATCAATCTGCGTCGGGTCGCCGGTGATCACCGCCTTGGAGTTAAAGCCAAGCCGTGTAAGAAACATTAGCATCTGCTCCGCCGTCGCGTTTTGCGCCTCGTCCAAAATGATAAAGGCGTTGTTGAGCGTGCGGCCGCGCATATAAGCCAGTGGCGCAATCTCCACGATGCCGCGATCCATCAGCTTTTGCACCTCCTCCATCGGCAGCAGATCCTGCAGCGCGTCGTGCAGCGGCCGCAGATACGGCGCCAGTTTTTCGTACAGGTCACCCGGCAGAAAACCAAGCGCCTCGCCGGCCTCGACCGCCGGCCGCGTCAGGATGATGCGCGACACCTTCTCCTCCTTCAACGCCATCACGGCCAGCGTCATTGCGAGAAACGTCTTGCCGGTTCCGGCCGGCCCCATGCCGAAAGTGACATCATGTTTCAGGATCGCGTCGACATACCGCTTTTGGCCAAGCGTCTTGGGGTTGACCGGTGCCTTGCGGGAGGACGTCTGCAGCGTGGTCGTGTACAGGCCGTCGAGCGCGTCCGGCCCCTCTGTCGCGACGGTATTGAGCGCATAGGCAAAGTCGCGATTGCGAATCGTCACCCCAGCCTTGAGCGCGCTCTCAAGCGATTGAAACAAACTCGCGGCAATCGCAACGTTTTCCTCCTCACCCTCGAGCTTGATCCAGCCATCGCGGCAGGTCGCCCTGACACCAAGTCGATCATTCAGCCCCTGAAGATTTTTGGCTTCGTTGTTGAAAAGCTGCTGGGCTATCCGCGCGTTGTCGTAATGCAGCGTGGACGTCATCAGTATTTGTGAAACAGGAACGAATCGCTCATGCGCGGCCAATGTATCCCCCGGACGAAACCGTGTCAAAACGGCCAACTCACTCCTTGAGTTTCACCCGGTAGTATTGGCGCGGGTAAAGTGCCTTGCGGCGATTGGCGAATACTTTTTCCGAGCCGGTTCCTTTTATCTTGGCAAGGGTTGTCCACGATTGAAAATCGGCCGCTGATTGAATCTCGTAATCCTGTCCCTTGACGGTTTTGAATCGAAGGCTGAAGGGAAACTTTGGATTCTCGATTACGAGCTTTGGCACTAATGGCTCGACCGGTTTTGTGGGCTTGCTCTTCGAGTTCCCTGGGTTCGTGAGTTCAGCCCTAACGGTCGGTTTGCCATCCGCATCCGGATCACCCAACTCTGCCCCATTACTGGCCCCATCCCCGTCCGAATCCTTGGCTGCCAAAACACTGCTCCAAAACGCGGCAGGCGCTCC
>Ga0209036_1001042_pt1 | contig 11915 bp, 11 predicted proteins | sample MarorgKNORR_S2LV_3_FD_188222 | JGI IMG/M metagenome (GOLD analysis project Ga0209036, IMG submission 188222) | Marine microbial communities from the Southern Atlantic Ocean, analyzing organic carbon cycling - DCM_A/KNORR_S2/LV (SPAdes) (version 2) | ecosystem: Environmental > Aquatic > Marine >... | reverse complement strand
TGGATTTGAATTAACTGATGATATCACACCAGTAGAGGCAGGCCTTAAATGGACCATAACAAATAATGATGATTATTTAGGCAAAGAATCGATAGATGAACAATTAAATTCAAAACAACATAAGCACCTAAAGAAATTTAATTTAAATGCTAAACAAATTGCTCGCACAGGAACTATTTGCACTTCTGATGGTGTAGAGGGTGTAGTTACTTCAGGCAATATTTCACCTGTTTTAGGTTATCCAATAGGGTTTGTTTTATTTAAAAGTAATCCTCCTGATGATTTAGTAGAGTTTGATATTCGTGGTAATTTAATAGAGGGTAAGTTGTTATATAAGAGGTTTTTAAGTTAATGTTTGTACCACATTCTGAAATAGATTTAAAAAAGATGTTTGAAGAGCTATCAATTAGTTCTTTAGAAGACCTTTTTACACATATTCCTGAAACATTAAAGTTAAACGATGGTTTGAATGTACCACCTTCACTTTCTGAACTTGAATCTATTGCTGAATTTGAATTATTAGAATCCAAAAATACACCAAATTTAATATGTTTTGCTGGTGGAGGTCATTATGACGTTTATTTACCCCAAACTGTTAAATCTTTGACAATGCGTCCAGAATTCATGACTTCCTATACACCTTATCAAGCAGAAATATCACAAGGTATTCTTCAAGTCTTATTTGAATATCAATCACTTATTTGTGATTTAACTGACATGGAGCTTGCTAATGCTTCACTTTATGATGGCGCTACATCGGTGGCAGAAGCGATTTCTGTAGCAATTAATAAAACAAAACGAGACAACGTTGTAATTTCTAGCGGATTTAATCCAAATACGAAAGAGGTTGTAAATACATTAATTGATCGTAATAAATTCAATACTACCTATGTTGATTTAGTTGATTACTTATTTCCTGAAGACTATGTTTTCTCCCAAGATGATGCAGCATTTGTTGTATCTTTACCTCATTATGAGGGATCGGCTCAAGACTTAACTTCAATTGTTCAAAATGCTAAAGCTGCCGGAGTTATTACTATTTGTTATGCAGATCCATCAATGCTTGGTATATTAAAATCTCCTGGATCAATGGGTTTTGATATAGTTGTATCAGAGGGTCAATCAATGGGTTCCTCTTTATCATTCGGTGGTCCAACTGTTGGTTGGTTTGCTACCAGAAAAGAATTAGCAAGATTAGTTCCCGGAAGAATTATTGGGGAATCAAGAGACTCAAATAATACTAAAACATATGTAATGACACTAAGGGCAAGAGAACAAGATATTAGAAGAGAAAAAGCATCATCTAATATATGTACAAACCAAACTCTTAATGCTGTAGGGTCGACTATTCATTTATCTTGGTTAGGACCAGAAGGACTTTATGAGATTGGATATCAAGCTATTCAAAAGGCATCTTATATGAAGCAAGCTCTTATTGAAAATGGATTTACAGTTCTAAATAACAATACATCATTAAGAGAATTTTTAATCCAAACGAAAAGATTAGCTGAGGATGTAATTTTAGAAATGGGATCAAAAGGTTTCTTAGCTGGTATCAAATATTCTGATAATGAAATATTGATAGCAGTTACAGAGAAGAGAACGAGAGAACAAATAGATAATTATGTTGAATCTTTAATGGAGGTTGACAATGCATAGCGGTGGTAATGCAAGTTCTCTACCTCTTGTTGGAGGTGCTCCGGAACCTACAATAAATCAATTGTCTAAGCCTGGTAGAAGAGCTTCAAGGTTCCCAAAATTAGATGTTCCTGTAAGTGAAATAAATAATTCAGCAATAAGACATGACAAACCTACTCTTCCTGAAGTATCAGAACATGACTTAGTTATGCATTATTCAAGGCTTGCGCATAGGAATTTTGCTGTAGATGTTGGATTTTACCCTCTTGGATCTTGCACTATGAAATATAATCCAAGATTTGCAGACTTTGTAGCTGGTTTAAATACCTTTGCAAATTCTCACCCAGCAACTCCTGCTGCTTTTACTCAAGGCAATTTAGAAGTTCTACATGAATTAGAAAAGTTTTTGATAGAGATAACAGGTATGGATGATGCAACGTTTCAACCACCAGCCGGTGCGTCAGGTGAGTTGACAGGTTTATTAATAATTAAAAAATATTTAGAAGAAAATAACTTAAGTAATAAAACTGACATAATCGTACCTGACTCAGCACATGGTACCAACCCTGCCTCAGCTAAAATGGCTGGTTTTAATGTAGTTGAAGTATCAACAGACATAAGAGGTATGGTCAATATTGAAGACTTAAAAGGATTAGTAAATGAAAATACTGCAGGATTAATGTTGACTAATCCAAACACTGGAGGGCTATTTGAAGAAAACATTATGGAGATATCAAACATAATTCATGAAAATGGTGGTCTAGTTTATTATGACGGTGCAAATCTTAATGCAATTGTAGGAGTTTGTAGACCTGGAGATATGGGTTTTGATATAGTTCATTCTAATTTACATAAAACATTTGCTACCCCTCATGGTGGAGGAGGTCCTGGATCTGGGCCTGTAGCAGTAAAAAGTTTCTTAAAAGAATATTTACCTGGCCCAATTGTTAAAAAAACTGACAATAAATTTGAGTGGTATATGCCAAAATTATCTATTGGTCGAATGCATGGATATCATGGCAATTTTCTTGTAGCTTTAAGAGCGCTTGTTTACATGAAGCTTCTAGGAAAAGAAGGTTTGGATACTTTAGGTTCTTATGCAGTCCTAAACGCAAGATATTTAAGTTCAATTATTTCAAAAGTTATTCCTTTAGCTTATAACGAGCCTTGCATGCATGAATTTGTTGCAACAGTAAAACATCTAAAGAAATCTCATAAAATTAAAGCTTATGATGTTGGTAAAGCTCTTCTTGATAAAGGATTTCATTCTCCAACTATCTATTTCCCATTAATAATTGAAGAGGCGTTAATGTTTGAACCCACAGAAACACAAACAGTAGATACACTTGATGATCTAGCTGAAACATTAAAAGTAATAATTGATGAGCTGCAGGGAGATGATGTTTCATTAGAGTCTTATCCTAAAAATTTACCCGTTGGTAGGCCAAATGAGCTTATACCTGCAAAACATTTAACAGTTAATTGGGGAGACTTTGAACTTCTTGAATTAACTGAATAATATGGATATATGAATCCATCTAAGATTGATATAGATAGAAATGTTAGTAAATTAAGAGTTAACTCAGCTGAATTTTTAAATCTCGAAAAATCTACTTTAATTTCCATGCTTGAAGAAACAATAGAAAATATAACCTCTATTGCATATTATTGGGCCACATTAGCTTCAGAAAAGAAAGGTACTTTAACAAAATCTAAAGAAGGTGAAGAATGGATTGGTGGTCCATTTGCATGTATTTATGCAATCCAATATTTTATCGAATCTATTCTTAATGAAGAAGATTTGGATATTTCTAAATTTGATGATTCCACTAAAAGCTATAAAGTTTTTCCAACAAAAAATATAGAAAAATTATTATTTCCATTTTTAGAAGGTGAAGTTAAGTTTGGTAAAAATTTAAGTTTTGAACAAATAAATGAATACAGAGGTTTTGCTAATAGATTTCAAAATAATAAACCTAAAATTACACTAGTCCTAGGGGCAGGTAATGTCTCATCGATACCTGTTCTAGATGCATTGTTCCATATGATTGCTTATAAATCGGTAATTTATTTAAAACTTAATCCAGTAAATGATTATTTATTACCAATATTTATTCAGATATTTGAACCATTCATAGCAAGAGGTTTTATGGTCGTCAGTGAAGGTGATATGAAAGCATCACAATACCTCACCGAACACGATGGTTTTCAACATACTCACTTAACTGGATCTAACTTTACTTACGAAAATATTGTTTATGGCAGGGTGCTAAGTGATAAAGAACGAAATTTGAAAATGTTACCAAAGATAAATAAAAAACCTATAACTTCTGAATTAGGCAATGTAACACCTGTAATTGTACATCCAGGTAATTGGTCACGTTCAGAAATTAGGCATCAAGCAAAAAAAATAGTTACTGCAAAATTAAACAATTCAGGTTTTAATTGTATAGCTGCGCAAGTAGTTGTTCTTCCTAAAGATTGGAAACACACTAATAAATTAAAAAAAGATATTAAATATTATTTACAAAAAGTTGGTGATACTACATCTTACTATCCAGGTGCATCTGAAAAACTTAGTGAACTTATGGATACAAATAATTATGAACAGGTAAATGACTTATCCTGTAATACACCATTCTTAGTTGCTGATCTAAATTTAGAAAAAGAATATGGTAATCAAGAAGTATGGTCAACTGCATTATTTTTTAAAGAAATTCCATTTAGTAGTTATGAAGATTTTTGCACTAAGTCAATAAATTATGTTAACAATGACTTATGGGGTAATTTAGGTGCAACAGTCCTAATAAAGAATCATAAAAAAAGGAATAATATTGAGATATTAAACACATATGTTGAAGATCTCAATTATGGCACAGTTGCAATAAATGAATGGTCTGCACTAGGTTTTGTTATTCCGTCACTTCCTTGGGGTGGATACCCTGGAAATAAAGATAATGATATACAAAGTGGTCAAGGATATGTCCATAATTCATTATTATTTGAGTCTCCACAAAAAGGTGTTGTATATGCAAAATTTAGACTCTCACCTTTAATTGATCCTCCTTGGTTTGTTACTAATAAAAAAGCTCATCGTATTTTTAAACATTTAACTTATTATCAAGCAACAAAATCAAAAATAAATTTAATTAAATTAATTTTTTCAACACTAATATAAAATTATGAAAAAAATTTCAATTATTTTATTAGTACTTATTTTTATATCTTGTGGCACATCATCAGATGATTCTGAGACAACCATTACTATCCTTGAAACATCCGACGAAACAACTACTTCAATACAAAACAGCGAGGCAGTAGTTGAGGATGATAGTGAAAATGTAAATACAGTTATAGGATATGAATTTGATGTTGATAAGATGTCACCTTTTACTGGATTAGAGTTACCAGCAGAAACATGGCTTAAAAGACCTAGAAGAGCTATTGCTTTTAAAATTGATAATAACATTAATGCTCGTCCACAGTCAGGACTACAAGAAGCTGATGCGGTTCATGAAATATTAGTCGAAGGTGGGATGACAAGATTTCTTGCTTTTTACCTTGATAATTCATCTAAATATTTAGGTCCAATAAGATCAGCTAGACCAACTGATCCAACTATGGTTAGACCTTACGGTGGTACTTTAGTAGTATCAGGTGCAACGGATGGATTAATACCTTCCATAAGAGAACTTGGTGTCCCTGTACTAGAAGAACAATCTTCACCAACAATGTTTAGAATATCTTCAAGGAAAGCACCTCATAATTTATATTCTGATACAGAACTTGTGCGTGAAAAAATTAACGACAAAGGATTCTACTTTCTTCAACCTGGTCCGCAACCACTTTACTCTTTCGGTTTAGATCAAAATAGCTGGACTTCAGATGCGAATAGAGTAACAGTAAAATACTCAGAATTCACTACTGTTATTTGGAAACTCGATGATGGTAAATATTCGAGGTTTATTATTGATAGTTATTCTGATAGTGATGAAGCTGTTGCACACAATTTTATTACTCAGGAAGGCAATACCGATATCTTAACAGCAGAAACTATTGTTGTGTTACAAGGAGCTTTGTATAAAGATGCTGCTACTACATTACCAAGTGTATTAACTGTGGGTGTTGGTAAGGTTTATGTATTTAATAATGGAAAATCAATAGAAGGAACTTGGAGAAGGGGAGATATAAATGAATCTTTTGTCCTATCTGACAATCAAGGAAACTTGATACAAGTTCCACCAAGTTCGCAATGGGTTCATATTTTACCAAATGAAGGCGAAATTACAGTAAATAACTAGAATCGAATAATGACAAATTTAATAGCAGGGCTTATTTTCTTATCAACTTTCGTTCCATCTTCTAATCTTGATAAATGCCAGGATGTTAATCAATTTCACCCAGTCAAATCTGACATAATGTTACAACTTGTTTTAAAATCATACGGGTATTACGACGGAAAAATAGATGGAAAATTCGGAAATATATCAAAAAACGCATTAATTAGTTTTCAAAACACTAACAATATAGAAGCTGATGGAATAGTAGGCACTCAAACTTGTCAGTTATTGTTAAATAAGAAACAAATTTTAAAAAAAATATCTGTAGTATCTCAAGCATCTAATTCAGAACAGGATTTTTCGCAAGATATATATGATGCACAAGAAATATTAAAACAGTTAGGTTTGTACACGTCTCAATTAGATGGATTGAATGGCCCAGGTACTAAAAGAGCATTAAGAAATTTTCAAACAAAAGCTGGATTAATACCAGATGCTGTTTTAGGACCATTGACTAAATCTGCACTTGAAAAAGGTGAAGATAGCTATGTTGTTGTCAACGTATCAACACCAACTGTAGTTACTGAATCTAATTCTGGATCATCCGCTGATCAATCGTCTGCACTTGACTTAAGAAACTATGATACTTCTAAACAATGTATTGTTGGATATGTTGATAGTAATGGAATATGGGTACCAGATCCATGCTTTAAGCCTGTATTCGTTTATCGATTTGGTAAAACAGCTCAGGTAAACTCACAACAAGAATTAGATGCTTACCTCGCTGATCGTTGGTCACTTCAAAAAGAAAAAACCTATGTAACTATCGGTAGAGTTAATACACAAAATTATAAAGATGGAGTGAACTCACCGGTCAATGGATTAGTGATGCCAGCCGGCTCTAACAATAGCATTGTTATCGGTATTAAGAATGATAATAATGTACGTGCTAGACCGCAGTCAGGTCCCCAAAATGCTGATGCGGTATTTGAGGTTTTAGTAGAGGGTGGTATGACTAGATTTATTAATATTTTTTATGAATCTGATACAACTTATCATGGACCAATAAGATCTGCCAGACCTACAGACCCAACAGTACTTCGACCAATAGATGGTGTATTAATTGCCAGTGGTGCAACAGGTGGCTTGATACCTGAAATTATTGATATGGGTGTTCCAGTGATAACTGATCGAAGGCCTGATTATTTTAGAATATCCTCACGAAAAGCACCTCATAATTTATACGCTGATACTTATAAATTAAAGTCGACTGCAATATCCAAAGGTTATAAAAAATCAACTAATCCACAGCCGCTTTTTCCGTGGGGAGATCCAAATATAAATACTTGGACAAGTATAAATTCATTAAAATTAAAATTTTCGTCTCAAACATCTACAACATGGACATGGAATGGATCCACTTATACTAGAACTTATTACGATGCTTACAGAGGTTCCTCTTCAGGTAATGCTCATAATTGGATAAATCAAGATGGTACAACAGGTCAAATTACCTTTCCAACTGTTATTGCTTTATTCTGTGAACCGTACATACATCCACTACAGCTTCCATCCGTAAAAACAGTGGGTGAAGGTAGAGCAGTAATTATGCATAAAGGAAAAATGCTAGATGCTCGTTGGAAACGAGGGTCAAATTTAGATCCTTTTCATATTGTAGATAGCAGTGGTAACTCTCTTCTTGTTCCTAAAGGAAAACCCTGGATTTCCTTAGTTCCGAGTACATATTCTCCTAGTTTTGACAATTAACTTTACTTTTGTATATCAATAATGGTATATTAAGAGTGCGTTTCAATTAAGTGTGATACGCAGCCCTGTTGGGAAGCCCTCTTTATTGGGGGCTTCCGTTTTTTAGGATTAATTTAATTCGGATAATATGTTGAGCGTATCTCCCCAAACAATGTCGGGTACATAAGCAATTAAATAAGAACAACCTTCATTTTCGTATTCTTTAATAGTATTAAACACTTCATCTTTGGTTCCAATTAATGGTCTTTCATAGTAATAGTCTTTGGGTATGTTTGTATATTCTGCAAGCTTATCTATTTTTGTATCTAAATCACTTTTTGTTTCAGCTATTAGTACATTTGTATGTAGAGTTCTACCAATATCATTGAAATTTCTATTTTCATTTTTACAATGTTCTTTTAAAATATTTGATTTATGAATGAATCCTTCTACATCAACATCCCAGTTCCCATAATCTCCATACTTAGCTAAAAGTTTTAATGTTACTTTCTCTCCACCTCCGCATACCCAAAGTGGAGGATAAGGTTTTTGTATTGGTTTAGGTTGGTTAATTGCTCCGTCAATCTGATAATAAGTTCCGTTAAAAGTAGGTGTTTCTTCAGTTGTCATTAGTTTATAAATAATTAAAGACTCTTCGAGCATTTTTAACCTGACCCCAGCAGATGGATACTCATATCCATAAGCTTTGTATTCATGGTCATACCATCCTGCACCAATTGCGTACTCAAGTCTACCGTTAGACATAACATCTATATTTGAAGCAACTTTTGTAAGATAAGAAGGATTACGATAAGAGTTACATGTACACATTTGTCCTAGCCTTACCTTTGAAGTTTTTTGTGATAATGCCGACATTAATGTCCAACATTCGAATGTAGGGTCTTGTGTTGGTTTTGGAACTGTATGAAAATGATCGTATACCCATAGTGATTCATAATTTAAATTTTCTATGTGATTTGCAGTATTGAGAATAGTATCCCACTGATCTTCTACAGGTATACCATTAAGGTCCATTCGCCATCCTTGCGGTACGAAAGCTCCTATTTTCATAAATTTATTATAGCTATTTTGAATTACGTCTTTTTAAAATAGATATTAAATCTGTAAGGTCTTCTCTTGTGTCTAATTTTTTAAAATATTTTAAACCAAGATAACCAGATAGAAGTAAAAATAGTGTAAGACTTATAAAATTTATTACTTTGACAACACCCGCACCGATACATGATTTTCTATTAGGACCAAGTGTTTTAATAAATTCTTCATTATTAAGATTGGTGAATATTTCAAGAACAGATCCGCAGCTAATTTCGAATTCTTTATATAAATTTAAGGAAATACCAACATACTCTAGTGTTACATCATTAAATAGATTAAAAATACTAACAAGAAAAAGCAGAATTAAAATTATCAAAAAAGATTTTCTATTAAACATAAACTAAATACACTTTACTAAATGAATGAAATAAACATATTAGAAAATCAACTTAAACGAATGCGTTCAATGAATAAGTTTTATCACCTACAATTTTTGAATGATGTACGTTTTTATTTTGCTATCAGCATAATTGCTTTGATTATTTCATTTAATAATGAAAAAGTGCTGTATTTATTGCCTTTAATAGCTTTATTAGGCAGTGTTATACTTTCTTTTCATGCTTATTTTCTTATATTTTCACGAAATTATTCCGAATATTTGGAAAAAAAGATTAATAAACTCTCTGATACTGAAATATTTATTACACATAAATTAGAAAATAGTTATTTTTTTCCAATACAGGATAAAAAGATTGTAGTAGCAAAAATTGGAAAAGAATTTTCGTGGTTTAGTTTTGTTACATTATTCATCACTTTCTACGGATTGTTTCTCTACGCCTACAGTGTCTATGAAATAGTTTCAACCCTTGAAAACATTAATTATCTTATGTTTATAATTGTCCTTACAATAATTACATTTTCGGTAGGTTATTGGTGGTTTATTAAAAACGTAGGTGAATCAAGATTGAGGAGTATTTATGACGAGTAAATTTACTAACTTTGATGGTGATAATCTCGATAACTTTCTTGGACATGAGATGATTGATATTAAAGAAAATTATGTTAAATCAAAACTCAATGTTAAAGATCACCACAAACAACCAATGGGTTTGGTGCATGGAGGCATCTATTCAACATTAGCTGAAACAATATGCTCATACGGTGCTAACTTTTTAGATCAAGGTACCTTTGTCGGTGTGAATAACAATACTGATTTTTTATCTAGTGTAGAAAATGGAGAAATTATTTGTATTGCAGAACCAATTAAGATTGGTCGGTCTTACCAATTATGGGAAGCAAAAATGTATCATAATGAAAAACTTTGTGCTGTTTCTAAAGTAAGATTAAGTAAAATAAAATGAAAAAATACTTTATAATTTTACTTCTTATTAACTTTTGTTCTGGAGACGGATCAGAAAATGAAGAAGTAGTAATAGAAGATGAACCAACAACAACTATAGGAGTAACAATGAGCGATAAAGTATATGACAAACAACAAGATATGAATTTAAATATGGATTCAACTTACACAGCTGTCATAAAAACTAATTTAGGAGAAATGACTGTTGAATTTTTCTTAGATGATGCACCATTAACTGTTAATAATTTCATATCCTTATCTAGGGATGGTTATTACGATGAAGTTATATTCCATCGTGTAATCTCAGGCTTTATGATTCAAGGTGGCGATCCTTCTGGCACTGGTCATGGAGATTATGGAAAATATCCTGGTTATAAATTTGAAGATGAATTGAATAACCAAAGACCTTATGAAAAAGGAATCCTTGCTATGGCTAATAGTGGACCTAATACTAATGGAAGTCAATTCTTCATAATGCATGTCGATTATCCGCTACCTTATAGTTACACAATTTTTGGGAAAGTAACTGATGGTCTTGATGTCATAGATAAAATTGCTTCAGTAGAAACTGATGCATCTGATAAACCCACTGATGATGTAGTTATAGATACTGTTGAAATTCTTGAGAATTAAATACTGTTAATGTTTTTTTACTAAATAAACCCCCAGGTACCCCTTGGGTGTTTTTTGTTAAATATTTTGAAATAAATAATTCCTTTGTCAGATTCTTAATATAATTTTCTGAGTAATTTAATTTACTAGATAGGAATAAAGAGTAATTATTGTAATTTGAATTTACATAGTAATTATAAATATATGCATATAAACACATCAATTCTTTCCTATTCTTTGTATTACGATTTTTTAGTACTTTAGTTATTTTTTTAACATCTAAACTATTAAATTTTTTATTACCTGTTTTCTTCTTAAAACTTATTGGATCAATTTCTGAATAATTAGTAATTTGTTTCAGAGCTTTTTTATTTAGTGAGAATATATTTAATTTTCTAAGATCAATAGAACTTATTTCATTTGTAGATTCTGTATATATTTTTATTGATTTATTGTATAGTTGATAATCATTTACAAATGAATAAATCAATTCAACATTATATTTTTTATTTAGTTTTTTATATAAAAAAACAATTTCTTTATTTTTAAAACTAATATTGTTTTTCATATTTATATTTTATAATCAAAATTTTGATTTATTTTAATTAACGAGGAAGTTCAAAATTACATTAAATAGAGATTAATATTAAAGCATGACTATCGACATTACTTTGCCAGATGGAACAATAAGAAATTATGAATCGCCTGTAACGGGTTACGAAATTGCTGAGAGTATCGGACCTAGGCTTTTAAAAGATTCAATTTGTATTGAAATAAATAACAATTTTAAAGACTTGTCTTATGAAATTACAGATAATAACACTGTGCGTATAGTTACAAAAAAAGATCTTGATGCATTACACATACTAAGACACTCATCTGCTCATATACTCGCTCAAGCTGTATTAAATTTATATCCTGATGCCCAATATGGGGTTGGACCAAGTATAGAAAACGGTTTCTATTACGATTTCTTATTTTCTAAACCATTAAAAGAAAGTGATTTATTAGATATTGAATTAGAAATGAAGGAGATTGTAAAAAGTTCACAAAATTTCGTACGATCTGAAATTACCAAAAAAGATGCTACAAAACTTTTTAAGAAACAAACTTTAAAAATTGAGCTTATTGAATCTGCAGAATCTAATGAGGGTGTTGGTAATGATACAGTTTCACTTTATCACAATGATGAATTCGTAGACTTATGTATGGGTCCACACATA
>Ga0209036_1001040_pt1 | contig 11923 bp, 10 predicted proteins | sample MarorgKNORR_S2LV_3_FD_188222 | JGI IMG/M metagenome (GOLD analysis project Ga0209036, IMG submission 188222) | Marine microbial communities from the Southern Atlantic Ocean, analyzing organic carbon cycling - DCM_A/KNORR_S2/LV (SPAdes) (version 2) | ecosystem: Environmental > Aquatic > Marine >... | reverse complement strand
AGTATCGCCAACAGGACATTTAACAAAAATAAATATTTTTATTGATGAAACTTTAAATAGATTTTCTTCTATTTTTGCAGCAGCAGGTCATCCTAACGCAGTTTTTGAAATAGACTTCGAAAATTTAAAAGCATTAACTTCAGGTGAAACAAAAGAGATAGCAGAATGAGAAAACCCCAATTAATTGATTATTTGTTATTAACTTTATTGTCATTATCTGCAGTAGTAGGATTGCAAACGGTAGGTATTATTCTTGTAGTAGCAATGTTAATCACTCCTGGTGCGACGGCATATTTACTCACAGATCGTTTTGATAGAATGACAATATTAGCAGTAATTAGCAGCTCTTTCTCAAGTATTTTAGGCGTTTATATAAGTTATTGGTCAGATATTGAAACAGGAGGATCTATTGTTTTAGTGCAAACATTAATCTTTTTAATAGCTTTCTTATTCGCTCCAAGATATGGAATATTTAAAAACCAAACTCTTATAAATAATGATTAATTTAATAGAACTATGAACAACTCAGCTTCCGAACAAAAATGGAAATGGTGGCCACTCTTACCTCTTTACCCTTACGGAAGACGACGAACAATATTTCGTGAATTAGTCCCTAATCAAATATGGAGTTTTGAGCAACTTCAAGGTATCTATTATGTTGCCGTGCCAGTGAGGTTGTTAGTCATAAGAGTAAAAAATGAATTAATGATAATTAATCCTCTCCCTCCAACCGGTGAATTGCTAAGAGAAATAGACCTACTTCAAAAAAAAATTGGACCAGTAAAAACTATTGTTTTGCCTACGGCTTCTGGCTTAGAACACAAAATCGGACTTCCTGCTTTGGCTAGAGCTTTTCCTAATGCAAAAATATGGTTATGTCCTGGGCAATGGAGTTTTCCTTTTCAATTGCCTTTTGATTGGCTAGGAATTCCATCTAATAGAACAAATATTTTATTGGCTGATGGATTTCCACATGGTGATGATTGTGAATGGATTTCTTTAGGACCTATTGATATTGGTCTAGCACGTTTTCAAGAGATTTCTTGTTTTCACAAACCAACAAAATCTTTATTGGTAACTGATGCTCTGGTGGGTATCGAGGACACCCCTCCTGAGCTCTTTAATTTAGATCCAACTCCGTTGTTGTTTCATTCTAGAGAGAAAGGCTCCGAGGAACTTATTGATTCACCTATTGCTAGAAGGAAAGGATGGCTTCGATTAGTTCTTTTCGCTTCTTACCTCAAACCTGAAAAGTTGGAGATACCAAAAATAAAAGAGATTCTTGAAAACTCTTTTAAGCCAAAGATGAGAAACAAAAGATCACATTTCGGAATCTATCCTTTTGCTTGGCAGAAGGGTTGGGAGCTGTCTGCGAAAAAACTTGTTGGAGAAAAGACTCCCCTAATACAAATCGCTCCAGTAATAGAAAGATTAGTTTTCCCTAGAGGAAAAAAAGCTTTTATCGCTTGGTTGAATAAAATTGAGTCTTTAAAAGGGATTTCTTCTCTGATTTCTGCTCATTACAGTGGAAAAGTGAGATTCACTACAAATGAAATAAGAGCTTTAAAAGTTAAAATTGATAATTCAAATTGGGAAAAAACCCAAGGAGATTTTAAGTTTTTAAGTTGGTTCGATCAAAAATTATTAGATATTGGAATAGTTCCTAAAAATCCACTAAAAAAATTCAGCGATTAAATTTTATCTGGGTCAACAGACATCTCTTCGTCAGATAAAAGTGTTTCTTCTAATTGTTTTCTTTGTTCCATCTGTCTTAAGAAATAACCTGTCATCATTGCAGAGGCTAATAAACTTGCCAAATTATCTTTGCTAGAGGTTACTTTTACTTCAAATTGCTCCCCAGGAAGCATTCCTAGCAAACCTTGTACGTTGTGTCTGATTATTTCTTGAATCTCAGGACTTGCAGACTTTGCAACTCTCTGGAGAACATCTGCCGGTTGATCTTGTAAATATTGGATTAAAGCATTGGCTTCGTGACCTTCATTATTGTCTGTAGCTAAAAATTCAGGATTAAACATCCAGTTTTTTTCTATGTACAATTACATTATCGCAAAATGTACACTAAAAAAAATTAATTTAGGTTATGGGAACCGAATAGGCCCTATTTTTTTTAATGGCCAGTACCTTGCAAGCGCCGTACCTATAAGATTTTTTTCTGGGAGAGCTCCCCAAATATGAGAGTCTAAACTGTTATTTCGGTTGTCTCCTAAGACCCAAAGTGAATATTCAGGTACATTTATTGCGTCCATTTCATATTGGATAGGTTCTTTAATCCAAGGTTCATTTATTTCTTTTCCATTTCTATATAGTTTCCCATCAGTTACTTCTATTTTGTCTCCAGGTAAGCCAACGACTCTTTTAATTAGCGCTGAACCATCACTGTAACCTGCTTCTGTAAGAATTTTTGGAGGTTTGAAAATAACAATCGTATTTAAATTTAAATGTTTATTTAGTTTATTATTAAGTCTTGGGGTTATTTTTTCTATCAATATTCTGTCTTGAATTTGCAAAGTTGGAATCATTGATCCAGATGGAATCCATCTAGGTTCAACTGCTTGCCATCTTAATAAAAGCGCAATTAATATCCAAACCAACAATCCTTTCCAGCTATTTTGGTTTTGATTCTTTTTTGATCCAGTAGATGTCATGAATTTTCTTTGTTTTAGTTACTTGTTGGAAAGTTTTTTACAAAAATCCAAGTAGTTGTTCTTTTGACAATTTCACTAGCTCGTTACAATTTTTTTATCAGCTTAGAGCTCCTTAAAACTCTAGTAGCTAAGGGAGTGAAATATTTTGTCCTTTGCCCCGGTAGCAGATCAGGCCCTCTAGCTTTAGCAGCAGCAAGTCTCTCTAAAAGAAAAGAATTAACTCTCATAACATCAATTGACGAAAGGTCGGCTGCATTCCTTGCTTTGGGAATAAGTGCAGCTAGTGGGCAAGTAAGTTGTGTCATTACAACTTCTGGAAGTGCTGTCGCAAATCTTTTGCCGGCTGCTGTTGAAGCAGATAGGTCATGCCATCCTCTCTTGTTTTTAACTGCAGATAGACCTTTGCGATTAAAAGAATGTGGAGCCAATCAAGCAGTTAATCAACAGGATTTTCTTAAGTCTGTTTGTAGACATTTTGATGAATCTCCAAAAGAAGGAATTCATTTGATTTCTAAAGAGAGACTGACATCTTTAGTTGGAAAATCATTCGAAATGGCTTCTAACATCCCTGGACCAGTTCATATTAACCTTGCTTATGAAGAGCCTTTGCATCCTTGCGAAATTGACCAGAATAAAGTTCTTGATGGATGGGGCATTGAAGGATTTTTAAAGGGAAAAATCACTCCAAATAAGTTTGAGGTTGTTAAAAGTTTTCAATCTTTAAAACTACCAAAATTAGATCCATTTTCTTTGGGAATAATTATTGTTGGGCCATGGAGAGGAAAAGTAAAACAACTTAATTCTTTTAGGGGCGCATTAAAGAAATGGCAAAAATTAACTGGATGGCCAATTCTTGCGGATCCACTCTCTGGGGTTGAAAATGATCAAGAGGGTTTAATAAATCACTGGGATCTTTTTTTCTCAATAGGTTTATTTAAAAAAATTAAAGAGATTCAAGTTTTACGATTGGGTCCAATACCTCCGAGTAGAGAATTACAAACTTGGCTTAAAAAACCTGGGAAATTTCAATTACTTATTACTGAGGGAGATTGTCGAAATCTTGATCCCATAGGTGGCTCGACACAATTTAGTGAAGGATTTTCTTGTTGGGTTGATAAAATGCTTGAGGGTATTCCGGTAAAGCCAGCAATAGATAAAAAAATTGTTAGTCAAAAGTTGACTAAAGAGCTTATAAAATATGATTTATTTATCCATGATTGGCTTGATAAAAGGTTATTCAGAAATGGGTTAATTACTGAACCTGCTTTAGCTAGATTGCTTCCTCGCTTGTTACCAGATTCTATCCCTGTGATGATTGCTTCAAGTAGTCCCATAAGAGATTGGTTGAGTTATTCGGGTGAGGGGGCTTTCCTGAGAAGGTGTTTTGGCTTTAGGGGGGCATCAGGAATTGATGGGACACTCTCAATGGGTATGGGATTATCAATAATTATGGGGAGAATGGTATTGGTTACAGGTGATTTAGCACTTCTTCATGATACAAATGGTTGGCTATTTTCAAAGGATAAAAATATTAGTCTAATTGTAATCATGATTGATAATGGTGGAGGGGGTATATTTAATCAATTAAATATAGATAGAATTGAAGAAGGCGATTTTGAAGAAATTTTTCTTATGCCTCAGCAAGTTTGTCATCTTACACTTGCGAAAGCCTATGGATTGAAATATAAGCAAGTTGCTTGCTTGGATGATTTAGAAAAAGCAATTGAATGGAGTTTTTCTTTGTCAACAAATGTATTAATAAGAGTTTGTACTAACTCTATTGAAGATCATAGATTGAGAGTAAATTTAAGTGATGACCTAAAAAAAACATTATCTGAGAATTTATCAAGTTTTGACTAAATTTAATTAAAAAATGACTTTAAAACCTATTACTCCTAACAATATGTCTAGAAGAGTTCTCCCTGGGGAAATTATTACCTCATGGGTTTCTGTTGGTGAATACAAAGATATCTTGCTTGATAAAAGTCCAGAAGGAATTGCTCGTGTTGCGATAAATCGTCCTGAGAAAAGAAATGCTTTTCGACCTCAAACAATTTCAGAACTTTGTGATGCATTTATTAGAATAAGAGAAGATCCAAAAATTGGAGTCGTTTTATTTACAGGCGTAGGGCCTTCCAAAGATGGAAAGTTCGCTTTTTGTTCTGGCGGAGATCAGGCTATACGCGGAAGTGGAGGATACCTTGGAGATGATGGAATTCCGCGTTTAAATGTTCTTGATTTACAACGTATAATTCGGAGCCTTCCTAAAGTAGTTATTGCGCTTGTCCCTGGTTTCGCTATAGGGGGAGGACATGTTTTACATTTAATTTGTGATCTGAGCTTGGCTGCAGATAATGCAATTTTCGGACAAACAGGACCTAAAGTTGGGAGCTTTGATGCAGGGTTTGGTTCCAGTTATTTAGCAAGGGTTGTAGGTCAAAAAAAGGCTAGAGAAATTTGGTTCCTATGCAGGAAATATGGAGCGAAGGAAGCATTGGATATGGGGCTAATAAATGCAATCTCACCAATTAATTTACTCGAGTCAGAAGGTGTTAAATGGGCGAGGGAAATACTTCAAAACAGTCCAACAGCTATAAAGTGTTTGAAATTTTCTTTTAATGCTGATACAGATGGATTAGCAGGTATCCAAGAGCTAGCTGGCCAGGCAACACATCTTTTTTATACGACTGATGAGTCAAAGGAGGGAAGAAATGCTTTCATGGAGAAAAGGGATCCTGATTTCTCCGAATCAAAATGGCTTCCATGATTTTATTTGGTTTATCCAAAAAATAAATCTTTCTTTTTCATGAATTAAATGCGAATACTTTTTGCTGCTGCTGAATGCGCCCCAATGATAAAGGTTGGAGGTATGGGTGATGTTGTTGGTTCATTACCTCCTGCGCTTAAAAAACTTGGACATGACGTTCGATTAATAATTCCAGGGTATGGAAAATTATGGACGTTGATGGATATTGCTCCTGAACCTATCTTTCGATCCAACACAATGGGTGTTGACTTCTCTGTTTTTGAAACAAAGCATCCCTCTAATGGGTTGCCAATTTATTTAGTTGGACATCCATGTTTTGATTCTGAGCGTATTTACGGAGGAGAAGATGAAGATTGGAGATTTACTTTTTTTGCTAGTGCAGTCTCTGAATTTGCATGGAACTCATGGAAACCACAAGTCCTCCATTGTCATGACTGGCATACTGGAATGATTCCAGTTTGGATGCATCAAGACCCCGAAATCAGTACGGTATTTACTATTCATAATCTCAAATATCAAGGCCCATGGAGATGGAAGCTTGATCAAATAACTTGGTGCCCTTGGTATATGCATGGTGATCACACCATGGCATCAGCAATGTTGTATGCGGATAGAGTGAATGCAGTATCTCCAACTTATTCAAGAGAAATTCGAACATCTGAATATGGAGAAAAATTAGAGGGACTTTTAAATTATATTTCTGGGAAACTACGAGGAATATTAAATGGAGTTGATCTAGATGAGTGGAACCCAGCAACGGATAATTCATTGCCAGCTAAATTTAGTGTAGATAATATTTCTGGTAGAGCAATTAATAAAAGAGTCCTGCAAGAAAGAATGGGACTGGAAGTGAACCCTGATAAATATCTAATGGGAATGGTTGGTAGGCTTGTTGACCAAAAAGGTATTGATCTTTTACTACAAGTAGCTAATAGGCTTCTTTCTTATACTGACTCTCAGGTCGTTGTCCTTGGGACGGGTGATCGCTATTTAGAGTCATCTTTATGGCAACTTGCGATTGAGTATCCTGGTCGTTTTTCTGTTTTTCTTACTTACGATGATGCATTATCTAGGCTCATTTATGGAGGCGCTGATGCATTCCTAATGCCTAGTCGCTTTGAGCCGTGTGGTATCAGTCAGTTATTAGCTATGCGTTATGGTGCAATTCCGATCGTTAGAAAAGTAGGTGGTTTAGTAGATACAGTAGAGCCTTATAACCCCATGAATGAAACAGGTTCCGGATTTTGCTTTGATCGGTATGAACCAATTGACTTTTATACATCATTAGTTCGTTCTTGGGAAGCATATAGACATCAAAAAAGTTGGAAGCAGTTGCAATTAAGAGCAATGTCAAATAAATATAGTTGGGATAGATCCGCGAAGGAATATGAATTAATGTACAAAGACGTTTGTGGAATTAAGGAGCCTTCTCCTGATGCGGCAGAGGTTGAAAAGTTTTCTTATGGCCAAGAAGCAGATCCTTCAAGAAAAGGCAAAAAAATAAAATTATAGGATTTTTGAGTATTTAGATTACTTTGCTTCTATTCAAATATTTGTATGGATATTACTTTTAAGGACTTAATTAAACTTTGGGGGACGCTAGATAATCAAAAGGAAATAGATCTTGATTTACCTATTGGTCGTATATCTACTGATTCGAGGACAATCGAAAAGGGTGATTTCTTTGTCCCTTTGGTAGGTAATAAATTTGATGCTCATGATTACTTAGATATGGCTTTTGATCTTGGTATACAGGCAGCAGTAGTTTCTGAAAAATATAATGGTTTGGTACCAACTGGCCTGCCTCACTGGGTGGTTCCAGATACTCTGTACGCATATCAACAGATCGCATTGCTTCATCGAAGAAATTTAAGTCTTCCTGTAGTTGCTGTTACTGGCTCTGTTGGTAAAACAACTACAAGAGAATTGATTCGAGCAATATTGTCTCCTCTTGGTGAAATTGTCTCTAGCAGAGGGAATGAAAATAATGATGTAGGTGTTCCAAAAACTTTGCTTAGTGGGTCGGAAACAGATGCTGCATTTGTTCTTGAAATGGGTATGCGTGGTTTTGGTCAAATTACACGTCTCTCTCGAGTCGCTGAACCTGATATCGCTGTAATTACAAATGTGGGACAAGCTCATATTGGCATTCTTGGTAGTAGAGAAAATATTGCAAAAGCCAAGTCAGAAATCACCTCATACTTAAGCCCTGATGGTGTTGTGATTATTCCTTTTGGCGATTACATCTTAGAAAAAGCTTTGTTAGAAAAATGGTCAGGACGTATTGTTCGAGTAGAGATAGAGGGCTTTTCACTGAATTGGTTAGATTGTAATAATGAGCATTTTGCTTTTCAAGATATTGAACCAGATTATATTTCTCAAATTGATATGCAAAATAATTTCATTCTTTTTGAGGGAAGAAAATTCAAATTGCCCCTTGAAGGAAGACATAATGCTATGAATTTTCTTCTGGCATTAACTGTCGCAACAGAATTAGGAATATCAATAAAGAAACTTGATCAATTAAAAATAAATATGCCAATAGGAAGAAATAGATTGGTTGATTGTGGACAATATTTAGTATTAGATGAGACTTACAATGCATCTCCTGAATCTGTTATTGCATCTCTAGAGTTATTGGTAAGCAAGCCTGGTAGACATTTTGCGGTTTTAGGTACGATGCTTGAGTTGGGCTCTGAGAGTGTTTTACTGCATCAGAAAGTTCTTAAAAAAGCAATTGAATTAGGTCTAACTGGTATTGTTTTCGTCTCTTGTGGGGAGGAATCTAATATCATAAAAAAGACAATTAAAGAATTACCAAATCATGATGTAGTAAGTACCCCAAAAGATGCGGCTATGTCACTGCTACCATGGCTTTCGCCGGGAGACAATATTTTAATTAAAGGTAGTCGTAAGTTGGAATTAGAAAAAGTATTACCTTATTTACAGAAATAACTTCGCCGTTATAGTTAATCAGCCTTAGTTCTAATAATTGCTTTTGATCTTTCAACTACTAAACTTTTATCTGGAATATCTTTACTTATTGTTGAGCCTGCACCAATGGTTACATGTGCCCCAATCTTGATAGGTGCAACAAGTACTGAATTCGCACCGGTTTTTGAATAATCATCAATAATTGTTCTATGTTTATTTTTACCATCAAAATTAGCTGTGATAGTACCTGCTCCAATATTAATATTTTTTCCTAGAGCTGAATCACCTACATAGCTTAAATGATTGATTTTTGTTCCTTCGCCAATACAACTTTTTTTTATTTCTACAAAGTTTCCTATTTTAGAATTTTGTCTTATGTTTGATTCCGGTCTTATGTGGGCGAATGGACCAATTGATGTATTATTTCCAATCGTTGCCTCATTGATGAATGAATGAATGGCTAATACATTTTCTGCAAGAGTTGAATTTGTTATGACACTACCTGGTCCTAAATGACATCCATTTCCAATACTGCATTTACCGCGAAGATGAGTTTGTGGCTCAATAATTACGTCTGTACCAAAGTTTGAATCCTCACTTAGAGAGCAACTAATAGGATCAACAAAAGAAACTCCCTTGCTCATCCATAAGGATTTAAGCTCTTCTTGGATGTAATGTTCGCATTCAGATAGTTGAACTCTATCATTAATGCCTTTGATCTCAAATGGATTGTCTACCTCAAAATGAAATGCTTTTTTGAGTAAACTTATAGTATCTGTTAAATAAATTTCATTTTGACTATTTTGGTTAGATAATAAGTTTAAAACATCTGATAGTTGTTGCCAATTGAAACAATATATACCTGCATTTATTAATTTATTTTTTCGCTGTTCATTGGTGCAATCTCTCTCTTCGATGATTTTTTTTACTAGTCCCGACTCATCTGTAAATACTCGCCCATATCCTGTTGGAGAGTCTAAACTTGCAGATAAAAAAGTTACACTCGCGTTGGATTCTTTATGAAATTTTAAAAGCGAACTTAGCGTTTCCTCTTTTAGTAGTGGTACATCGCCATTTAATACTAGAAGTTCCCCATTAAACCCTTTTAATCTAGGCTTTAATTGCTGAATCGCATGTCCTGTTCCATTTTGAGGTTGCTGAAGAACAAAATCTAAGTCTTGATGTTTTCTCAGAGAGTCCTCTACTAAATTAGCTTGATGTCCTACAACTATTAATCTACGGTTTGGCTTGAGCCCATGAGTACAAGACAAAACCCTATCAATAAGTGATTTTCCTGCCAAAGGGTGAAGGACCTTAGGCAGCTTGCTTTTCATTCGCGTACCTTTTCCAGCCGCTAAAATTGCGATGGCAAGCATTAGAGTATTTTTTTAGAAATCTAATTGCTTTATTGCTATCGCGCAGTATTCCATCGTTTTCTCCATGATGAAGTGTTTATTAATTGACTTTTAGATTGCTCTATTTCTCTTGTTGAAATAATTTCTTTAGAGTTTCCTTTCCCTGTTGGATCTCTATAAGGAATTGATGAACGCGTAGCAAGGTGTTCTACTTCTTTGGTGCTTAGCTCTTTAATCTGACAATTTTTTTCAATCAACTGTTGTTCAATTTTCTTTTTCATAGCAACTGTCCCTGAACTCCATTTTCTTTGATCATCGGTTGATGGAACTATTGAATAGATGTTTAAACCAGCTCTTTTGAAACTCGCTCTAATTGAGGCAGCAGTTGAATATGTAATCAAGCGGCCCTCGGTAGATAGCCTTTCGGTTAATAAAGAGATGAACTCCTCACTCCATAGCTCGGGACACTTTTGTGGAGAAAAAGGATCAAGAAGAATTAAATCAAACCTAAGAGAATCTTGTATTTCGAATATTTTTTGTCTCGCATCCCCCCAGTGAATAGTTCCTTGGTTAAAACCTTCAGTCCATTTCCCCGATAAGTTTAAGCAATTAAAAAAATGCAATACTTTTGAAGACCAAATTTCTTGAAATATTTTTTCATTAAGACCAAGATTTAGAGGCTTTTGATCAATCTCAAGTCCATGCCATTCGATTTTTATATTGCGTTGAAGTAACTCTTCGAGAATACATCCAGTGTTGTATCCTAAGCCCATACAAACATCTAAAACAACAATTTTTTTAGCGTTATAAAATTCTTCTAATTGAGCTGGTAATAGATATTTATTGATTGATTCTCTGAGGGCTCCGTCCTTATCATGAAATCCTTCTTCATAGCTCAAGCTATAAAGACTTAAACTCCCATCTTTTGTCGTATGTTTTTTATAATCATCCAATTCTCAGAAAGCTAATTTTTTTGTTGAAGTCTCTTAAGATCACTCCAAAAATCAGGATATGAAATTGCTGCAGCCTCACTACGTCGTAATGTCGAATTAGAATTAGCCATTATTGATGCAATAGCTAAACTCATGGCTATACGGTGATCATCCTCGCTATCAAGTTCGCATCCTTTTAAGCTTTTTCCTCCATAGATAGTTAGACCATCTTGATGCTCATCTACGCTGGCTCCCATCCTTTTTAATTGCCTTGCCATTACAGCTAATCGATCAGTTTCTTTAACTCTTAGTTCACTTGCTCCTTTGATTTGACTAATACCATTACAAAAACATGCTCCTACGGATAAAATGGGTATCTCGTCTACAAGCCGTGGCATTATCTCACCGTCAATTTTAAATGGTTTTAAGTTTTCTTTGTAGAAAACTTCAATATCTCCGACAGGTTCACCGGCTACATCTCTTTTGTTTATTACGTTGATATTTGCTTCCATTGCTTCTAATACGTCAAGTATTCCAGTCCTTGTTGGATTTAGACCAACATTTTCTACAACCAACTCTGATCCGGGTATGATGCTACCTGCAACGAGCCAAAATGCAGCGGAACTAATATCCCCTGGAACAATAATTGATTGACCTTTTAGATCTTTACCAGGGGAAACAGTTATATGTCTACCCATTTCTCCACCAACTTCTAGATTAGCTCCGAAGGCTTTTAGCATTCTCTCGCTATGATCTCTTGATCTGGCGGGTTCAATAACCGTCGTTGAGCCTTCTGCATTAAGAGCAGCTAGTAGGATTGCAGATTTTATCTGAGCACTTGCTACTGGCGTACCAATTACGGCACCTTTTAATTTATTCCCGATAATCGATAGAGGAGCCAAGTTTCCACCGCATCTTCCGAAAACTTTAGCCCCCATCATTTTTAACGGCTGTCCTACTCTTTTCATCGGCCTATTTCTTAGTGATTTATCGCCTGTGAGGATGAAATGATGATCTTTTTGACCGGCTAATAATCCCATTATTAATCTCATAGTTGTTCCTGAATTTCCGCAGTTCAAAATATCTTGTGGCTCCTGGAGGCCATTTAATCCAACGCCTTCAATTTCAATAATGTCTCCTTTCTTGATTGGACTAATCTTTACGCCCATTGACCTAAGGCATTCAGCAGTACTTAATGGATCTTCAGCAGGTAAAAGGCCCTCAATTAGTGTTTTCCCTTTAGCAATAGCCCCAAAAAGTAGTGCACGG
>Ga0209036_1001039_pt1 | contig 11925 bp, 10 predicted proteins | sample MarorgKNORR_S2LV_3_FD_188222 | JGI IMG/M metagenome (GOLD analysis project Ga0209036, IMG submission 188222) | Marine microbial communities from the Southern Atlantic Ocean, analyzing organic carbon cycling - DCM_A/KNORR_S2/LV (SPAdes) (version 2) | ecosystem: Environmental > Aquatic > Marine >... | reverse complement strand
ATTTGCTAAAATTATATCCTAACCACATCATGGTGCTCAAAACTACAGGGCAATTTTATGCTTTTGCCGGTCGCGAAAGCAAAGCTTTGGAATTGCTAAAAAAAGTTTCATCTATAGATCCTAAAGATTCGCGAGTCTTAACTAACATCGCTTTATGTTATTACTTGCTGGGAGAATACGAAAAAGCAGAAAAAAACAACGATATCTCTTTAAGTTATACACCCAATTTTCAATGGGGTTTACATCTACAATCTATTATCAAATCCAAAAAAGGTGATTTTGATAAAATAATTTCTCAGCTTCAAGATCAAGCAAAACTAGATAACTATAACCCTGTGACTATGATGTCACTCGGAGCTGTTTATTGGAAATCAGGCCAAAAAGAAAAATCTTATAAAGTGCTTTCCGAACTACTTGATAGACGACATTTCGAATACATCAAAGGTGGAATAATAGCGAGATTGTACATGGCAATGGAGGATCATGAAAATGCTATAAAATGGACTAAAGTTTCCAGGGAAGAAAAAGATTCAGATTTCTTTCACCTTTACTTTATGCCTTTTTTTATTCCTCTTCAGTCTAATAATGAATTTTCCAAAATTTTTAAAGATTCAGGAATATATCCGTTTTATAATTTAAATTAACAATATTTTAATTATGATAAAATCGACAAAACTATTAGTTGTTTTGGTAGCACTAGCGTTTGCAACTGCCGGGGTTCGTGCGGAAAAGTTTTCGGCCGGAGGCATTTCTTTTGAAGGCCCAAAAGGTTGGCTTTCACAAAAGCCGTCGTCATCGATGCGCAAGGCGCAGTTCGCCGTCAAGAGCAAGGACGGCAAGACAGCGGAGGTGGTGTTCTTCCACTTTGGCCCCGGCGCGGCGGGGGGCGTGAAAGCCAACATCGAACGCTGGCTTGGCCAGTTCAAGGAACCGGTCGACAAACTCAAGGCCAAGATCAACGACGAGACGATCGACGGCACGAAGGTCACTTACGTGACGGCAGAAGGCACGTTCATGAAGGGGCCGCCGTTTGGTGGCAACAAGGTGCCGGTGCCGGACAGCGGTCTGCTCGGGGCGATCATCGGCGGCAAACAGGGCGCGGTCTTCATCAAGACCACCGGCCCCAAGGCCATCGTAAAGTCCGCCGAGAAAGCGCTGAAGGCAATGGTCACCAAGGCGCTGAAGAAAAAATAAACCAAGCGCCAAGGTAGAACTGGCTCTCCGAGCCGGCCTTGGTTTGGATTCGCATTGATGAAAGCTGAGGACAGCCGTCCCTTCCATTGATCGCCACATGCTAAAGACGCGTTTTCCCCTGCCTCCCTTTGGACTCTCGGGCTCTTCCCTCAGCAGCAAACCAAGCGCAAAAATGGAGGGGCGAGCCTGCGAGTCCGCTTGACCAAACGCTTGGCTCAGTTTTTTTCGCGGATGCTGAACAGTTGGGTTTGGTTGCGCAGTAGTAACCGGTCACCGACCAGCGCGGGATTGGCCATGCTCATACCGCCGGTGTGGTTGACACGGACGAGTTTGTACTCCTTCCCGGCCTTGAATACGAACGTGTCGCCGGCCTCGCTCAGTGCAAAGATGTGCCCACGATAGGCCCACGGTGAAGCGGTAAAACCGGTCGCCTTTTCCGGGTTGATGCGTTCCTTGTCGTAATGCACCTCGCCGGTCTTGGCATCGCGGCAGCCGAGGAATCCAAAGTCGAACAGCGTATAAAACTCATCCCCGTAAACCAACGGCGACGGGTTGTACGGCCCCGCCCGCCGGTCGTACCATGCGATGTATTTGTTTTTCGTTTCCCCGGACTTCAGCGAGATGTCGCCCTTCGCGCCGGGGCGGATGGCGTAGACGTGTTTCTCGCGATCCCCCACGTAACCGGAGGCGATGTACAACAGGCCGTGCGCCTCGAATGGCGTAGGGATGACAATCGACGTACGCGATTTCCACTTGAGACTCCAGCGTTCGTTGCCTTTCAGATCGTAGGCACGTGTGCGGTTGCGGCCGGTCAGGATCAACTCCCTGATGCCGTCGTGCTCCCACACGTAGGGCGTGGACCAATTGCTGGGTTCGTCGCGTTTTGTTTTCCAAAGCTGCCTGCCTGTACGCTTGTCGTATGATGCCATCCAACTGTCCTCCATGTTGTCGTTGACGATGATTAACTGGTCGCCGTCGAGGATGGGCGAGGCGCCGGTGCCCCAGCCGTTGCGCATCTCGTACGGCTTGAACATTTTTTTCCAGAGCACTTTTCCGGTCTTGTCGAGGCAGTAGAGGCCGTGGCTGCCGAAGTAGGCGTAGACCCGTTCGCCATCTGTCACCGGCGTCTCGGCGGCGTAGCTGTTCTTGATATGGATCGGCGTCAGAGGACGCGATGCCAGCACTTCCTTCTGCCAAAGGTACTCCCCGCTCTTGAGGTCGAGGCAGAGCACGAGAAAGTGATGCATGTGCTTGATCGGCTCCTTGCGGTCGCCACCGAAATAAAGGCCGGGCTTGCGGGGCTCGATTTCCCCATCGCTCACGGCGGAGGTTAGGTAAATGCGGCCGCTGTGTACCACCGGGTTGGACCAACCGAGGCCGGGCACGGCCGTCTTCCACTCGATGTTTTTGTTTTGTTTGGCATCCCACTCAAGCGGGAGATTTTTATTTTCCGAAATACCGCGAGCACCGTCACCCCGGAAAGTTGGCCAGTTTTCGGCCGCCGCCACTTGGCCAAGCGACAGGCCAAGCGCGGCCCTGGCAAGCAACATTCCTCTTGTGTGATTGAAACTGAACATGGCCGCAGAGCGTTTGGCCAAGCGCTTGGCCGGTCAAGGAAATTGACCCCGGCCGTCTGGCTGGTTTAGTTGGGGACGTGATTGCTCCTGAAAACTTTGCGGTGATCCTCGTGACGGCGCCCGACATCGACCTTGCCCGGCGCCTGGCCAAGGCCGCGCTCGAGGCCAAGCTAATCGCCTGCGCCAACATCGTCCCCTCCGTCGAATCGCATTACTGGTGGGACGGCAAACTGGAAAGCAGCGACGAGGCGCTTATCGTCTTCAAAACGCGGCAGGAACACGTCCCCGAATTGGAGAGATTCATTCGCGAGTTGCATCCCTACGACACCCCGGAATTCGTGGCGCTACCGCTTACAGCCGGAAGCCGCAAATACCTTGCTTGGCTGGCGGATAGCACGGAAGAACGATAATCTTTATCGTTAATCTTCTCGAATTTGACCCTCGAAGTCGTCTGAATTGGCCGAATCTCCCGTTTTTTGACCAGATTCGACATTTGTGGCTTGGGCCAAAATGAAGGCTTTGACGTCCCGTTCGGTCACAAAATACTTTTTGCCAATCTTTCTGGCCCGGATTTTCCCTGCTTGAATGTAGCGCGTCACCGTCCGGTACTTTAAATCAAGCATTTCTGCCACTTCATTGGCGTCAAACGCCTTGAAATCATCCACTTCAATCATCGGTCGAAAACGATTAAAAACCATATTCAACAACATTTTGTCAACAAAATACAATATAGTGCATTGAAACACTTTGGGGCTGAAATTGAGATGAATCGCTGATGTGTCGGTGTTTCGGCATTGTTCTTGTCGCTTTTTCCGCTTTTGTTAGAGTCCGCCCCCTTTTGGTTCGGCCATGGAGAAAGAAATCAACCGACGACGCACGTTTGCCATCATCTCGCACCCTGACGCGGGTAAGACGACGTTGACTGAAAAGATGCTGATGTACGGCGGCGCGATTCAGTTGGCCGGCTCAGTGCGTTCGCGGAAAAACCAGCGCGCGACCACGTCCGACTGGATGGAACTGGAACGCAAGCGCGGCATCTCGGTCAGTTCAACTGTGCTGCAATTTGACTATCGCGGATACCAGATCAACCTGCTCGATACCCCGGGGCATAAGGATTTCTCGGAGGACACGTATCGGGTGCTCACGGCGGTGGACGCCGTGGTGATGGTGCTCGACGCGGCCAAGGGCATCGAGGCACAGACGAAAAAACTGTTCGAAGTGTGCCGCCAGCGCGGTGTCCCCATTTTCACTTTCATCAACAAATGCGACCGACCGAGCAAGGGGGCGATCGAGTTGCTGGACGAAGTCGAGAGTGTGCTGAACCTGAAGCCGTTCCCCGTGAACTGGCCGATCGGCGACGGGAACGATTTCAAGGGAGTGTACGACCGGCTGAACAAGCAGGTGCACCTGTTCGAGCGAACAACCGGCGGAGCGTACATGGCTCCGGTTGAAGTCGGCGACATTTCGGATGACTTCGTGAAGGAACGAGTGCCGGAAGGCATCCTCGGAAAGGTGACGGAGGAACTGGAGATGCTCGAGATGGCCGGCGCGGAATTCGACGATGCGGAGATTCTCGCCGGTCGAACGACGCCGGTTTTTTTCGGCAGCGCGATGAACAACTTTGGCGTGGAACTGATCCTACAGGGATTCCTCGAGCACGCACCTCCGCCCAAGGGGCGCGCTTCCGGCGAAGAAATGGTCGAGCCGGACAACGACGATTTTTCCGGGTTCATTTTCAAGATTCAGGCGAACATGGATCCTAAGCACCGCGATCGCATCGCGTACATCCGGATCTGCTCCGGCAAATTTGAGCGGGACATGACCGTGTTTCACTCGCGCACCGGCAAAAAGGTGCGACTCGCAAGTTCACATCGGTTGTTTGGCAAGGAACGCGAGACGGTGAATGAGGCCTACGCGGGAGACATTATCGGCCTCGTCGGGCACTCTGATTTTGGAATCGGGGATACGCTGACCACCCGTAAGGGAATCGAGTTTCACGAGATTCCCCGGTTCACGCCGGAGAGTTTTTCGTACCTGCACAACGGGGACACCGGCAAGTTCAAGCAGTTCCGGCAGGGGCTGGATCAACTGCTGCAGGAAGGTGCCATCCAGTGCCTGAGTCTGAAGGGCAGTGCCGTGGCGGTGCCGGTTTTGGCGGCCGTCGGGCCGCTGCAGTTCGACGTCGTGCAGTTCCGACTCGAGAGCGAGTACAACGCCGTCACCCGGCTCGAGCCGGCCCCGTGGCAGGTGGTGCGCTGGCTGCCCGAGGAGTTTTCCGAGGAGGAGATGGACAAGCTGTCGCCGCCGACCGGTTCCCGCTTCGGCTGGGACTCGGAGAAAAACCCGGTGCTGCTGTTCCCAAGCGACTGGGCCGCGAGTTACTTCGAGCAAAACAGCGACGGCCTGGCCCTGGCCAAGGTGCCACCCAACCAAAAGGAGTTGTAACGACTGCGCTTTGCCAAGCGCTTGGTTGCGTCCATGTCCCAACCCACCCACATCACACTGCTTGATGCCGCCGATATTCAAGTGCGGTTCAACGACAACGAGGTGCTCAAGTCGGCATCCCTCACGATCCGCGACGGCGACCACCTTGGGATGGTCGGGCGCAACGGCTGCGGCAAATCCACGTTCCTGAAAATACTAGCGGGGTTAACCCAGCCGGACGCGGGTGAAATCACGCGGCGCACCGGCCTGGTGACCGGATATCTGCCGCAGGACATGGAGGGGGCGGCCGAAGCCACGGTGATGGATACGATCCGTGACGGAGCCGCACACGCGATGCAGTTGCTCTATGAGTACGAGACGCTCGCAGCGGACTCCAGCCGGCAGTCGGAACTGGAGCAGCAGATCGCCGCAGCGGACGCGTGGAACATCGACACGCGAATCAAAACCGCGATGACGCACCTCAACGCGCCGGAGCCCGAGCGGTTGATGGGCACCTTGTCCGGCGGGGAAAAACGGCGCGTTGCACTCTGCCGGGCGATCGTTTCCAACCCTGATTTGCTGATCCTCGACGAACCGACGAACCATCTCGACACCGACTCGATCGAGTGGATGGCGGAGTTTTTGAAAAAATATCGTGGAGCGTTTCTGGTGACGACGCATGACCGGTATTTTCTCGACGAGATTTGCAACCATATCGTTGAGTTGCAGGCCGGCCGGTTTTACCTGCACAAGGGCAACTACTCGGACTATCTCGAGTCGAACCTCGCCCGAATGGAAAACGAACAGGCGCTGGAGCTGAAACGGAAACGGTTTTTACGACGCGAACTGGACTGGATCCGCCGCGGGCCAAAGGCGCGGACGACCAAGGCCAAGTTCCGCGTGGACAAGTTTCACGGGATCAAAAACACGCAGGGGCCGGACAAGGATTTGGAGATGGAGTTGATCATCCCGCCGCCGGGGCAACTGGCCAACCGCGTGGTGGACCTGATCAACGTCGGGCTTGAGTTGGGCGGCCAAAAGTTGATCAACCGGTTCGACTTCAACTTCGAGGCCGGCATGAGCATCGGCATCTGCGGCCGGAACGGCCTCGGTAAAACCAGTCTGCTTCGCATCGTACTTGGCCAGTTGAAACCGACTGTCGGCAGCCGAAAAGTGGGCGTGCTGACCGAGTTCAATTACGTGGATCAGGAGCGCATTCAACTGGACCCGGAAAAGACGCTGCTCGAGGAGGTGGCCGAGGGCTCAGACATGATCGACTTTGGCAACGGTCGACTGGCCATCCGCGCCTATCTGCAGCGGTTTGGCTTCAACCCCAAGCGCATCAACATGAAGGTGAAGAGTTTGTCCGGCGGTGAAAAAAGCCGGCTACTGCTCGCCCGCATTCTCAAGCACGGAGGCAACTTTCTCATTCTCGACGAGCCGACGAACGACCTCGACCTGCCGACGCTACGCCTGCTCGAGGAGGCGTTGCTCGCGTTTTCTGGCTGTGTTCTGGTAGTAAGCCATGACCGGTATTTTCTCAATCGCGTCTGCACCGGCATCATCGCGTTCGAGGGGGACGGGCAGGTGGTCTACAACGAGGGCGACTACGAGTATTATCGGGAGAAACTGGCCAAGAGAAAAGAGCGCCTGGCCAAGCGGGAGGAACCGGCCAAGGCCAAGGCCAAGCCGGTCACCGCGAATACAGCCAAGCCGCGCAAACTGACTTGGAAGGAGAAAAAGGAACTCGAGGGGATGGAAGAAGCAATCCTCGCAGCCGAGGAGGAGGTCACGAGAATTGAGGGGCTGTTTGCCGACCCGGAATTTCATTCGAAGCACGGCAACAAAACCAGTGAGCTGACGTTGGAAATGGAGCAGGCAAAAAACAAGGCAGCCGAGCTGTACACCCGCTGGGAGGATCTGGAGGCTATCCGGCAGGACGCCGGTCAGTGAGCGTCGTTATCTACCCCGCCAACAAGGCCAGCCGGTGTGGGTTCCTCCACGGGGGCGGTCGACGAGGCCAGCAACTCCTTCAACTCCTTGCCGGCACGAAACTTGACCACTGAGCGTTCCGGAATCTGAATATCCACCCCGGGGTTCTTCGGGTTACGGCCGATCCGCTGTTTGCGGGTCTCGATCTTGAACACACCGAAGTTCCTGAGCTCCACGGTTTTACCGTTTGCCAATGAGTCCCGGATGGCATCCAATGTTTCGGAGATAATCTCCGTGACCTGGGATTGATGCAGCTTCAGCTCCGGCTTGATGGCCAAGCGCACCCGCGTCGCCAATTCACGCTTGGTCACGGTATGCTTGTCATTTGCTTGAGTGCTCATGGCCGATTAGCTGCTGAGGAGACAGCCGTACGCCCAATTCCCCAATCAGTCAACCCTGTTTTTTTGTAAAAAATGCCGTATCAGATGACCTAAATCACGCTTGGCCAAGCGCTTGGGTGTCAGGAAAGGATCGGTTTAATGGCCTGAGCTTCCTCTTCCACCCCGGTCAATCGGGCGTCCAACCCCTGAAAACGATGCGTAAATGACTGGGAATCAATGCCTAAGAGATGAAGCATGGTTGCGTGAAGGTCACGGACATGGGTCCGGTCGACGGCGGCGTGGTAGCCCAACTCGTCCGTCTCACCGTGGGTGACGCCGCCCTTGATGCCGCCTCCGGCCAGCCACATCGAGAAGGCCCGCATGTGGTGATCACGGCCCGCAGTAGCACCTTTTCCCTGAAACATGGGCGTACGGCCAAATTCACCGCCCCAGATGACGAGCGTGTCGTCGAGCATGCCTCGCTCCTTGAGATCCTTCACCAACGTGGCGCTGGGGTGGTCGCAGAGGCCGCAGCAAATCTTCATGTAACGGTCGAGGTCACCGTGGTGATCCCAGCCGCGATGGTAGAGGTGGATGAAGCGCGTGCCACGTTCGGCCAAGCGCCTCGCGAGCAGACAATTCGCCGCGAACGAGCCGTCCATCCCCTTGACACCGTACTTTTCAAGTACGTGCCCGGGTTCATCGTCAAAGTTCATCAACTCCGGCACACTGGTCTGCATCCGGAACGCCAGCTCGTACTGCGCGATACGCGACTCGATTTCCGGATTGGCCACCTGTCGGTCGCGGAGGCGGTTCAATTTGCCAACTGTATCGATGAAGTTTCGCTGTTGATCGCGATTGATGCCGGGCGCGGAGCGAACGTAGTGCACCGGGTCGCCCTTCGAGTAAAACTGCACGCCCTGAAATTTGCTCGGCAAAAATCCGGCGCCCCACTGCCGCGAGGAGATCGGCTGCGGGTTGCGCCCGCCTTCACTCGTCAACACCACGAATCCGGGCAGGTCGTCGCTCATCGAACCCAGGCCGTAGGTGACCCACGATCCCATGCTCGGTCGACCGGAGATGGATGTGCCGGTGTTCATCACCGTGTGGGCAGGGTCGTGGTTGATCTGGTCCGTGTGCATCGAGCGCACGATGGCGATGTCGTCCGCGATCCCGGCGATGCCGGGGAGGATGTCGGAAATTTCCTGGCCGGACTGGCCGTGTTTCCGAAACTTGAAAATGGGGCCGAGACACTTGAGCTGCTGATTTTGCAACTGGGCAATCGGCTGGCCATTGGTGAACGACTCCGGCATCGGCTGGCCGTTGAGCTTGGCCAAACGCGGCTTGTAATCGAACGTCTCAAGATGGGACGGCCCGCCAGCCATGCAGAGAAAAATCACCCGCTTGGCCTTGGGTGCAAAATTGGGAAAGCCAGACAGCCCCTGCTTGGCCTCCGCGGCTCCCAACCAATCCGGCTTGGCCAGGCTCGCAAGCGCAGTGGCACCCAGGCCAAGCGAAGCGCGGCTGAGGAAGGAACGGCGGTTGATCTGGTTCAGGACAGTTTGTGGATCGGGTGACATGTCAATTTCGGGTGATGACTTCGCTCAGGTTCAGGAATGCGAGGGCGACGCTGGCCCAGCCGGCAGTCTCGGTGGTCGAGAGATGCGATGGCACACTGGTCAGGCCAACGCTGAGCAGTTCGTCGGCGGCCTTGGCATCGTCGGCGTATCGATCAAGTGCCTGTTGCACAAACTCATTGGCCACCTTGAGTTCATCCGGAGCCGGAGTACGGCCAAGTGCGGCTTGCCAAGCCCACGTCAGGCGCTCCGTACGGGTTGTGCCGCCTTCGCTCAGGATGCGCACGGCGAACCCTTTCGCCGCCTCAACAAACGTGGGGTCGTTCATCAGCGTCAACGCGGCGAGCGGCGTGTTGCTGACCGGGCGTTGGGCGGTGCACTCCTCGCGGGTGGGCGCGTCAAATGCCCGCAGCATCGGGTGTAAAAACTGCCGCTGCCAGTGCATGTACACCCCGCGCCGATGCTGGCTGTCGGTGGCATCCGCTTTGTAGGTGCGCTTTGGGAAATTAAGCGGCGCATAGTAGCCAGCCGGCTGGTACGGCCGCGAGACCGCGCCACCCATCCGGCCGTTGAGCAGGCCGCCGATCGCCAGCGCGTTGTCGCGGATGGTCTCGGCCGGGAAACGAAAACGGCCCTGGCGGGCAAGCAGCCGGTTGGAGGGATCGCGCTCGAGTGCATCGGCATCGACGAGGGACGACTGGCGATAAGTGCTGGAGTTCACGATCAGCCGAACGATGTGCTTGATATCCCAGCCGCTCTCGATGAACTCGACCGCCAGCCAGTCGAGCAGCTCCGGGTGCGTCGGCCATTCGCCCTGCGAACCGGTATCGTCGAGCGTGCGCGACAGGCCATCGCCGAAAAACAGATACCAGAGCCGGTTCACGAACACGCGTGCAGTCAGCGGATTCTCCGGCTGCATCAGCCAGTTCGCCAGATCCAGCCGGTTGGCGCGTTGCTCCGTGACGAGCGTTGGCAGAAAATGAGGCGTGGCCGGCAGCACGACTTCGCCGGAGTCATCCATCCAGTTTCCACGCGACAGCACGCGGATGGTTCGCGGCTTCACGCGGCCGGTGACCATCGTTCGCGCCTGCTGCCCGGTGACGTCGAGCGGCGAGACGACTTTCATCTCCGGGTTGCGCGTGGTCGGCAACGAGTTGCTGCCGCGAAAAGTCTGGACGTCGTCCACGTCGGCAAAGAAGGCGGCGAGGCTGTAAAAATCCCGCTGTGTGAACGGGTCATACTTGTGGTCGTGACACTCGCTGCAGCCAACCGTCGCACCGAGCCAGGCGGTGGAGACATTGCGCACGCGGTCGGCCGAGTACTTGGCGAGGTACTCCTTTTGCTGCACGCCACCCTCATGCGAGGTTTGCAGCAATCGATTGTAGCCGCTGGCGATCTTGTCGTTGACGGTGGAGCCGGGCAGCAGATCGCCCGCGAGTTGGGCGGCGGTAAACCGGTCGAACGGCAGGTTGTCGTTGAACGCCTTGATCACCCAGTCGCGGTACGGCGTGATGGCGTGATCCTGATCGCCGTGGTAGCCGACCGTGTCCGCATACCGTACTAGGTCGAGCCAGTAGCTGGCCAGGCGTTCGCCGAACTGCGGCGCAGCAAGTAACTCGTCGACGATCGCCGGATAGCTTCCGGGCGACTTGGCCAGGCGCTTGGACAAGCGCGGCGACGGCGGCAGGCCGGTCAGGTCGAAGTGCAGCCGACGGGCCAACGTCGAGGCGTCGGCCGCGGGCGATGGCGGCAACGCTTCCCGCTCCAGCCGGGCGAGAACGAAGCGATCTATCGCACCGCTTGGCCAAGCGCGGTTTTGCACCGCAGGCAAGGCGGGGCGCTTGGCCGGGAGATAGGCCCAGTGCTGCTCGTACTCGGCGCCCTGCGCGATCCAGTCGCTCAGTAGCCGCTTTTCGTCGGCAGACAACGGCTTGCCGGTCTTGGGCGGCGGCATGATGTCGTCGTTGTCGCTGGTGTGAATTCGGGCGATTAATTCGCTTTTATCTGGTAAACCGGGCACCACCGCGGCGTAACCGCCAAGATCTGCGAGAGCGCCTTCGCGGGAGTCAAACCGCAGGTCGGCCTTGCGATGGTTGGCGTCCGGCCCGTGGCAGGAGAAGCATTTGTCGGAGAGAATGGGCCGAATATCGCGGTTGAAACGAATTGCGTCAGCCGCCACTGCGCTTGGCCAAGCGCCGCCTGCGAAAAGTAGCCCCAACAGTCCAACCCACCTGCAAATAGTACACAACATGAGTGCGGGCGAAATCTGCCAGAAAACTGCCGGGCTGTCACACCCCGCTTGGCCAGGCGCTTGGCATGTTGTGTGCTCAGAAATGACCGGTTTTTTGGGCGAAACTGTCTAAAAACAACGGCGGGCGGGTTTGACAAACGACCCGGTGGCCGTACCTTTTAACAATTTTACGACGTAATGAAGCCGATTCATTGGCACAAACTGGCATTGGCCACGACCACGGTACTGCTCGCGCACGGCGCGTTCACCAGCGTGGATGCCCGCAAGGGATATCTCCACCGCATGCAACAACGAGGGGGCACACCCCGTGTGCAGGCAACCGAGCAAGACAATCTCGTGGCTATGGGGACACTAGTCTTGCCGCTCAAACACCTCAGCATGGACGATGTACGGAGACTGTTGGAATCGATGTACGGAAAGAAAAGCGGCATAGAAGTGACCAAGCCAGGCGCCGCCGCCAAGGGCGTGATCGTAACCGCGCCCCGGACCGAACTCGATGGCATTGCGGCCCTCATAAAACAAGCCGAACCAAGTGATCTGGAAGACAAAAAGCCAGCCTGGAAGCATCGAGCCAACCCAGCCAATTGGTT